>ERZ857480.103599-NODE-160787-length-35634-cov-7.9961_pt1 | contig 35634 bp, 35 predicted proteins | sample MGYA00519767_ERZ857480 | MGnify/ENA primary metagenome ERZ857480 (study PRJEB31778, sample SAMEA3449210) | human gut metagenome | biome: human gut; feature: human-associated habitat; material: faeces | place: United Kingdom | collected 2010/2012 ...
TCGTAAGCAAACTTGGTATTGATAAGCTTTTAGGCAAAGCTTTCAAGACCAATGACTCTGCATTATTCAGATATCATACAGATCAGGAAAATCTGCTCCAGATGATATATACGATCATTGCTGGTTATTTCGAAGATGATGCTTCCGATGAACTTACCAATGATCCTGTATTCAAGTCTGTACTTGAAAAAGATTCACTTGCATTACAGCCTACTGTATCAAGATTCTTTAACCGTATGGATGAAGATACCTTAAACCAGTTTCTTACGATTGGCAGAATACTTCGGAATAAAATTTACAATATCCAGATGCCACAGGCGGTTATTCTGGATCTGGATTCCACTCTCCTTGATGCATATGGCAGACAGGAGGGCAGTGCCTTTAACTTTCATTATCAAAGCAATGGCTATCATCCTCTTGTTTGCTATGATGGAATGACTGGGGATTTGATAAAGATCCAGCTTCGTGACGAAACACAGTATTCCTGTACCGGAGTGGTTGACTTTCTGCAGACGGTACTTGATGAATACCTGAATGATTATCCGTCAATCCGCATTCTGCTTCGTGGTAACAGCGGTTTCGCCACGCCTGATCTTTATGAACAGTGTGAGAAAAACGGCACAAGCTATGTGATTCGGCTGAAGGAGAATGGCATTCTCCGCGAAAAAGCATCCGATCTTGTGGATGAGCTTGATGAGATTACCCAAAATAGCACAGTCGATTATGCAGCAGCCTATGGCGAATTCATGTACAAAGCAGGTTCATGGCCTTATGAAAGGCGCGTGGTATGCAAGGTTGAAAAGCCGGAAAACCAGATGGTTTACATGTACACATTTGTTGTCACAAACATGGAGTCCTCACCAGAATATCTCATCAAATTTTACTGCAAACGAGGACGGATGGAAAACTTCATTAAAGAAAGCAAATCCGGTTTTGATTTCGCGTCCGTAAGCAGTCATAGCAGAATGGTAAATGCCAACAGGCTTCAGGTACACGCTCTTGCATATAACATATTTAATTGGTTTAGACGCCTGATGTTATCGGCAAACATGCGAAAGCAACGCATTGATACTGTCCGTTTAAAACTGTTGAAGATTGCTGCAATGGTAGTTCGTTCAGCAAGATATATCACGTTCAAACTGTGCAGCAGCTGCCCTTATAAGAATGAATTCTATGAAACACTTTCAAATATCGGCAAGCTGAATGTACAGCTGGAATAGCAACTATTAACGAACCTTGACAGCTTAACAACTGCTCCGAACTTTGCCACAGGGATTTTATACCCTTTTGATAGGTTCATTGAGTGATGTTATGGCTGCATGGATCAATTTTTAAATTCATGGTACTGTTATCAGTTCAGATACTGTTCCGTGAATAATTCAGGATTAATCTAATAACCCAAGCAGTTTTTTTTCAACACTTCTTACAGTTTCCTCTGTTCTAAAAGTGTTACCTCTAATTTGGGCCTGGCGTCGATAATAAACCAATAAATCTTTATCATTTAGTAATCGTTTCATTCCCTGAAATAGTGCTTCTTCATTATTCTCTGTGACTATACCATATTCGTTATCATTTCCCAGCATTTCTTTCATACCCGAAACCTCCACAGTGCAAACCGGTGTTCCAACAATCAATGCCTCAGTAGCAGCAGTAGAAAAACCCTCCGCAAAGCTGGCACATACAAATAAATCACATTTACTTACATATTTATAAGGGTTAGTCTGATACCCCAATAGCGTAACATTATTATGTAATTCGTTCTGACCAATATATTCTTCCATCTCTTGCTGCAAAGGGCCAGTTCCCAAAACATAAAGATGCACTGTATATTCCTCGTCCCGTAGGCGCTTGACAATCTTTAACAAACGCATATAACCTTTAGGCTGCTTGAGCGTACCCACAGCAACAAGCCGAATCATTCCATCATCCACAAACTCCAGCACTGGTTCGCGAGCTTCAATCAAGATTTTGTCAGATTCCACTGTATTATATAGCACAGTGCAAGGTTTATGATAATTTAAAATTGAGCAAAAATCATCACGTACATACTCGGACACACAAACAGTTTGATGAAACGCATTGTAGCAAAGTCTCGCTTCTTTGAAATTACGGAAAGAAGCTGCTAATGCTTCCATTGTATGCTGTTCCACATGAATCCAAGAAATTAGTTTTGTTGTTTTATCTGTGCATCCACTAATTATCCTAGCTGATGGTCCCTCTAAGTATGAAACTTCAATATCAAAATGCTCTCTCACGCACTTTTTGTGCAATTGTTGTGGTGAAAATAGCTTCATCCATTTACTATTTCCTGGAATTTCTTTTGCCCATACCGTATGAAAATGGATATTTGGTTTCAAAAACTGTTCATTTATGCCTCCGCCAAATAAAGCAGTAACATGAATCTCAAACTTATTACAATTCATATTATTAACCAAATTAACAAGGACCTTTTCTGCACCACCAGCACCTAAATCATGAATTAAAAACAATATTTTTATCATACCATTATATATCATCTTTCATTTTGATTTCCCAAGAACTACCATAGTCAATAAGCATCCTGGTACAAATGCCAAGAAAGCCATGATTTTATTCGAACTTTCCCTTATTCCCTGAATCAATTTATGGGCAAGAATACAACTTGAAATATAATGTATATATTGCCTATATTTGAATCCTCTAGTTGCCCCTGGAAAATTTAAATACAACTTTCTTGTTTCAGCAAAACTATTTGGACTATTGTGATACTGTTTAAAAATATTACTAGACATTCCATCTGGCTGATAATCCACAATACAGAAGCAATCATTCGTAACATATAGTTTTCCATACTGATCTAGTTGATACATCATATACGAAGGATTAAAATATTTTTCTTTGTAAAAAGTCGGCATGGGAGCCACCTTTTTTAACAGTTCGGTTTTATGGATTATTTTTTTGTCTCCATTCAAATGATAATAAACCATTTTTTCATAAAGATACATCTCTTGAATTTGTTCTGGAAAAGAATCTCCCACACATTTGCCATCTTTATAGCAATCTATCCCCATAATACCAACATATCCTTGATTGCAGATTTTACTCCAAATTTGTTCAATCTTTAAGATTGCATCATCTGGCATCCAATCATCAGAATCAATGCATACAAAAAGTTCCGTATCCGTTAATTCAATTCCTTTATTATATGCCGTATGAAGACCTTCATTTTCTTTCCAATAATATCGAATAGAAAAATTTGTTTGTTCATTCTGCCATTTATTAACCAATTCTTGTGTATTATCTACTGAACCATCATCAATTATTAGCCACTCAAAATTAAACGATGATTGTGTACAAAGACTTTGGTAACATCTATGAATGCAACTCTTCCGATTATAAGTTGGTGTAAATACCGTTATTAATGGATTAGTCATATACATTTCCTCCAACAAAAATTATACTTTATTCTTTCCATAAATCAAATGGAAATGTTGCTATTAAACGTTCTTACATTTCTTGAATTACACATAATGGCAATGTCTGAACTTTCATGTGTAATGCATCCTCTACGCAGTCAGCAATAGGAAATTTTTTACGTCCTGTCGAAAAATACCAGTCTTTATATTTTGTAATATCTTCAGATGGCGTATCATTTAACATAATTGCAGGAATACCATATGCTTCTGCTAAAATAATACCATGCAACGATGCACTAATTACAAGTTCTGCATTTACAATTCTATCAATAAATTTCCGATAATCAGTCACAAATGTCCCCACATATGCTCTTGTCTCTTATAATATAGAACTTTTGAATAATGAGGAATAACTATATATCTCTCTTTTTTAATAGAACATTCTTTTTTATAAATTAATGGCATAAGCACAGCTGGATCACCATATATTTCTGGACATCCCAATCCCATTTGTAATAATATACGTCTTGTTTCTGGTCCACGTACTGCACGAATATCCAAGTGATGATAAATTCTGTGAATAAACGCATTAAATTTTCAAAAAATATTATCAGAAATATTATAGCCAAATCCGCTTCCCCAAATAGTTGCATCCTGATATCCAAGCAAAATAGGACCAATAGTATACAGATGTTTAGTACATCCAATTCTCTTATTTCTATCTATACCATAATGCTTACACATATACTCAACCACAACAACGGATAAATAATCACCCACATTATTATTATGACCATTAGGGACAATCCATGCATTTAGATTCACTTTATTAGATTCACTTTATTAGATTCACTCAACACAATGTATTTACTATTTCTCAAACAAACTTGATTTTTCATCAAAAATCTATTCCATTTATTTGCCGTTCTGTCAAGAATGACCAAATTCTTCATACTCAATTGTTAGTCCCTTGAATGATGTATTTTATATATTTGTCTTTCATAAAATTTTCAAAGTAATTACAATATATTTTCTCCCAAACTGCACAGCAATTTCTCCTCTTATTTTCAATTTTATCATTCAATATGGGATCATCTAACATTGTAGCTAATGCCTCAGTAGACTCATTCAATACAAAACCTGTATCATATTTTCTTGTCTTTGACCCTACTAACGTTTTTTCTGTTGTAATCATAGGAACCGACAATAGTAAGCTTTCATAATATTTATTAGGAGCCGCATATTTATGTAAAGGACTTGACAAATAATACATAGCAGCAATCATATCTGAATTTTTCATAATTGCCTGCCCTACACTATATTCCACTCTTCCCCAATAGCATATATTCCCGTATGTTTCTGCATACATCTTAATTAAATTATTTAATATTCCAAAACCGGCAATATTTAATAATACATCAGGTCTTTTTGATACGCACTCTAATAGATTCTCCAGCCCCCGATCCTTATCAAACACCCCTACATAACTAATTACAATTTTATACTCCTGACGCTGGATTAATGTTTTCTCTAGCGTTTTCTTATCAAACTCAGTTTTTCCATCAGGAATATTAGGCAATACCAATACATTAGCATTGTCGACTTTTGCTTGGACCTTACGTTCTTCTTCACACAAAATCACAAAATCACAGTGTTTATATACAAAATTCTGTAGAAACTCCACCAATGTATATATTAATCCTTTTCCAGTTAATGAACTAATCCAGTCAAAAATATCAAACACTACTTTTTTATGAAGCAGTTTCCCCATGAAAAGAGCCGGAAGAGCAGCATCAATATCACAAGCATGTATTGTAGTGCATTTTTTTCGATTTTTCCATATTATCTTTATGACGAAAAACATCCACGCCAATTTATTAGGTATATTTTTTATACGTTTGCCATACTCTGCCCTTCTCTGGAAAAACGTGACATTTTGGGCAATTTTTGTCTTTCCATTTCTATTCCATGCAATCACATGATATTCTACATCATTCTCATCAAAATAATTCAAATAATTTTGAACACGAGGTTCAAAGCATTCATTATCTCTAATAAAAAGTATCATCTCACTTCTCCATAATCACTATATCGGCACAATACCAAATCATCATGTTTCAACGGTGCCGAGAAAACATAACATACTATATTTTCCTTACTGTCCCTTTCGACAAATCCGATATTCTCTAAAGTTTTTCTTAGCAAAATGTTTTTCTTTGTTTTTTGAACTTTAAAAATTCCCTCTTTGCAATGTTCTTTCTTTAATAAATTTGTAAATAACGCACTTTCAACATATTTTCCTGCTACTCGGCAACTCATTGCAAATTCCTCAAAAATCAATATTTCCTGTTTAATGTAATACTGACCAAAACCTACAATTCCATACTCTCCAAAATCATCTTTACATGAAAAGGCAAAATTCTTATGTTCCTCACGATTCAGAACATCCTCAAATTCTTTTTGACTATATTTTTTGCCGGACATATTCAGCTGATTCGTTCGTACTATCAGTTCATAGCATCGCAAAATCTCTGAATCTATTCTTGGTATAAAAATTTCAATTTGTAAATTGCTCTCTTTCAAAAAGGCAACTATATCTTCATTTCCATTCTCCATCAATTGATTTCTTTTTTCTTCTGCTCGATACATTGCTCGGCGATTCTTACTCTCTTTTGTTATCGTAACTGTAAATTCTACTTTATTTAATAAATCCGGTAAGTCTGTAATGTTATAAACACGCACTTGTGGCCATACACTTCGCACTTGCTCCCGCTCAAAGTTAGAATCATCTATTAACGCAAGTGTATCAATTCCAATATTCAAGCATTTAGCAATCTGTTCCATTGATTCACTTTTTGCATGCCAGTGAATCTGTGGATAGAGAAAATACTCTGTAAGCCCCAACTTATCTAATACCGGCCAAGCCGCATCCATATCATTTTTACTTGCAACAGATTGAATAATCCCTCTCCGATCTAATTCCTTAATAATCTTTAAGACCCCTTTATTTAGTTGTAAATTCTCCGTCTCTTCTGTCTCAATTAATGTCCCATTCCAAAGAGTATTATCTAAATCCCAAACAACACATTTTACCTGTGATGCTGGTTTTTCTGACACGACTGGTTCTCCCTGAACAAAATCACACCACAAAATATCTAGTTCCGCCTCCAAATCATTCTCAGGATAAACCTTCACTAGATTGTTTGCAGTCCAACAGTCTACTGACAACTGTTTCTGATTTAAGACAAAAATATTTTCCCCTGGCACAATAGGCAAGGAAGTCTTATACAATGGAGTATGATCATTATATATTTCAATAATAAGATTGTACGTTTCTGTATGATAACTAAATCCATGAAACACAAAAGCATTAGGAATTCTATTTTCAGTCATCATACCTCTCAATTTTCTTCGACGTAAATATTCCTCTGTTCTAATCAACTGCCACCGTACATTTGTTGGTAATTTACTATCAACGATCTTTTTTAACCGATTTCCCAGCCTCTGGTTCTTTTCAAAAAGCTCCTGATATATATCCAACGACATCATTGACGGAAAAATGATAGTCATCATATTCGCCCATTTGCGAAATTTAATATGTGCTCCCTGTTTACAACATGCCTTATCATTCTGAAAAGTCAAAAAACTATTTGCAAATCGTTTGCAGCGTCCATCCTTCCGTGCTTCATAATGTAAACAATTTTGATAGCACAATGGAGCTGAACATTCCAGGCAATGTTCTTCCCACATGGTAGGACGTACTGCTGTAATTTTAAAATAATTGTTAATATCATCAGCAAAAACACCTGACTTATATTGCTGATTTATATCAGCATAATAAAATTGATACATTTCTTCACCTGCTAAGTAATTCTTCTGCAACCTCTCTCATATTCAAGCTGCGCATTCCATATTTTTCTTTTAATTCATCGTAATAACCCAAAATTTCTTCTAGCTGTTTTAAATGAAATTCTGTCATAACCCCAATATTATGTGGATGCCACCACAAATGAAATGTTAATCCATTGGTAGCTGCATAAAGCATCTGTTTCTTAATACGCCACATCTTTATTTTTTCAAAACATGATAACGGTTTAAAAAATGGCTTATACATACGAGAACCCATTAAATTAATAATTCCATTCTCGTCTCTTGGAATATATCCGCCTTGACCAGTCAATGGTATATAAACATCAACCAGTCGAAGTGCCCGCATTAAGGGGCGAAAAGAAATCTTTTCATGAACCCAATCGTTCTCCTCATCACGATAAGCTGTAAACCCTAAATCTCTCAATATTGCGATATATTCTGGAGTACATTGATTCCTTGGAAGTACAACCGATGTTAAATAGTATCCTTGCGCTTCCGCTATTTTTTTAGCAGCTTTCATATCAGCTTTAAACTGTTCTACTGTCTGTCCTGCTTCTCTACAGTAATAATGCGAAAATGTATGGCTGGCAATTTCCTGTCCATCATATTGAGCAATCTTATCAATCAACGATGGCGCATAAAAGCAAGGTGCCGTCAATTCATCTTCTCCAATAAATGAAAAGCAATTATAAGTTGATAACCTCTTGTTTCTATAACTAGGTCTTAACTCTTTTGCAGGAAAATACTGCTGTACTTCTTCAAAAGTATGGGCAAATTGAAACCCTACCGTAGCCCATGTGGCATGAATTTTATATTTTTTAAATAATTGCAATAAAAGCGGAATTGCTTTGCGTCCGCCCAGTACATGCTCCTGATATTCTTCAAGTACACTGCAATCCTGCATCCCCCAAAATAATTCAAAATCCAATGAAATAACTAATGTTGCTTGCATTTCTATTCCTCCGTCTACTTTTTCTCATAATAACCCCCATGCAAAATGCAGTTGGTAATAGAAAAATGCAGTATACCCAATTATTGCAAATACTGACATCATTTTCGCCGAAGCTTCCGTGAAGAGATTTTTTAACTCCCATGGTAATAAAATCAGAAGTGCCCACAGAGAAACCGTTTCCACCATTCTCCCGATAAAAATCCCAGAAGTAACCATTGAAACTATCGCTATTCCGCTAGTTAAAACAGAAAAATTAACACTTATATTTATAAGTGGATCATCTGCTGCTTTTATCTGTTTATATCCTACAAGAGATAACAGCATAGGAATTGAATATACTAATACACGAACAGGATTTGTACCATCATCTTGCCACTCCTCCCAATCTGTTACCATCCCTGAATATTGTGTTACCGACAGTGCAGAATCAAGAATACCCGTAAAACGGTCGACAAAGAACAACACCATAACACATGCCAATATACACAAAATACTTTTCTTGTTCCATGCTTTGCCTTGTACAATAAAAATTACCGGCAACATAAAAAGCGAAGAAGCATGGAATGTTGACGCAATAAGTATAACTGCAATTAATGGCATATATTTTCTTTTCAGCAGTAAATCAGTTGCAGCAAATATCATTGTAATTGCTAAAAATTGACGCATCCCATTGTGAACCCACCCAATGTAATCAGTAGAAGCGATAAATAAAAATATACTTAGCCAATAATTACAGGAATATTTTCTGCATACACGCACAATGAAAACAAGTTGAACCATTGCAATTATCAGAAAAAATATCACATCCGAATTTCCAATAATTCCTTTCAGCAGGACGGTCAATACAGCATATCCTTTATCTTTTGTAACAGTTGTCAGATATCCTGACAGCTGTCCCAGCTGGCTTGGTGCCTTCATAAACATTGTTCTATACGCACCTGTATCTCCAAATTCGTCTGTTCGGAATCCCGCCCAAATAATATAAGGTACTACCAAAAGAATAGCTGGAAAAACTTCCCAACGATTTTCCATTTTGCCGTAAACCATTTCACATTTTTTTGGAAAAACCCAAGCTAGCAATGCGCCTCCTGTAAACAGCCATATCAGCAACCACCAATAATTAGTCAAAGTCATGTCTGTAATCCTTTCTTTCTAAAAAAGGGAGCTCCCTTCTCACTCTCAGGTGCCCCTTTTTTTCTTTCTCACACCCTCATCAGGTCATCTATTATCTTTCATCGCAGTTCTCTTACTGTCTCTTTCACAACTTTTCCTTTTTCAAATTCCTTCTCCATCTTCTCCCTTCCAGCCTTTCCAATCTTTTCTCTGGTCTTTGGGGACAGTTGGAGGAATCTTTTTATTGCTTTGTAGAGACTTTCGGTGCTTTTTACCCGGCAGAGCATCCCGCTCTTTCCATTGTCAACTGCTTCGCGGCAGCCCGGGATGTTGGATGTGATGATTGCTCTGCCTGTAGCAGCAGCTTCCAGCAGTACATTGCTCATTCCCTCATGGTAGCTTGGGAGTACTACACAGTCCGCTTTCCCATAATATGGTTTGGGGTTCTCCTGGAATCCGTGAAATTTCACGATACCTTCACTCTCCAGGTGTTCCACCTGTTCCTTATACTCATCTTCAAAGAATCCAACCAGATCCAGAACGAAATCATAGCCTTCCTTCCGCAGTTTTTCCACTGCACCGAAGAGTTCATCCATTCCTTTTTCTTTCATGATTCTTCCCAGATAAAGGAAATGAATCTTTTCATTATCCGGATATGGACAGTAACTGTATTCTTCAAGGTTAATGCCAGCACCATGAAGAATGACTTCTTTCTCCTGATGTATGATCTTTCTTTTACAGAACTCTGCGGCATTTACCTGATTTTCGAAAAATACTTTCTCTGCTTTCTTCAATGCTTTTCTGTACATAATGGTTACTATATCTGACAGAACAGGTTTCTGGAAAGCAGTTCCCAGGCCCTGTACATTTGCATAAAACGGAATATGCATTTTGCCACAGAGATATCCTGCATAAATATTAGGTTTAATGGAATATGTGATCACCAGATCCGGTTTCTCTTTCTTAAGGATTTCTTTATATGTACGGATCAGTTTCAGATCAGTTACAGGATTGACGCTTCTGCGATTGACTTCTGTCTCTATACATCTGGCTCCAAGCGCTTTCAGATCTTCTTCATGCCCTACAAAAGGAGTACTGATCACTACGTCGTATTCATCTGATAATGCTTCTATCAGTTCCTTGCGGAAGCGATACAACATGTAAGAATGATTGGTAATGATCAGGAGTTTCTTCTTCGGTTTGTCCATAGCTCCTGTACCGCCTTCTACCACTCCGTCACTTCTAAGCACAGAGAAAATCGTTCCGACAAAGCAGCGAATATCCATAAACAGTCCCATATGATCTGCGTAATAGCCATCCAGCCGGGCTTTCTCTGTAATCTCCAGTTCATCCCGTCCGTGAATCTGTGCCCATCCGGTAAGACCGGGTTTAATATCATTTGCCCCGTATTTGTCTCTCTCTTTCAGCAGATCATACTGGTTCCACAGAGCCGGTCTTGGACCGATCACTGCCATATCTCCCCGGAAAATATTTAAAAGCTGAGGCAGCTCGTCCAGGCTTGTTTTGCGAAGCCATTTTCCTGTTTTCGTAAGATACTGCTCAGGATCCTGCAGGAGATGGGTAGGCATATCATGTGGCGCATCCGCTCTCATGCTTCGAAATTTGTACAGCATGAAATGGCTCTTATTGATGCCCACTCTCTTCTGTTTAAAGAATACCGGGGCGCTGATTCCTTCTTCTGCCTTTATGGCGATGGCAATTCCTGCCATCACCGGAGAGAGAATCACAAGCCCGGCTCCGGCAATGACTCTGTCTGCAGTATTCTTAAATTTTATGTAAGAATCTCTCGATTTCTTCCTTCTCATTACATATCCTCTGTCTTTACTTTATAGGTTGGCACTATGCTCTCCATAATAAGACGCATGTCATCCGTCTCATTTGCAGCAGCATCCTCCATTACTCTAAGAGCATAATATAGCTTATTCTCATCTACGTCAATAGGATGACCGATATGAATCAATTTATTAGGGGTATCTGTCATACCTTCCTCATCCATCAGAAGCTCCTCGTAGAGTTTCTCACCCGGGCGCAGGCCTGTGAATTTGATTTCTATGTCTTTTCCGGGTTTATAGCCTGACAGTCGGATCATGTTCGTTGCCAGATCAAGGATCTTGACAGGTTCTCCCATATCCAGTACGAAGATCTCGCCGCCTTTTGCATAAGCTCCTGCCTGAAGTACCAGGGAAACTGCCTCTGAGATTGTCATGAAATAACGGATGATCTCCGGGTCTGTGACAGTGACAGGACCGCCGGCTGCAATTTGTTTCTTGAATAAAGGAATTACACTGCCATTGCTGCCCAGGACATTTCCGAAGCGAACAGCTACATAGTCTGTCTGAGAATGTCTGTTGAAGCTCTGTATGATCATCTCACAGACTCTCTTGGAGGCTCCCATAATGTTAGTAGGATTCACAGCTTTATCTGTGGAAATCTGAACGAATTTCTTTACTTTCCATCTGTCAGCTGCCAGTACCAGATTGTAGGTTCCCAGCACATTGTTCTTAATAGCTTCATTCGGGCTGGATTCCATAAGAGGTACATGCTTATGTGCAGCGGCATGATAGATGATATCCGGTTTGTGTGCTGCGAAAATCTTCTCTATTCTGTTGTAATCTCTGACTGATCCGATCAGGACTATCAGATTCAGTTCCGGATATTTCATATTCAGTTCCTGCTGTATATCATACGCATTGTTCTCATAAATGTCAAAAATGATCAGCTTGCCCGGAGTATGGGAAGCAATCTGACGACACAGTTCACTTCCGATGGAGCCGCCTCCTCCTGTCACAAGGATTGTTTTGCCTGATACGTAATTCAGGATTTCTTCCATATTTACGGAGATCTCTTCTCTGCCCAGGAGGTCGTCAATATTTACAGGACGGAGTTTACTTACATTCACCTCACCATTTACCAGCTGATACATACCAGGAAGGATCTTCAGCTCACAGCCTGTCTCCTTGCATATGTCCAGTATTGGCCTCAGTTTCTTGCTTCCCGCAGACGGGATTGCGATAATAATCTGCTCAATTCCGTATCTCTCTACATTCTTCTGAATCGCATAACGATCACCAACTACCCGGATTCCCATGATAAACCGACCTATTTTCCGGCTGTTATCATCGATCACACAACAGACTTTCTGATCCAGATAACGGCTGTTCTGGATCTCCTGTATAAGAGTTCTGCCTGCTTCTCCTGCACCGATCAGCATAATTCTTTTCTTCTTACAGCTGATGGTAAATGTTTCTTTCTTGCGTATACGCAGACGGATTATTCTGTAGCAGAAGCGGCTTGCTCCCACCAGTGCTGCCAGATAAAAGGTGCGCATTACATAATAACTTCTGGGAAGATGCCGACCGGTTCCCACTACGATTGCCAGCTCACAGAGTGTAGATACCACTACTGCACCGATAATGTTGAAAGCCTCTTCCAGTCCTGCATATTCCCACAGACTACTATATATTCGAAATATCCCAAAGATGATCAGCGTGATCAGAACAAAAAATATCTCGTCCTTCCATAAGACCCCTGAGAATTCCTCAGGTATCTGCATGATATTAAATTCAAAACGGGTAGCCAGTGCTGCAACTGATGCGATTACTGTCAGAATAATATCCAATATGATCAGACAGACCCGTCTCAATAAAAGATGATAATTGATCTTCTGTTTCTCAACCATTTTTTCCTCATACCCTTCTTTTCTCATAGTGCTTTTGACATAAAAGCCATATAAAAAAATTTTAACCTTTTCTTCTTTGTATTCCTACATACTTGAGTACTATTTTTGCTTTTATTTTTTCGAAAAAAATATACCGGCCTTATGGGGCCGGTATTGTTGTATTCTGTCGCATTATTTCGTCTCTTCTTCCGGCTCCGGTCTTTCTCCATATCCGTAGTTTTTCTTTCCATAATGGCCATAGTGACCGTATCCGTATCCATAACCGTACCCATAACCATAACCGTATCCATAGCCATAACCTGTGATACCCATTTCTGTACCGTTAAGTACGTAGCCGATAAGGTCAACTCCTGTTGCCGCAATATTCTCAACACCGCCGAGAATACGGTCGATTCTTGCAGAATCCTGACGGACTACCATCACAGCTCCATCTACCATACGGGCAATAAAGGACGCATCGGACAGCATACCGCATGGAGGTGTATCCACGATCACGTAATCGTATTTACGCGGCAGAACCTGCAGGAGTTTCTCCATCAGACCGCCTCCCAGAATCACGGAAGGATCTTTCAGCGGATTTCCTCCGGGCAGAATATCCAGTCCGTATTCTCCATATCTGAGACGGATATCTCTTAAGTCTGCTTTCTGTTCCAGTACATCCGCTACACCATATTCCTTTTTCTCCAGTCCCATAGCTTCTGCCACAGAAGGATTTCTCAGGTCTGCATCCACAAGGATTACGCTCTTGCCTTTCTTTGCCAGAGAGATGGCCAGATTAACAGCAACTGTAGTCTTGCCTTCGCCTGCTGTGGCACTTGTGACAAGAATGCTCTTCACTCCGTCTTCTTCTGCTTTCTTTACTGTTCTGGTACGCACGGTACGAAAGCTCTCTCTGAGAACCGTATTGCTTCCTGAACCATCCAGAAGGACTGTCTTTTTGCTCTTTTTTCTGCGTTTTCCACGTGACTTGGGCACACTGCCAAGATAAGGGATACTTAAGTAATCTTTCAGATCCTCTTCTCTTCTCACTGTCTTTCTTGTAGCTGCATAGAAGAACAGGAATAAAAGACTTAATACAACTCCTCCCAAAGCTCCCTTCACAGCTGACTGCCTGAACTGCGGCGGATTTACAGGTGATTCCGGCACACCGCTCTCATCCATCTGAGTAAGCTGGGTATCACCGATAATATATTCTGCAACCTCAGGGTAATACTTGATCACTGCCTGAAGTACATTGTAGGCAGTATCAGGATCAGATGCTGTTACATTAATGGTGAAAATAGAAGTATCCGAGATTGCTTCAGCAGTGATAGTTGCAGGAATAGTATCCACATCCAGACTTTCTGCCACAATATCTGATAAGGCACCACTGGTAAGGATATAAGGGAATGTCTTACTGAGCTGACCTGCAGTCTTCTCATTGGAATAATCCTGATTGTAGACATAGGCTGTCTTGGTATCTACCACAAAGGAGGAATATGCCTGATAAGATGGTTTGTAGCTTGTTTTGGCCCTGAAGTAGAATCCTGCTCCGCAGGCTGCGATAATGATCAGGCACAGCAGGAAAAACTTCTTGAAGCCTCTCCACATATCATCCAAGATCGTAGTAAAATACAGGATCTCGGAATCTGTTTCTCTACTGTTATGCTCGTTTCTCATAATATCCTCCATATCCATAATGTGCTGTACTTCCTGTGATCTGAGATGATGATGCATCATTAAGCACGCATCCCAGAACCTTGCCTCTGGTATTGTTCAGAATATCGATGGCGTCATTGATGTCCTTGGTAAGGACAGTATCCTGTCTCACTACGAGTACGGAAGCATCTGCCATCTGTGCCAGTTCCTCTGTATCTGATACCAGTGCCAGAGGAGAGGTATCAATGATCACATAATCCATGTTCTGCCTGCAGAATCCCACAATCTGTCTCAATGTGGTACTCTTAAGCAATGCCTCAATGGAATTAGAGGATGTTCGGTTCAGTATCATATAGAGGTTTGTATCATTCCAGTTGCAGATCAGATTCTCTGTTCCTGCCTTGCCTGTCAGCACCTTACCCAGATCATCTGCGTCTTTGCCTTCCATGTCAAAGATCTTGTACTGTGCCGGTTTACGGAAGTCACAGTCAATGAGCATTACTCTGCTGCCTTCCTGCGCGAGTCCGAGTGCCAGGTTTGCCGCTACTGTGGATTTACCTTCATTCTCCATTACGCTGGTGACCAGAAGTGTTTTTGCATTCTCCTTATCCATGTAGCTTCTGACTCTGGATGACATCATCTTGTTGGATTCTGCGTACTGAAAGCTTCTGAGCGGATTACTGATCAGCATGGATACAAATTCCTTTTTCTTACGAAGCTTAATGGATTTGGATTTCTTCTCGTGATAGATACTTCCCAGAAGTCTGGTATCCAGTTTGGAGGTAACATCCTTGGGATTCTTGATTGTATCACGAAGATAGGAAAGGCCTGCAACCAGTACCATAAATACTGCTGCTGCGGCTATAAATGCTATTATCATTGTTTTCTTCTCATTCAGAGGATTCACAGGAGCCATAGACACTGCCGGGCTCTGAATGGTCTCTATGATCACATTCTTGATAGCATAATCGGATACTGTATTATAATTCTTCATGATAGACTGCAGAATCCTGTAAGACTCTACAGCTGTGCCTGCTTTCACAGACAGAGTGATCAGGTTTGTCTCAGGTACCAGATCTACAGATGAATCAATATTCAGGCTGCTCATTTTCAGATCCTGTGCTACTTTTTTCTTCAGGACATTGCTGTCCATGATCTCTGTAAACTGCTGTGCCAGCTGCTGGGTGGAATTCAGATTCTGATATACATTTGTGTTCATTCCTTTGGCAGTGACTACAAAAGTTGTGGATGTCTTATATTCGGGCTGATAGGTGACATTCACCCAGATATCAGCAAACAATGCCACAGCCAGGGAAAGAAGCAGGATTGCCCACCATTCCTTTGCTATATCTTTCAGCATGCTGATCAGATCAATCTGTGGAACCAGTCCACCGTCAATTCTCTCTTCCATGTTCTCTTCCTTCCTTATCTTACGACTACAATCAGGCGAACCTGTCCGGTCACACTCTCTTTGCCGCTGTCATCTGTCATCTGGTATGTGATCTCATATACTCCGGCTTTGTTAAAGTCAGCCTCATTGTTGATCTGTACTTCTTCGGATGTTATGGATGTTCTCTGCTGGTTCTGGGATGGCTTGGGATCTCTGAGTACTCCGTCCTCATCTCTGATATATTTAATCCCGCCCATTGTAATCTGCTGTACATAATCCCATGGATTGATCACTGTCCCTGCAGAAGTATAGATCAGATACTGGGACAGTTCGATCTGAGGTCTCTGGGATTCTTTGGCAGGATCATAGATCTCTACAGTTACAGGAAGTTTCTGTACATCGCCTGCGCTGTTGGCTGCCTGATACATCATTGGATATTCTCCGGCCTTGTCAGCCTGCACATAATATTCGCTGGACATCTTTATCTTGCCGGTGAGGTCTCCGTCCAGTACATCCTTACATGTGAGAGTTCCCATGATATCCTGTGTATTCATAGGGAAACGCAGCGGCTCAGTGAGAGAAAACTCAGGAGAAGTATAATCCTTATATTTCACTTTCCTGGTAGCCTTGGTTGCGTGATTGTCGGAATCAAATGCCACTACTGTCATGGTTCTTGTTTTATTTTTTGTGAAATTGCTGATGGATTCTATGATCAGACTGTCGGTCACATCTCCATCTTTGGAATCTTTTGCTTTGATTCCTTTGAGAAGTTTTTTCTGATCTGCATCACAGGATACTTTAATGGAATCTTTCTTCATGGTTATCTTCGGAGCCTGGTTATCCTTGGAATTGATCTGTTCATTTCTGTACATTCCAAAGGAGACCGCTGCTGCCACAAATACGATAATGCTTAGTATTCTTAATTTTTTCATAACATTCTCCTTGTTCTCCCTCTCACCAGTAGTACCTTCTGAGCCGTTCCGGCCGTCTGCCGTGGGCAGGGATCTGTCTGTTACTTATGATCCGCCGGGGGTTGCCTTCCAGAAGGTGATATGTATATTCAAACCCGCCATTTCTGGTCAGGTGATCTCTCACTTCTTTCATATGGGGTGTTCTTACATAGGATCTGTGGGCATCGCTCGCCACACAGGTGATCAGATCATTCTCCAGCAGTATCCGTGCACTCTCTCTGACTCTGCCGCCAAATCTGCCCAGAATGCTTCCTTTATTCATCTGTGCATAACACCCTGATCTGAGCCACTCATATACAATCTCCGGAAAATCCTGTACACAGAAATATCTCTCCGGATGAGCGATCAGCGGGATCTTACCTGCTTCAAAGACTGCATCCAGGCATTCTCCGATCCACATTGGATCTGCCTCAAAGGGAAATTCTACCAGATAATAGTCTGTATGATTGATTCCTGTAAGAAGCCCTTTTTTAATTTTATCTTCCAGGTCTTCCGACGCAAAAATCTCCATTCCTTCCAGTATTCTTAAGGGTATGTGATTCTGTCGGATCGCTGCTTTCAGACGTCTGAAATCTCCGCTCAGTTTCTCTGAACAGAAATTTTCGAATCTGCCGGTCTGATTGCTGTGTGGAGTTGCCACCATAATGCTGACTCCGCTGTCTGCAGCCATAACTGCCATTTCCAGTGAATCCTGAATATCACGTGCTCCATCATCCACACCCGGCAAAATATGGGCATGTAAATCGATCATTTTTTTCCTTTCCAAATATGCATGTTCATACAGAGATAAATTTTACCCCTTTCCATGTGGTGTTCCAACATACTTTAGTATGAATTTTATATATGTTTTTATCAAATTCTTTAAATTTTCTCATGACGTAAAAAAGTCCTCCGAAACTTTCAGGAAGACTTTCTGAGGACTTTTTCACTCGTAAACACACAATGTTTCACTCGGCACCGAACTACCCTACCTGGACTGCTCAAGTTTCTTTCTTGAGATTACAGCAGTTCCACCGAGAAGCAGAGCCCCTGCAAGACTGTAGAGAGCAAGATTTCCTTCGCCTGTCTTTGGTGCTGTAGAGGTTTTATTTGTGGTTGGTGTCTCAACTCTTGTTCCTGTCGGGCTGACTGCAGCCATTGCAGGAACGGATAAACCACAGATTAACATTGCAGAACACAGCATGATCATCATTCTTTTTTTCATTGGAACCATCCTCCTTACTTTATTATTGCTTTATTTCTTTATAGAATACGCTGAGAATCAGCTTATAAAGCTCTTTGTCATCCGGATTGAACTCCGCATATACATCTCCCTGAGTTACCTCACCCGGTACAGTCAGGATGTCTCCTCCGGAAACTCCGTTCTGAATCATCAGGGTTGCCAGATGTGTCACTTCAGATGCGCTGATATTGGTAACCATATAGTCGGATACATCATTATACAATGTTACAGGAAGTGTAGGATTCTTTTTGGTCTGACTGATTGTCTGCTGAAGGAAAGCATCAATATACTGTTTCTGTCTCTCCATTCGCTGATTATTGGAATCCAGAACTTCTGTGTTACGTGAACGCACATAGGTCTGTGCCTGTTCTCCATGAAGAGTAACTGTTTCTCCGGCTTTCAATGCGGAATCTGACTGTGTGAGATCCTCCAGTACATTTACAGTAACGCCACCGATCGCATCGTTCAGCGGAGCAATAGCAGAATAATCAATGGCAACATATGCATTTACCGGCATACCATACATAAGTCTGGAAACTGACTGAAGTGTATTCTCACAGCTTTTCTCTTTGCCGTCTCCATAGGAATAGGCCAGACAGAGCTGCATTTTGTCAGTTCCGAGGTATTTGTCCTTCACATTGTATTTATTCACATCTACCATAGCATCTCTGGAGATATTTATCAAGGATAAATGTCCGGTTTTTGAATCTAAGGCTGCCCAGATGAGCACATCGGCCTGACCATTCTCTCCGATCACTTTCTCTCCGGTATCCTGCATATCTCTGTCAATACCCATAAACAGAATGTTTATGTTATCTTCATTATACTTATATTTTGCACCATTGTACACTATCATTTTTCCATCATCTTCAGATGACGCCTCTTCCGGTGCGGTGATGGATGCTATGGACTGATTTTTCTTTAACTGGGCTTCGCCTTTCTTATTCAGATAGAAGAATGCTCCTACGGCAGTCGCTAACAGCAGAACTAATATGCCTAAGATTACCAGCACTGCAATAAGAGGGCCTTTTTTCTTTCGGGGTGCTTTCTGCATATGACCGGATTTCTGTCTGGATTTAAAATCTGGTTTCTGACCGGATTTAGAGTGTCTCCGGGTTCGGTCTGTATCAGCTGCGGGAACCGGTCTGGCCGATGACGCTGAGGGCTTCCTCTGCCGGATCTGTGTCTGTTGCTGTTGAGCCTGTGCCTGCCGACGTTGTCCTGCCTGTGTCTGACTCTGCTGATCCTGTATCAGCTGTGCCTGCTGATGTTTCTGTTTTTGTTTTTGTTCTTCTTCCAGATCTTCATATCTGATATATCTCATATGAGGACTGTTTTTCGCCGGATTCGCGCTCTTACGTACAGGACGTACTGTTTTCTCCGGTTTCTTCGGTTCTGGAGGCAGTGTGGCAACTGTTTCCTGTTCTGCGATTGATATCGGTTTCTGTACCGGCTCCGGTATGGGTTCCGGCTCCGGTTCTGGTATCGGTTCTGGTCCCGGTATTGGTTCCGGCTTCGGTTCTGGCTCCGGTATGGGTTCCGGCTTCGGTTCTGGCTCCGGTATTGGTTCTGGTTCCGGTATTGGTTCCGGTATTGGATCTGGCTCCGGTATTGGTTCTGGCTCCGGTATGGGTTCCAGTATTGGTTCCGGCTTCGGAATCAGTTTCAGATTTGATATTGTTGGATTCTCTGCAGCTTTTGACGATTCTTTAAAATCGCGGAAGATATCATCAAAAATATCCGATTCTTTGTCGACTGACCCGTTTGTCTGCGTCCGTCCTGCCGGATTGGCAGTCCCGTCAAGCATATTCAGCAAACCTCTGTTTAACTGATCTACCTGATTTTGTTTGTTTGTTTTTTCTCTTTCACTCATTCTTTCCATTCCTATTTAAAACAGCCTGTACTAAATATCTAGACTGAGTTTGTCCTCCTACGCAGGTTTCCAGTGTAATGATATGATCATCCGAAGTTACACTGACATCACTGCGGATGTTTGCATCCATGGCACGTACATTAAAAATGTCATCAAGATACTTCTCAAATACTTTTTTATCTTTGAAATCAAAGGAATTCATAATATGTCTGTCATCATAGGTATAGGATGCAAATACTGTATATTTCAAAACACCCTCGGGTGTATAAATATATACATCCGGATGACTGTCAAAGAAATCCTTATCACGGAACAGATGGAGATTCTGAAACATGGACTGATTCTTCATATTATGTCCATAGATCACTGTGTTTGGATCCATAAAATCCTTACTGTTGCAGTCTTCTGTATAAATACAGCCTGCAAATCGCGGCTGCTGATACATATCATGGCTTAAATAATAGGAGGGATCTCCTTCACGCTGTGCAATCGGATAATCGATCTTTGTATCCGGGATTCTGATCCAGGCATAGATATCGGAGTTCGTTTTCTGCAATTCATCGAAGTTGATGGGATTCTCCATATCAACAAAAAAGTTCTCGGTGATCTCAGCTTCTTCTCCCTGCTGTTCTCCGGTAAACTCTGCATTCTCTATCTCTTCCAGTGATACCTTGTCTTCCTCTTTCTTCCTGGCTTCTTCCTGAGCTGCTTTCTCTCTGGCTTCTGCCTGAAGCTGCTCATATTCTTTCTCTGTGCGGTAATCCTGATACAGATACCATCCGAGAAATCCCGCGCAGCAGATACAGCCTATAATTGAAATAATAAACACGATCCGCCATCCGCTTTTCTTTTTCATTTCTTAGCTTTCATCTCCTTCATATCTTCACTTCACCCGCTCAAGGTGGTTCTCCTTAATTCTGTATATATGATCACTCATAGTCAGAACACTTGGACGATGGGTAGTTACAATGCAGGTTCTGTGGGCACCTATACTCATGACATTTTTCAGCACCCGTTCTTCTGTATCTGTATCAAGCGCGGAGGTTGCCTCATCAAGAATCAGTACAGGAGCATCTCTCAGCAGGGCTCTGGCTATGGCTATACGCTGCGCCTGTCCTTCTGAGAGTCCGCAACCTTTCTCTCCGATATGCGTATAAATATCTTCGGGCAGCTTTCTGACAAATTCATAGGCACAAGCTGTCTCCAAAACACTTCTGATTTCTTCATCAGTCGCATCGCTTTTGACCATTCTCATATTCTCGGCAATAGTTCCTGCGAACATGGTATTTCCCTGGGGAACATATCCGAACAGATCTCTGGTTCCTGCTGAAATAGAGCAGCTGACGCCATTACAGTCTGTAAGACTGGCAGTTCCTGAAGATGGATAGATCAATCCCAGAAAAACACGGATCAGTGTGGTCTTTCCTTCTCCTGAAGGTCCGATCACAGCGGAGATCCTGCCTGGCTCTGCAATAAAGTTACCATTTCGGACAACCTCATTGCCTTCTCTGTATACGACATTTACATCCCTGAGTTCAACAGTAATCCCCTTGTCAGCAGATTTCCTGATCCTGCCCACTTCCGGCATATCCAGAAATTTCTCTTTCTCAAGTCCTGAAACAGCCATAAGTCTGCCTGCACAGGTTGCTGCATTAATCGCAGAAGGAACAATCTGTACCAGTGCAGAGAACGACGAAGACAGGGAATTTGCCATCTGGACAAACATCAGCAGCGTGCCGGTTGTAATATATCCGCTCCAGAGCCGGTATACACTCCAGCCAAAGCAGATATAAGATACCCCAGTACCTACTGCCGAAAGAAATGATGATGTATATACGGTAAACTTATTATAATCCATCATTTTATCCTGATAATCTCTCTGGAGACCTTTTAGTTTATCCTCAAAGAGACTCATCAGACCAAGGGCTTTTACAGACTGCAGATTCTGAAAAGTATCATCCTGAAACGCCATCAGACTGCTGGTCATTTCCCTCATTTCTTTATTATAGTTTCTCATCTTTCTCATCAGTTTCCTGGACAGAAGAACCGTGACCGGTGCACTGAGAAGGGCGATTCCCGACATAACAGGATCATAATGGAAAATGATCACGAAAGCTCCTGCAAATTGGACCAGTTTGGTAATACAGTTGGGAATCCAGCTGATCACGCTGGAAGCCACCTGATTTGCATCATTTGACAGACGGTTAAGAAGATCACCGCTGCGGAATTGATGGAGTGCTTCCCAGTCCGTATTTATGATCCTGTCATAAATATCTGCCTGAATTTCATTCTGAACCACAACATTAATCCTGGCCGAGATCCTGCTGATCACAGCGTTGGAAATAATTCCTCCCGCAGTCATACATACAATAATTACAGCCAGCATCAGAATTCTGTCTCTGTGTCCTCCGGTTACAGCATCAATGAGATACTTGGACATTACACTGCTCCCCAGTCCCATCACTGTCCCGAAAATTCCGGAAAATATGTAAAAACATATGGATTTCCAGTATCTTCTGGCATATTGATACATCCATAATGTTTCTGCATAGATTTCTTTCAGATATCCCTGTTTGATTTTCGTGATTATTTTCTTAAAAGTCGAATTCAAATCTTGTCTCCAGTTGATTGCATTCCTCTGTTTTTAATATTTTTAATGTTTCTTATTATATCACTGCATTGTAGGTTTCTCAAGCAAATCAATGTAAAAAAAATGCATATAATCTCAGTATTAATGGTCGAAATGGTACAATTTTAAGCCAGATATGTCTGAAAAAAAGCCACCGGATATTCTTCTCACCGATTCTTTTTCCTTTTCGCTGAGCTTCAATAATAAGACCAAATATCTGTTCCTGTTCAATCGGGCCTTCGGTATAAACCTGCCCGTCTCCCACAAACCAGTATTCCTTCTTACCTGTCTTCGGATTCTGTCTGATATAGCGGATCCTGTGCATGATATACTGTCCATTCTTTCTCTGAAAGAAAGCAATGTCACCTTTTCGCAATGAACGGTTTACTTCTTTTATCAGAACCTGGTCTCGTCCGTCTACCAGGAAAGGCAGCATACTGTTGCCCGTCACCACAAGCGGCACTTCTTTTCCTTCTTCCAGAAGTGAACGGATTATTTTCATATATTTTCCAGTGTCCACTTTTCTGACCGGGATCTGCTCCTGCATAAATTTTTCCTCTTTTCCAACAATTTCCATATATTCGGCACTGGGATTATAACACATCCCTGAATTAAAGTCCATGTAAAAATGGCCCTAAGATATCTCTATCTTAGGACCATTCTGTTATCGTTTGGACACTGTCATGCCTGCGCATGAACTTATATATTATTTATAATTATGCATTCTTTTCAGCGATAGCTGCCTGTGCTGCGGCGAACAAAATGAGGAAACTTTTGCCCCTCTTTTTCGTTTCCCATCAACTAAACACCCCATAGGACTTTCTTCTGGATTAAACCGCAAATACCAATCGAATCCATCTTTTCTTGCAATTATTTTTTCCACAAAAGCTTCAATTACTGACTCTGGTATGTCTGCATCGCTATCAAAGTTAGTGTATTGATCCAAAGCATATTTTAAAATAGTTATCTTTTCTTTTGAAGTAACTTCGTCAATCTCACTTTCAATTTCACTTGGTTCTAATTCCGCAAGTTCTTTTTTTAGCTGAGAGATGCTGTTTTCTGTGCTTTCCTTCTTTAATATGAAGATATCTCTTGCAAGTTCTCCATCAGCACGCATTTCAATTAAGTTGTCAAGTCGTTTCAGGAGTTTCTGTAATTCTTCTTTCTTCTGATTAATTATATCTGTATTGTCGCACACTTCCTCTTCATCGTCAATATGCTTCTCTAACATAGATTCAGCCAGCGATAAAACTTGATCCGTGTCAGAAAGATAATTCTTAAAAATATACTTAGCCATCATCTGCAGTTTCCATCCGGCGATCATTGGAGTTTGGCATATACCATCAATCGGCAATCCCTTATTCAGTCTAGTTCTTACTGTTCCGGTTCTAATGGAACTATAGCACTGATACCCATATTGTTTTCCCTCTGTCGTATTGTGCCACATTTTACGGTTGAATTTATGCCCGCATTCGCATTCAAGCAGTTTCACCCACACATCGCTAGGTGGTTTTTCGCCATACATACGTTGACCGGAAGTGTCTACTGATAAAGTTTTTCTGCGGCTATTTATTCTTTTTTGTGCTTGGTCGTATTCTTCTTCTGTGATAATCGGTTTATGATTTCCTCTTACCTGTGTAAATTCCATATCACCAAAATTGCGGATCTTCTTTTGTTCCAGGAAATCTGGTGTAAATTCCTTATGATATGTAATAATGCCACAATAAAAAGAATTACGTAGTATTTTAGAGATATTACTTACATGCCAATTTGATTTTCCCATAGCAGTTAAACGCCCGGCTTTTTCCAGTTCAAACTGAATTTTTCGCATTCCCCAACCGTCCAAATACCAATCAAAAATCATTCTGACAGTTTTCGCCTGTTCCGGATTTATAACCATATCTTTACCGACACGATCATATCCAAGTATATTACCATTTCCATAGAAAACGCCATTTTCCATAGAAGTCTGCTGCCCGGATTTTACACGAACTGATGTTTTACGGCTCTCATCTTGTGCCAAAGTCGCCATTATAGTTAAGCGCAGCTCTCCATCCCCGTCGAAAGTTTTAATGTTGTCGTTTAAGAAAAAGACTTCTACGCCTTTGCTTTTCAACTCTCTTGTGTATTGAAGTGTATCGACAGTATTTCGGGCGAAACGTGATACTTCTCTGGTAAGTATAAGGTCAAAATTGCCACTTGACGCGTCTTGAATCATCTGCATAAATTGAGGTCTTTTCTTCGCAGAAGTCCCAGTAATACCTTCATCTACATACATTTTTACAATGTCCCACTCAGGATGCTGCTGTAAAATTGGTTTATACCAGTCTTTTTGGTTTTCAAGTGCTGATAATTGTGCTTCGTGTTCTGTTGAAACGCGTGCATAAATTACAACTTTTCGGTTAGTAGGTTTTTCTTCTATCATTTTATCCTCACATATTTCCGCATTTAGCTTTTATATGTGAGTCAGTATAGCACGAAAACTCCGATAAATCAATGATATCTTGGTAGTCGTTCAAAATATTCCTGAATATTATATAACTTATTTTGTTGTCCAAATACAGAGCTTCTATCATTTTTAATGCTGAAAAAATTTTCCCGTTTGCTTTCTGCATAATATAAAGCTCCTATTGTTAAATTTTACTTGTTAAAAAGCTCTTTTATCATATCAAGGCAGTCCCGGAAACCCGCTTTGTACGCTCTGGCTTCTGTTACTGCTGCCAGATGAAAGATAGTGTCCTCGCAAGGATTTTCAAAAGCCTTTCTCATAGCTTCTTTCATTTCCGTGTCAGTATCTGGCATACCAGACCAACGATCATACATAGTTGCGGTGATTCTGTCTTTTATAGTTTCCAATCTCCTCACCCCCTTATTGATTCAAGCTCTCTTACAAGCTCCAATGCGGTTTTAAATCCAATCGAAAATGCCTGTTTCTCTGCACGTTCCACCAGCTCCAACGCTTCTCTTTGCTTCTCCTGATCCGGCAGCAGTCGCGCTATATTTGCCCGTTCTTCTTGTGTGCGCTCACTCTGCCATAATGAATATAGCACTTGCAATACGCTCATATCTCAATACCCCCTCATAATATAATGTAAAATCATAAGCATAGGCGGTACGCAAATAATCATAAAAAGCCCTACCAAGTAGAAAAAAGAATGCAATTTCCTTAAAATGTGCGCTTTTACACGATATCTATGTAAAATTTCCCATTCATTATAGCTCATTAGTATATTTTCTTCTTTTCTTTTGCTGGCTGTCATACTTCTACACCTTCACTTTCTGAAATCCTTTCGCACTGATCCATGAATTTTTCATATTTTTCATGCCACTTTTCCACTTGCTTATATGCCTTTTTCCGGCTCTGTGGCGGTTTTTCATATCTTTCCGCCCATTGTTTATAAATGGAATCCTGTTCTTGCTTTGCTTCTTTCAGTTCTTCGCTGTAATCCTCTCCGTCTGCAAGCCACTCATTGTAGGCTTGAATGTTCGACATAATGTCAAGATAATACTCGATTTCGCCGAATTTCAAAAGATACCGCAAAAAAGTATCTTTTTCACCCAATCCATAACAACAGCGGTCATAGTACCGCCGGGCAAGACTGCACTCGTCTGATCCGTGACTTGACTTGCCATATACCAAATCGTTTATGAAACCTTCCAGAACTTCAGTTAAATTCGTGCCGTCTGCTGCCAATTTATACAGAATGTCTTTTAAATTGTCCTCGTGAAGTTCCAAATTTAAAGTTACTTTCACTTTACCCATACAGATTCCCCCTTTACCCGTTGTGTGAAATAGAGATCACACATCGTTACCGAATTAAATATAGTTGTGAGCATGAAATTTCTCATAGATTTTATAGAACTGTCATAATCCGACATAGCAACCATTATATAATCTATGTGCTTGTGCTTAACTTTTAAGAATCTGGCTTTCACTGCCTTTACTGGCATATCCTGTTGATTGATTCTAAGTGTTGAAAAATTGTCCATGTTTAAAACTTCCACCATCAGAGAAACGATTGTATCAATAACGGAATCATTCAAATTTTCGCAGTCAAGCTGTTCTCTCACTTCATTCTCTGTGAAGATATGATTTGATAAGTATTCTTTTTTATAAGTATTCTTCTTTAAGTTATTAATAGTACCCCTTGAAGCCACATCATCCCTCTTACCATATATTTTTGAAGCCACATCATCCCTTTTGGGATTATGGCTATCAGAACCCATACCCCCATTTGGGGTATATGGCTTCTCAAGAACAGAATCCCTCAGTTCATATTCCCAACAAAATTGCTTCGTTTCAGGATCTTGCATTTGATACTGCACCAAATACCCAGATTCTTTTAGCTCTTTCCAAGTGGAATCAAAAGCCTTTTTACCTTCCTTGCACTTTGAAAGCAGAAAACCCTTATATAAGGTGAAATTTTCAAGTGTTATGTAGCTTTGAATCAAGCTATACATCCCTTTTGCTTTTAAAGAAATTGTATCATTACGCAAAATTTCATTTGATACCACTGAAAAACTTTTTTTATGCCTGAATTTTCCACCGCATTCTTCCATAAGTTCTTCCTTTCACGTTAATATTTTTTGTATTTCCACTAATATATCATCATCTTCCACTAATGTCAATAAAATATTAGCATCCACTAATGTAATTTTAATTGATTTACATTTGAAATTATGATATTCTTTCTATAGTAGAGATAAAGGAGAAACGTTATGCCAACTAAGGGAAAAAATGAAGAATGTTACAATGTGAAATTTTATAAATTGTGGGATGTCTTGAACCGTCGCGGCATGAAAAAGACTGATCTCTTGCAAGTCATTTCCTCACCTACACTTGCAAAGCTGGCAAAGAGTGAAAGCATCACGACCGAAGTCATAGGAAAGATTTGTAAATTTTTGGACTGTCAGCCCGGCGATCTCATGGAATACATACCACCAGCAAAAGAAGAAAAATAAAGCTCTGTAAGCGATTTTTAACGGCGAAAGTGTACAATCTTACCTTTTGCCCCACTAAAAACGCTCTCAGGGCTTTTTTATTTAGAAATTACAGGGTTTAGCGTTGCTTCAGCGGTGTTCTTTTTTGTTCGGATTTGTATGTAAAGCGGTAGAGTGAGATAGACCTCGATAGCGGTCACAGACAGCCCCGACACCCGCGGACATGTAAACCATCCCCCGGCAGCAGTCACACAAGGCGCACAGTATCGCAAGCTGATAGCAAGATAAAAGTATGATAACGGCGGATCATACCGCCCCAAAGATAAAAAGCGGGGATGTGATACCCCCGCTCACACAAGCAGATCAAGCCTTGAAACATGCGCCCACAAGCAAAGTTTTATGTCTGGCACATCTTCACCCGCCTGACCGCCATGCAAGGGCGCAAGCCCGGCAGCAGTCTTTTATCTGGTCATCTGCTGCCATATCCGCGATAGCAAGCCTTTACAGCTCTATGCAAGCCGGATAATGTGGCGACACGCAAGGCAGTATAAGCCCAGGTCAACCCAACCAGCAAAAGGAAAAGGGGCAAAAAAATAGAGCGGCAAGATTTCTCTCACCACTCTACTCTATCTTATGCTGTCGCCTTATCCGCTTTTACCAGCTTATAAAAGCTTGTCTTTTTCAGTCCCAGTCGCTTCATAGCTTCGACTGCAGTGATCTCTTTTTCTTTCCACTGTGCTATGACGATATCCCAGTTATCCGGCTTTTCTATGCTTGGTCGTCCGTAATCCTCCCACTCTCCGCGCTCTTTCTTTGCTTCGATACCTTCCCGCTGCCGCTTTTCTTTCTTCTCTATCTCAGCTTGTGCCATGCTCGCGTACAGCTCAAGCATCATATTGTTGATCGTCTCAAGCATCATAGCTTGAAGAGAGTTATCCATCTTGGATAAGTCCATGAGAGTCGTCGGAAGCTCAAGTACCATGAGCCGTATACCACTGTCTCTGTAGTGCTGTATCTCTCTCATAGTGTCCTTTTTGCTTCTTCCCAGTCTGTCCAGCTCTGTGATAATGAGAACGTCTCCAGCTTCTAAGACATCCTCTTTCATGACTGTGTATCTTGGTCTGTCGAAATTTTTCCCAGTCTGCTGATCTGTATATATCTTTTTGAGTGGGATGTTGTTCTGTTCACAGTATGCTTTTATCTCTGCAAGTCCTCTATCAAGGTGCTGCTCTTTTGTACTTGTACGATGATACCCGATATATTTCATAGTCTTTTCCCCTTTCATGTAGCTCCGGTTTTTCTATCTGACTATACTATACCGCATACGTTCGTAAATGTCAACACTTTATAGCGAACGTTCGTAAATTATTTTTGATAGCATTAACGGACTATTTAGGGTTTTGTTTTGATAGTTCGGAAAAGTATACCTTTATGGACAGTCTAACTATAACCTCTCGGCAATAAAAGATAAACGAAATAAAGTATGACAATTAATATAATTATTCTATTTTATTCAGTCTTTTTATTGACTATAGACTCTAATTGTGATATATTTGACTCAATTAAATAAAAAGGAGGCTTCAAGATGTTGCTATATGTTAATAACTTTTACAAAGTTATCGTCATTAAACTTGATTTCTTCGGCAGCAGTATCGTAGATGAGCGACACTTCTCTACTTTTGAATCTGCTGAACTGTATGCAAATACAGTCGATACTGACGATACAGTTATTGTTATTACTGAGATGTAACCTCAATGGGATAGTTCACTTCATTGTGACTATCTTTGTATAAGATAAAAGAAATAAAAGTTTTTGACAGACAGCAGCATCCAAAAGCGTAAAAAAATAGGAATGTGCTATTACACACATTCCTTTTTATAATCTCATCTCGGTAAACTTTTTTTATTTTCTTAGTTTTCAGTTAATTTCTAAAAATTTGTTCATTTTTCGGTTAGTTCGGTTCGAAGTAAAATTACATTAAACAGATTGATGCTTGCGGGCTTTTCCCCACTTTCCGCCTTAGAGCGTCATCAAACGGCGGCAATGTCCTTCTAAGATATCACGCTTCCAGCCCAAATAGTCAGTCCATTCAAAGTCATTCATATAGTATAAGCACATTCTTGCTTCACTGGCAGTCTTAATAGCTTCTTCCATAGCTTCTGTATACTTCGATTTACTTGACAGCTTAAGCAGCTCTATGATAGATTCTTTACTGACATGGTGGGTATGATCCTCACAGCGGAAAAGGTACTTGTACATGTCAGGATCGCATATCTTCAGTCCGGCATGATCGCCCAGTCCATCAGTGCCGACAAAAAAGGCGTTCTGCCGCATGATCTCTTCCTCAACTTGATCCACAGTAAGAAGTGCGTAACCTTTAGCACCAGCCGGGATCGTGATATCTTCACGTGTGATGCTTGAACGAAAGCCGATATCCCACGCATAACAATTATCAATACGAACACGGTCGTTTCTTTGAAATTCTTTTATATTATTTTCCATAATTTTTTCTCCTTATTTTACCACAAAAATATTTTCAAAATCTTCTAAATCTGTTTTATCTTCCATGAGTCCCGCGGTAATTGCAAGATCATATTCATACTTGCTCAGAGGTCTATCTTTTTCCTCTTTGGATGCTCCTACGACGCTTATAGCATCCGGCATACCAAATATGTCGTCAAAGTCCGATGTACAGTTTTCAACTGCTTCCTTGTCAAAGATATCATCAAACTCGCCGCGCACCATATCAAAAGAAAGCATAAGTGCCGCACCATCCGCGGGCGCAATAGATATAAGACAGTGCCCGATATAGCTGTAAATCATCGGCACACGCCCCTGTTCTTTCCATCCGTCCTCATAGATGATCTCGCCATCATTATCTTTTGTGCCAGCCATCTCGACGCTTCCATATACAGGGCTTCCGCTTTCAATCTGCTTTTCAAGCCACTCCACAAACTTTGGATATCTGCTTTCATTGATATATCCGATAGCACATAAGCAGCGTCGCATCTCTCCATCTATTTCAACATCTTCGATACTCCAATCTTCAAATGAACCCACTTGCACAGAATCCTCAAAAACAGGCATGTTTTTTATATATCCAGTCAATCCGTGTCCGTAAGGCACTTCTTTATCGTCATCAAGGAACTCGGCGCACAGTGGCATACCCTTTATACTATCCGCATTATCGCGGGTGTACTGCTCCAAGTAAGTTATACCGTTCCTGTTCCAGTGAGTTCTATCTGGATAAATCTCATGTAACACAACTTTTATCTTTCTTCTGCCCGGTATGTCCCCAGCCAGCAAAGAAAAGTTACAACTTTCACTTATCATCTTTTACAATCTCCTTCCTTAAAACTTCTTTTCTCCACGCTCCACATGGCGTAAATCGGATTGTATTATGCGCGGGGATCTCAATACTTTCTCCCTTCGAAAAGTCATACCCTCGATGAGCTTTAAACGGGCGTATCTCAAATCGTCCGAAGTATTTGAGACTTACTTTTCCGTCTTGCTCCAGACCTTCTGATATCAGCGTAACAACGGTATCAACCGCATCTGCTGCCATCTCATAAGAGCAGCATTGTATCTCACTATATCGCCGTATCATCTCGCTTCTAGTCATCTTTTCCCTCCTGAAAACTCGCGTTTAATTTAGCACTTGGCTTAAATTTTACAACCGCTTTTTCTTTTATAGTACACCTTTCCTGTGTAACCGGATGCTTTACGGATCTCGCTTTACGGGTGTATGTACCAAAAGTTCCAAACCCTTCAAACTTAATGCAGAATCCATCCTTTAAGCATGATATTAGCTCTCTAAACACCTGTTTAGTAATAATATCAGCATCTTTTATTTGAAGATCATTAGACCGCGCTAAACGGCGGATAAACTCACTTCGTGTAAGCGTTCTGGCGCGATTCTCCGTAAATCTTTTACTGTGCAACTCTTTCAAATTGCCTTTTCCAAATTCATTTCTATCCATGTTTTTTTATTCTCCTAGTTTGTTTAAATCCTTCCCCACCAAAGTAAAAAAGGAAAGTGGCATTTTCCCAGACTGTGTAAAAATTTCCACCACATCTTTTCCTTTTCTTTTGCTGGTCGGTAGAGTGCCAGCCGATACTTTGATAAGAAGTCAAGACTTCCCGGCACGATATCGCGACACTCATAAGAACACTTTTATATATTTACATTAACTATTTTCTTTTAACGAAATGATGTTTTTTCAATCTCTGAAATACCGACAGTTACCGTATTACAGATGATTTCTAAAAACAAATTTAGGAAGTACAATTTCCTAAAAAATTTTATTTACTTTTTATATGCTACGAACATTTGTGAGTAGCAGACGACACGTCAGTGTTGGCTTTATTCTTGTCACTAACGTGACGCCAAATGCTCCTATCAGTCGCATTTTTATATATTTATATTAACTATTTTCTTTTAACGAAATTACATTTTTTCGTCCTCTGAAATACGATAACTACCGTACTTTCAGCGTTTTCCAAAATATCAATTTAGGAAGTACAATTTCCTAAAAAATTTTATTTAGTTTTACATTTTAGCCAATCTTGTAAAAGTTTTCGCATCCTCTTAGATGGTATATAAATCCAAATTTCGCCATCATTTCTGATATTACTGCGCCAAATCCACTGAAGCATCTCAGAAAGTGCGTACTTGTCAGCATCCATGATAATGCCATGCTGTGCAAAGAACTGGCTTACGCCAACGTGCGGATAAACATTTAGACAATATGCCAAATGATCTGTACCTGAAAAATCATTTGTTGCCCGGCAATTGCATGATACAAAAGACTTTGTGTAGCCTTTACCGGAAAGTTTCTTCTGAGCTTCTTTGAAGGAAGTCCACATTATCTTTTCACTTTTGGCGGGTTCTTTATTTGAGAAGAAGTTATAAATATTTTTCTGCAGTTTCTTGATTTTATCTGAATTTGCCGCATTCCTAAACCATGACGCACTAAGTCCGGTCACTTTTTGTGGAAAATTCTCGTTTAAATCCGACTTACCATATATATGTATCTTCTCACTAAACTCCTGCGTATCTGGCGTATAGTAGTCGCAAAGTTTAAAGCTGCTGCCTGACTTTCTCACACTTTTAGTCTCATATGTGATCCCGTGCATATCAAAGTAATACTTTAATATACTGGAATCAAAAAGATATGTAAGGATATATACTTTATCAAAAAGTGAGAAAATTTCCGGTGGATATCTCCACATAAGCAGCTTCTGATTTACAAAAAACAAGCTGTGATTTTGTGCCAGTATCTTAATCGGGTTATATCTAGTATCTAAATCGTCATCTATCCACTGTATAAATCCATTTTCATCTATCGCAATACTACCTTTCTTTAAAAGATAATTGATATCATCTCTATACTTTACATTGTAAGGCTCTACTGCTGCGATGGTTTCATCCAAGAACAAAGTATAATGCCCCTCTTTTATAGCTTCTTTACACTCTTCTGTAAGCTTTAAAAAGAGTGCGTGTGTAGATGCTATATCTTCCTGACTTCTCAAAAGCTCCAGTATGTTTCCAAGCTTGCCCTCACCAAGATTTCGCGGGCATTTAATATCTTTTATGGTACGTTCCTTTATACGCTCTGTTTCGCCCAAATACGGCGTTATATAAAGAATATTCTCGTCATAGTGCGCATTCATATAATCAATCGCCCATGACGTTTTTCCGCTTCCCATAACAGAATCAACAACTGTAATTTTTTCTCCCATTTCTTCGATCCCCTTAAATTTGTATGCAAAAAAGACACCAAGCGTAAGAGTGCAGTCCCCCCACACTCTAATCTCGATGTCTTTGCTGTAAACGTCTCATACAAGACGCGTCAATATTCATTTGTGCTTAGTATATCATAAAACATTTATTTGTCAAGTATCGGCACTTGACACAACTTTAAGTTTTTCCTCCTGCTGCATTGCAAGATAGGTTACTATCGTATCTATATCAATCAAAAAGTTACCTTCAAGAAACTCTTTGACCTTTCTGGCGTTCTCCGCGGTCAGACATCGCTGACCTTTCGACCACTCTGATAGTGAAGTACGCGGGATTTTCGTGCATCGTGCCGCATAGCTTACGGTTAAACCGTTGAGATCAAGATACTCGTTGAACACATCAACAAGCTGCAGCGTTATATCTTTATCTTTATCTTTCATTTAGTTTTAAACTCCTTCTGCGGTGATTTTTTCACCCAAAAAAAATTTTTTAAAGAGGGACACAGAACCGTCAACTGCATCCCCTCTGTGTTGGTTTAGACTCTTCTCTGCCACAAGGCAGATATCAACGCACACACGCTTGTATGCGCTCATATCTACCCTTGACTGCTCCAATCCCCGGCATAATAATGCCTAGTCATCGCTACGCGCCAGGGACAGCTCTGTATTCAGTTTTTATATATAAAGTACATAGATTGTGAAGCCTTCGGCTCATCGCAAGGCATAGTCATGTATGTCCTCCGATCAGCTTAAGGAGGGGCGGCAGCAGAAGCAGTTACCGCCGCTATATATCGAATTTTGGGTACATCTCTTTTTTTCATAAACTATCGGAAAGCCTTAAAACTGCCTGTAACCGCGTCCATTATCGCATCACAGGGCTTTCGCAACATTTAGTTGAACTGTACATATATACGTCTGTCTATTCCATAAAATATCGACAAGACTTAAAATCATCTGTAACCACGTTGGCTGTCGTATTACAGAAATTCAAGCTAAATTTTTGAACTGTCACATATTTTTATCTCTCTTTCCATAAACTACCAACGGGGCTTTAAAAGCCTTGTAACCACGACTGTTATCGCATTTCGGAAGTTTCGGATAACAAAAAAACATGTGCGGAAGCTTTTTATCTCTCTTTCCATAAATTATCATCATATCCGAAAAAGCTCTGAAATGCCATGTTTATCGTACTTTTAAAATTTTCAGATAATTTAATTGACTTGTCCACAAACCTTTGTGTCTCTCTTTCCATAAATTGTCAGCAAGCTATAAAATCGCCTGTAACAGCCTTGGTTATCGTATTGCAGAGGTTTTTTATCAACAAAAAACAAAAATTATTTATTGAATCTTTCTTTTCCATAAATTATCAGCAAGCGATAAAATCCGCTGTAACCGCGTCGGCTGTCGCATTGCAGAAGTTTTTAAGCATCAAATATAAATCGTGACATTAATTATCAAAGTTTACTTTTATCTCTTTTCCATAAACTATCGACAGTCAATAAAGTCTGCTGCAATATCGTTGGTTATCGTATTACGGAAATTTAAGAATTTAAAAAGCGTTTGTCTATTCTCTTTTCCATAAATTATCGACAGACCTTAAAACCACCTGTAACCACGCTGGTTATCGCATTACAGAAGGCTTTCATCCTGTAAGTTGGTGTCGTACTTCTTCTGTCTCTTCTTCCATAAATTGTCGACGACAATAAAATAACCTGTAAGTACGCTGGTTATCGTATCACAGACGAAAAAGATAACCAAATTGAAAGCGTCTTAATTCTCTTTGTATGACTTCATTTAACTTTTATAGAACAAATAAAATTTGTGTTTTATTTTAGGCACAAAAATAGCCCCACAATGCGATTTCTCACACGTGGGGCATTTTCTCTGTTTGGACATATAAGACACTACGTTTTATTCATAGTATCTATGCAATACTCACATAAAAATGCTTACATTGATATCTTCCCATCGGAAGATCCTATGTTTTGTTGAATATGTGTATAAATAGGATTTTGCATCAGCTAAATTTATAACATATTCATACATTTTTGTGAAAGAATTATTTCCTACCTTCGTTAATAGCTGCCTGTGCTGCTGCAAGACGAGCGATCGGTACACGGAATGGTGAGCAGGATACATAGTTAAGACCGATCTTGTGGCAGAATTCTACAGAAGACGGATCTCCACCATGCTCGCCGCA
>ERZ857480.100724-NODE-156307-length-35355-cov-10.0000_pt1 | contig 35355 bp, 35 predicted proteins | sample MGYA00519767_ERZ857480 | MGnify/ENA primary metagenome ERZ857480 (study PRJEB31778, sample SAMEA3449210) | human gut metagenome | biome: human gut; feature: human-associated habitat; material: faeces | place: United Kingdom | collected 2010/2012 ...
AAAAATAAAAAAATATGTGTTATACTGTGCTAAATAGTATGAGATATATTAAATTGACATAAAGTATTGCAAAAACATACAAAATATGGTAAAATAAAAACAGAGTGAAAAAAGTTTTTTATTTAGAAAGGGGAACTTATATGGAAGAAAATATGTTAAACATATCAAAAGAACAACTAGAAGAATTATCAATAGAGGAATTAGTAGACTTAAAAGTTGAAGTAGACGACTTAATGAATAAAATAAATAATACATTAAAAGAGTGCAAAGAAGCACTAAATTCGTAATAAAAGGAGAGTAAAAATATGGAAGAAATGGAAATTAAAGGGCTAAACAATGGCTATGCAAATGCAAAGAAAATCTTAGTACAAAAAACTAGAGAATACAATAAATTGAGTAAAGAATTAGAGATATTGCAGCTTGAATTACAATCGGCTCGAGCTAGTAAGAAAGCTGCAATACTGTCAAATGATGCTACTCTTACTAATATATACAAAACTCAAGAAGCCAATATAGAAAGCCAGATTAAGGCAAAAATGAGACCTTTAGAAAAATTGCAAGAAGCAATAGCTCAAGAACAGTATAATATAGACTCAAGAGTAAAAGATTTAAGAGAAAATCCAGAAGTACAAAAGAAAATAGATGAATTGTTGGCTAAAAAATATACAGAAACTATAAAAAAGAAAAAAGAAGGAGCAACAAAACTTACTGAAAGAAAAGAAAGAATAACAAAAATTAAAGAAACAATAAAAAAAGTTCCAGTTTTAGAGGATTCGCTAAGAACAATACTAGAGATACAAAGTGAAATAAAAGATCTAAATAAGCAATTAGATTCAATAACATCAAAAGATAAGGACGGTAAAATAATTTATACAGATGACACAACAGCACAAGATTTAAATAGCAAAATAGAAGCAGCTGAAAAAAATAATACAAGAGAGAAGGATAAGTTCATAACATCAGCAGCTGCAGCAACAGGATTAACAATAGAAGCAAAAGATATTGATGAGCTTATATCTGGAAAAATAGTAAAAGGTAAAGATGGAAAAATACTTGTAGATAAAACATTAAGTAATGAAGAAAAATTGATAGATAAACAAGTTAATAAAGAAAATAAAGAGATATCAGATTATGAAAATAGGCTAACAAAAATGGGAGTAAAATTACCAGAAGAGAAAGGTAAACATGGAGAACAAGAAAATCCAGATGGTGGTAACTTGCCTGCACAAAAAAAGGAAAAATGGTATCAAAAAATAAAAAAAGTAATTACCCGTTTATTTATAAAAGGAAAAGATAATGAACTTGAAAATGAAGAAATAGACGACAGAAATGTAGTACCTAATGGACAACCAGAACCAGCACAAGAGGAAGGCAAAGAAAACAAATTCATAGAGCAATTACAAAAAACAGCATTATTCAAAGAAGCGGTAAGCAGAAGAGAAAAAGAATTACAATCTAAAGAAGAACCGGGAAAAGATGATCGCGAAGGAAGATAATAATAAAATAAATTTCAAATCAACTGTACTAAAATCAAAAGTACAGTTGATTTTTTGTGCCATTTTATTATATAATTGCACATATGAATAAAATAAATAAGGAAGAATAGAAATGAAAAAAATATTGTTTGTGATAGCAATGCAAAAAGAAGCTACAAAAATAGCTGAAGAACTGAAACTAAACAAAATAACAGAAAACCAATATTCAAGAGATAATATAACATTAATAATAACCGGAGTTGGAAAACAGCAAACCGCAATTGGGTTAGTAAGTTATCTTGAAAACAATAAAGAAAATAAACCAGACATAATAATTAATATGGGATATGTTGGCTCAACAAATTCGAAAATAGGCCAATGGGTAAATGTAAATAAATCATATAATTATGAATGGAATATACCAGGAGAAGAAAGATATACAATTATAGGCTATGATAGAGAGAAAATATCAACACTTGATAATGCAAACATAAAAGTATTGCCTTGTTATAGTGCAGAATGTTTTGTAACAAGCACAGATATAAAAGAAGATGTAGTATTTGATATGGAATTACATTCTATATATATGATATGTTGCAAATACGATATTGAATTAATATCCTTAAAAAAGGTAAGCGATAATTTAAGCTTAGAAAATTATTACGAAAACATAAAAATGGAAGAAGTAATGGAACTAACAAGTGGGATAAGTTACTTAAAAGAAATTATAATGTAATCAAAGGGGAAAGAAATGTATTTAAAAAGACTAGAATTACAAGGATTTAAATCCTTTGCAGATAAAACAGTATTAGAATTCAAACCAGGAATAACATCTGTAATTGGACCTAATGGTTCTGGAAAGAGTAATATATCTGATAGTATAAGATGGGTTTTGGGAGAGCAAAGTATGAAATCTCTAAGAGGCTCAAAAGCCGAAGATATAATATTTGCAGGAACTCAAAACAGAAAATCATTGGGCTTTGCAGAAGCTTCAATAATTATAGACAACTCTGACGGAAAATTGCCAATAGAGTATAATGAAGTTACAGTAACAAGAAAAATATACAGAAGTGGCGAAACAGGATACTTTATAAACAAAGTACCTTGCAGATTAAAAGATATATTAGAACTATTTATGGATACTGGAATAGGAAAAGATGGCTATTCTATAATAGGACAAGGAAAAATCGACGAGATATTAAGCAATAAATCAGAAGACAGAAGACATATCTTTGAAGAAGCTGCTGGAATTGTAAAATATAGAACAAGAAAAATGGAATCTGAGAAAAAGCTAGAGCAGACTAAACTAAACTTACTTCGTATAAATGACATACTAGCAGAGATAGAAGGACAATTAGATCCGTTAAAAATGCAATCAGAAAAAGCTAAAAAGTTTTTAAGTTTAAGAGAAGAATTAAAAGACATAGAAATTGGATTATTTGTATTTAAAATAAATGAATATAAAGAAAAAATCAGCAAGGTTGCAGAAGATTTAAAAACGTTAGAAGACCAAGAATTAGCAGAAAATACAAAGTTAGAAGAAGGACAATCTCAAAAAGAAGAGTTAAAAAATAAAATAGATGAATTAACACAAGCCATTGAAGATATGCAAAACATAGGATTTGAGAGTAAAACAAAGATAGAGCAGATTAATTCTCAAATAGGTATATCAAAAGAGAGAATATCAAACAATTCTGCTAATATAGAAAGATTACAAAAAGAGATAGAAGAGCTGAAAGTGAGAATTCAAGAGTTCAACGAAGAAAAAGAAAACAAATTATCAAAGAGAGAGAATCTTTCTAAAAACAAAGAAAAATTTGAGAAAGAATTAAAAGAAAAAGAAGAAGAACTTGCAAAGTTGTCAGAAAAATTGTCTGCAAAAGAATTAGAAATAGAAGATAAAAAGAAGAAAGTAGAATTAGACACAGATGCAAGATATGAAAGATTATCTGAAATTAATACATATGATGTAAACTTTGAAAACTTAGAAAAGACAAAGAAAAATGTAAAACAAGAATTGCAAATTACAGTGTCAGAACTAGATTCAAACAGAATAAAGAAACAGGATATAGCAAAAAACTTCTTAGAAATTGATAACACTAGAAATAAAGCTATAAAGAAACTAGAAGAAATAAAAGATAAAAAAGAAAAAGCAATAAATGCAATTAAAGAATATGATAACAAGATTAACAATTTAACAGCAGAATACAGAATGAAAGAATCAAGATGCAAATTCTTGCAAGAAACAGAAAAAGACAAAGATGGATATATAAAAAGTGTCAAATCCTTGCTATTAGCTTGTGAAAAAGACGCTAGCTTAAATAAAGGTGTAGAAGGAGTTTTAGCAAGCTTAATTTCAGTAGATAAGAAATACGAAACAGCAATAGAAATGTGCTTGGGACAATCAATGCAAAACATTGTTACAGAGAATGAAAATGATGCTAAAAAGCTGATAGAATATCTAAGAAATAACAATTTAGGTAGAGCAAGTTTCTTACCAATAACTTCTGTAAAAGGCAAAAAATTAGAAAAATTTAAAAAAGTGGATGGAGTTGTTGGAGTAGCATCAGACTTAATAAGCTATAACAAAAAATATCAAGACATAATATTAAGCTTGCTAGGAAGAACTATAATAGTAGAGAAGATGGACAATGCAATATCTCTTGCAAAAGCAAATGATTATTCATTTAGAATAGTAACATTAGAAGGAGATGTAATAAATCCATCAGGAGCAATTAGTGGTGGTTCTGTTGCACAAAAAACTGTAAATATTCTAGGAAGAAGCAGAGAAATAGAAGAAATAAAAGCAAAACTAGAAGAAATAAATAAACAGATAGAAAAAATAACAAAAGAAAAAGAAGAATTTTCAGCAAGCATAACTGATACAATAGAAGAATCTGCAAAGCTAGAAAAAGAGTTACAAGAAATAGAAATAACATATGCAACAAGACATCAAGAATTAGAAATGATAGAGACTCAAATTGTAAAATTAGAAGAAAAAGTTACAAAATTAAAGAAACAATTAGATGATATAGAAACAGAAAAAGCTAATATTCAAACTTCTAAAGAGGGAACAAAGCAAGTAATTGAAAACTTGGATAAAGAAATAGCAGAACTAAATCAAGAAATATCTAAATTTGCAGAGCTTAATAAAGATGACCAGACATATATAGACAACTTAAACACAGATATAACAGATTTAAAAATATCTGTATCATCATTTGATGAAAGTGATGCTTCAATTAATGAAATGCTAGAAAGAATTGATGTTGACATTAAAAATGCAAACACAAGTATTGATACGAAGTTGCAGGAAATTGAAGATAAAAAACAAGATACTGTAAAACTAGAAGAAGATATAGAAAACTTTGGTAAAGAAATAGAAAAAATAAAGGCAGAGGTATCAAATAGCTCAGAAAAAATAGAAAACTTGAAACAAGAAAAAATAGAGGCAAATGCTAAATTAGAAAAGGCAGAAGCAAGAATAGAAGAGCAATATGAGGTAATAAATTCATTAAAAGCACAAATCGTAAAGATTGGAACAAACAAACAAAAACAAGAACAAGATTTAGAAGAACTAATTAACAAACTATGGAATGAATATGAGATTACACCAAATAATGCAACTGAATATAAAAAACCTGACAATGTACAATTAGCACAGAAAAAGACTAATGAATTAAGAAAAGAAATTGCAGACTTAGGAAGCATAAACATAGATTCAATAGAAGCCTATAAAAAAATGCAAGAAAGATATGACTTTATGAATGAACAAAGATTTGACTTAGAAGAATCTATAACAAAACTAAGAAATGTAATATCAGAAATGATAAACACAATGCAAAAACAATTTGCCGAAAAATTCAAAGAAATAAACAAAAACTTCAATGAAGTATTTTGTGAATTGTTTGGAGGAGGAAAGGCTGAGCTAATACTAGAAAATGAAGCAGACATATTAGAGTGTGGAATAGACATAAGAGTACAACCACCAGGAAAGAAACTTCAAAATATGATGCTTCTATCAGGAGGAGAAAAAGCATTAACAGCAATAGCAATATTATTTGCAATATTAAAAATAAACCCAGCTCCATTCTGCATATTAGATGAAATTGAAGCAGCATTAGATGACGTAAATGTTGGAAGATATGCTATGTATCTAAAGAAATTTAGTAAAAATACACAATTCTTAGTTATAACACATAGAAAGGGAACAATGGAAATTGCAGACACTGTTTATGGTGTAACAATGGAAGAAAAGGGAATAAGCAAATTACTTTCAATGAAATTAAAATAATATTATATTATAAATTGGAAATAGTAAGAAAAAGGAGATTGTAATGATAAATGATATAAAAATATATTTTTTACTTTTTATGACATATTCAATCTTAGGATGGATGCTAGAAGTAACTTGCAAGTTAATACAATATAAAAGATTTATAAACAGAGGATTTCTAATTGGACCATATTGCCCAATATATGGATATGGAGCGATATTAATAACACTTCTTTTGCGGAAAATACAAGACAGATCCCATAGCACTATTTGTAATGACAATAGTGTTATGTGGAACGCTAGAATATTTAACTAGCTATTTTATGGAAAAAATATTCAAGGCAAGATGGTGGGATTACAGCAAGAGAAAATTTAATTTAAATGGGAGAGTATGTTTAGGAACGCTAGTCCCATTCGGAATATTTGGAATGTTGCTGATGTATGTAACAAATCCGTTCTTCTTGGAAAAAATTCAACAATTACCACAGATGTGGCTTGATATATTGTTCTGGTCATTCTTAGTTATATATATCATAGACAACATTGTTTCAGGTGTAGTAATTGGATATATAAAAAAGACAGAAAAGAGATTTACTCCGGAAGTAGACAATACAGAAGAAATGACGGAAAAGGTAAAAGCTGTGTTAGAAACAAAATCACCATTGCATAGAAGATTGGTAAAGGCATATCCAAAGTTACAAGCTGTTAAAGTAAAAATAAAAGAGAAAAAAGAGCAGATAAAAGAGCAAATAGTTGAACAGAAAAAAGAAATCGAAGACAAAGTAGAGAACACAACAAAAAAGGTAGGACAAAAGGTAAGAGAATTTAAAAACAAAAAGTAGAACTTTGTCGAAAAAAGTAGCATAGTATATAGTATAACATCATAAAGGTGTTATATGGAGGTGACTTTTATGGAGCCACAAGAATATAGTTACTGCTGTGAAGCAAAAAAGAAATGCAAAAGAACAAATTGTTTAGGAATAATTGCTATAATATTAGGAATATTGTTTGCAGGAATTATTGGTGTAATAATTGGAGCAGCACTTGCAGAAACAATATTAGCAGCATTAGCCGCAATTATAGTATTAGCAATAACTTTTTTTGTTCTTTTAATACTAACTATAATATTGCTACTTTGTAAAAAGCACAAAGATTGTTAATGCGTAATTAACAAAATAGCGTCCCTCGTTTAAGAGGGATGCTTCTTTTTTCCAATATTGCGGCCAACGTTATTGCTGATTCGATATAAGGAATTATTTTTTTAATTAAATATATAATTTAATAAAATTTTACTATCTCTATTTATAGCATAGCTGTAAGAAAAAATCAATACTTATTTTTTATAAAATGAAGTAGATTTAATCAAGGAAAAATGAGTAAAGCCTAGAAAGACAAAAGGTATAGCACTTTTATATTTTTATTAAATTATATATTTAATAAAAGAAAAATTACTAGTTGATTTGTAGAACATAATGTTTTATAATGACGATATACAAAAGGAAAGGGAAATGAAATGCCAAAAGAAGCATTAAAAAATTTAAAAGAAACAAATGAAGGGAGAAAAGTAAAAATGAGAAAAATGTTAAAAAACAAAAACGGAATCACGCTAATAGCGTTGGTTGTAACAATAGTAGTACTTTTGATTTTAGCAGGAGTAACACTAAATCTAGTATTAGACAATAATGGAATAATACAGAAATCAAAAGAAGCAAGAAGTGAAACAATTGTTGCAGATGAAAAAGAAAAGGTAGAAATGGCATATGTTTCGGCAGCACTAAAAAAGCTTGGAGATACTGTCACAGCAGAAGAATTACAAGAAGAATTGGATTCATCTGTTGGAGCTGGAAAAACAGTAGTAACAACAAATGGGGATGATACATTAAATGTATTATTTAATGCAACAGGAAACAATTATAATGTTGATAATGGAGCTGTAGAAAAAATAGAAATTGATAATACTAAAATGGCAATATTTGATACGGGAAAAAATGTAGCAAAAAAGATGTATGCATTAGCTCCTGATGGATATATGAAATATGCTTTTTGGGTAAATAATTTATCGATAGACGGAATAAAGAAATATAAAGGAACTCCGGATTTAACAAAAATGACAGAAGCAAATATTGTTTCTTGGACAGAAGGATACAATGCATATGAACAAAATCCAAGCGCGTATAAGAGTATGATTCCAGAAGGAACAAAACTATGTCCAATATATATGTGGTTTGAAGAAAGTGGAGAAGAAATACGAGGTATGGATGGATCTGTAGGATTAACAGAAATTACTAATTCAAATACGCAAAAGAAAGTGAAAACTGGTACAATATATTGGTGGAGTGAAAGCCAAAATGTATATTTAAATCCTGACAGCTCAAGGATGTTTTGGGGATTATCATATCTAGCTGATATAAGAGGATTAAGCAGTCTAAAAACAAATTATACTAACAATATGAGTTATATTTTCTGTGTAACTACCCAAAACCAAAAATTAAAGAATTTTGATGCATTATCTAACTGGAATACTGAAAGTGTAACAAATTTAAGTTGTGCGTTTGCAGGATATAAAAATTTAGAAAGCATTGAGGGACTGACAAATTGGAATACATCAAAAGTTACAAATATGCATGGAATGCTTGGTGGAGATCTGGATGTGCTTGGTTCAAAAATCAAAGATATTAGCCCGTTAAAAAATTGGAATGTTAGTAATGTTGTTGATATGTCATATATATTTAGTGATATACGGAGTGGAGGATTTGTCGCCAATAACAAATTGGAATGTAAGCAATGTAACTAATATGAATGCAATGTTTAATAATTGTACTAGCTTAACAAATGTATCTGGAATAAACAACTGGAATATAGCAAAAGTAACTAATTTTAATAACATGTTTTACGGATGTTCAACTCACCCAGAGTTTACAAAAGTTACTGGAACATGGGATGATAATGGAACATTCACACCAACTACAAAATAAAAAATTGCCCAAGAAAAGACTTTCTTCTAAAGGGAAGTCTCTCTTGGGCAAAGATTTTTGCATGCCTCTTGAAATTTAAAACATCTATTATTATAATATAGATACAAAACGAAAAGAGGAATAATATGAAATACGAATTTGAGGTTCCGGGCAAAGTAGTCGGAAAAGAAAGACCAAGAGTAAACATGTACACAGGTAGAGTGTATACACCAAACAAGACAAAAGAATATGAAACATTAATACAACAATACTTTAAAATATCATATCCAATGGCTGAAATGCTGGAGGGAAGAGTACACATAGATATAATTGCATACTTAAAAATCCCAAAGGGAACAAGTAAGGCAAAAACGACGCAAATGCTAGAAGGTAATATGAGCCCAACACAAAAACCTGATGTCGATAATATTGCAAAATCAGTATTAGATGCAATGAATAAAGTAGCATTCAAAGACGACAATCAAGTTACAAAAATATCAGTTGAAAAACGCTTTTCACAAGAAGAAAAGGTAGAAATAAGAATAGAAGAATATTAATAAAGCTATGCCCAAAGTCAATGCTACTCTTGGGCAAGTTTTATTGACAAAACCGCTAAACCGTGCTAATATGAATATGTAGAAAAATTGTAAAATAGCATGCAAAAAATACATGAAAAAATAAAAGCTGTAAACAATAATGATGGAGGAAAGAATGTTATTAGAATTAAAAGATATTTGTTTTACAAGAGATAATAAAAAGATATTAAATAATATAAATCTGCAAATAGAACCAGAAAAATTTATTGCAATAACTGGACCAAATGGCTCAGGAAAATCAACACTTGCAAAGATTATAATGGGAATAGAAAAACCGGACTCGGGAACAATTTTATTTAATGGACAAGATATTACAAATATGCCAATAAATGAAAGAGCAAAATTAGGAATGAGTTTTGCTTTTCAACAACCTGTTAAATTTAAAGGAATAACTGTGTATGACCTGTTGAAAATAGCAGCGAAAAAACGCATAAACAGGGCAGAAGCATGCGAGATATTATCAAAAGTAGGATTGTGTGCAAAAGAATATGTTGACAGAGAAGTGAATGGTTCTTTGTCAGGAGGAGAATTAAAAAGAATAGAAATAGCAACAGTTGTGCTAAGAGAAGCTATGCTTACAATATTCGATGAGCCAGAAGCAGGAATAGATTTGTGGAGTTTCAATAATTTAATAGAAATATTTGAAGAACTAAGCAGAGAGATAAAAGGCTCAACAATTATAATTTCACACCAGGAAAGAATCTTGAAAATTGCTGACGAAATTATATTAATGAAATCGGGAAAAATTGCAAAAATTGGAACCAGCGACGAAATATTAAGCAGTGAAATTCTAAGTAAAGAATGTTGTAAAATGAACAAAAAATGCTAGAAAGGAGACGAAATGGAAGATAATAGACTAGAGACAGTTGATGAAGAACTACTAAATGAAATATCTGATTACAACGGCGAATTCAAGGGCGCATACAATATAAGAAAAAACGGAAAAGGAATACAAAGAAAAGTTACAGAAAATATCAATATAGTTACAAAAACAGATAAACCTGGAATAGATATAATAGTTAAACCAAATACAAAGTTTGAATTTGTGCATATACCAGTTATACTAACAGAGAGTGGATTAAAAGATGTAGTTTACAATGATTTCTTTATAGGAAAAGATGCAAATGTAATAATAATCGCGGGCTGTGGAATTCACAATGACCATCATAAAAATAGCCAACACGATGGAATACACAGATTTTTCCTAGAAGAAGGAGCAAAAGTAAAATATATTGAAAAACATTATGGAGAAGGTGCTGGAGATGGAAAGAGAATTTTAAATCCAGTTACAGAAGTTTATTTAAAGTCAGGAAGTAGTATGGAGATGGAATCTGTTCAAATAAAGGGAGTGGACTCTGCAATAAGAGAAACAAAAGGAGTGTTGGAGGATAACACAAATTTTGTAGTAACAGAAAAAATCATGACACATGGAAAACAAAGTGCGCAAACATGTTTTGATGTTCAGCTAAATGGAGAAAATGCAAGCACACATGTAACATCAAGATCAGTTGCAACAGAAGATTCATACCAACACTTTACATCAAAAATATATGGAAATTCAAAATGCTTTGCACATAGTGAATGTGATGCAATCATAAAAGATAATGCAAAAGTTAAAGCAACTCCGGAAATTACAGCAAATAATGTGGATGCAAATTTGATTCACGAAGCTGCAATCGGAAAAATAGCAGGAGAGCAATTAACAAAATTAATGACATTGGGATTATCTGAAAAAGAAGCAGAAGAACAAATAATAAATGGATTTTTAAGATAAAAATAGAACTGCCTAGCATGAACGAACGATGCTAAGCAGTTTGTTTTTAATCGTTTATTTTCGAATATAATCCGATACAAATTAAACCACATACACCAACTAAAGAGTATATGATTCTAGTAAATACGCTCATAGCTCCAAATAATGTAGCAACTAAATCAAAGCTAAACAAACCTATTAATAGCCAGTTTAAAGCGCCAATTATAACAAGAGTAAGAGCTATATAATATAATACCTTCATAATTAATCTCCTTCCTTTGAAAAATTAATTAGACTGGAATTGTTATCTCTCAAAAGCTAATTATATTTTTAGTATATTAAATTTTTAAAAAATTATTCAACAAAAATAAAACTAAAAAATTTAAAAAGTAGCAAAATTTGCTACTTTTTAAATTGTGAATTATAAAGATCTGCATAAAATCCATTTTTGGCAATTAACTCTTCATGAGTTCCTTGCTCAACAATGTTTCCTTCATTCATAACTAAAATCATATCTGCATTTCTTATTGTAGATAGTCTGTGAGCAATTATGAAAGAAGTTTTTCCTTCAGTCAATTTATCCATTGCTTTTTGAACAAGCTCTTCTGTACGAGTATCAACATTACTTGTCGCTTCATCTAAAATTAGGAAAGGTGCATCCTTTAACATACCACGAGCGATGGTAATTAACTGTTTTTGACCAGCTGAAATACTTTCGTTATCGGTTATTTCAAATGAAAGACCATTTGGTAGAGAATTAACAAACTTATCAATTCCAACAACCTTACAAGCTAGTATAATTTGTTCATCAGAAATATTAGTATTGTTATATTTTATATTATCTCTAATTGTTCCATTGAAAAGCCAAGTGTCTTGAAGGACCATAACAAATAAATCGTGAATATTTTCTCTAGATAAATCTTTAATAGAAATTCCATCAATCTTAATATCTCCGTCTGTAATATCATAGAATTTCATAAGAAGATTTACCATAGTTGTTTTTCCAGCACCAGTAGGGCCGACAATAGCAACTTTTTCGCCACTTTTAACATTACAGCTAAAATCTTTTATAACAGTTTTATCATCATCATAAGAAAACTTAATGTGGTCAAAAATTATATTTCCTTTTGCATCTTTGCGTTTTAATGCCTTTTTGATATTTTCTTGTTTATCCATTTCAGGTTCTTCTAAAAACTCAAAAACTCTCTCAGATGCTGCAGCAGTTGTTTGAAGATTTGTCATACCTTGTGCAATTTGAGATAGGGGACCTGTAAAAAGCCTGATATATAGCATAAATGCAATAATCACACCGAAAGTGATTTGATTATTCATAACTAAAATTGCACCAACAATACAAACTAAAACATAACCAAAGTTTCCAATAAAGTTCATAATAGGAGGCATTAAACCTGATAAAAATTGACTTTTTCTATTACATTCATAAACTCTTTGATTAAGTTCATCAAATTTTGTAGAAGCCTCTGCATTACCATTGTAAGCTTTTACAACATTGTGACTAGAATAAATCTCTTCAATATGCCCATTTAAATTTCCAAGCTCGACCTGTCTAGCATTAAAATACTTTTGAGATTTTGCTAGAATTATAAACATAAATACAAATCCAATTAGGGAAGAGATAATACCTGTTAAAGCTAAAATCCAATTTGTATAGAACATCATTATAATTGAGCCAATAAACAATGTTAAAGCTCCTATAAGAGTACATAAACTTTGTTGAAGAGTCATATTAATAGTATCAACATCGTTGGTTACCCTAGATAAAATGTCACCATAACGATGTTTATCAAAATACCTAAGAGGAAGAGCGTTTATCTTCTTAGATATTTGAGTACGTAAGCTTTGAGCAAATTTGTTAGAAACTGTCGACATTATAAAGCCTTGAAGATAATCGAATACAGCACCAATTAAATAAATTATCAATAAAAATAGTGATATAGATTTTACAGAATCGAAATTTATTCCGCCCATAAGACCATTTGTTATTTCGTTTGTTAAATCACTTAATTTATTTGGACCAATTATGACCAAGATAGAACTTAAAGTTGCTAAAATAAGAGCAATTACAATAAAAGGTATGTATCTTTTCATATAATGCAATAATTTTCTTAGAGCTAATTTTAAATTCTTAGGCTTTTCATTAACTCTATTAGGACCGACATTTCTAGGTTTTTGTTTATAAGTCTTTTCGTCATTACCCATTTTCTAATTCCTCCTTTGAAAGTTGAGAATATGCAATTTCTTGATAAACTTTACAGTTCTTCAAAAGTTCCTTATGAGTACCTAAACCAACGCACTCACCATTCTCTAAAACTAAAATCTTATCAGCATTCAAAATTGTTCCAATTCTTTGAGCTACAATAATCATAGTAGCATCTTTTGTATATTTCTTTAACTCATTTCTAAGCATAAAATCAGTCTTATAATCCAAAGCGCTAAAAGAATCATCAAAGATATAAATTTCAGGATTTCTGGCAATAGCTCTGGCAATAGCTAATCTTTGTTTTTGACCACCAGAAATATTTGTTCCGCCTTGTGCAATAAATGCGTTATATTGTTCTGGCATTTTTTCAACGAATTCTTTTCCTTGGGCAATTTCAACAGCTTTTTTTACTTCGTCTTCTGAAGCTTTTTTATCTCCATTATCACCATAAGAAACATTGTAATTAACACTACCACTGAACATTACAGCTCTTTGGGGAACATATCCTAATTTGTTATGTAAGAATTCCTGTGAATAATCTTTTATATTAATTCCATCAACTAAAACTTCTCCTTCAGTAGCATCAAAGAATCTAGGAATTAAATTAATAAGAGAAGATTTTCCTGAACCAGTAGAACCGATTATAGCAACTGTTTCTCCTTTTTTAGCAGTAAATGAGATATCTTTTAAAACATAGTCATTGCCATCAGGATATTTAAAAGAAACGTTTTTAAATTCTACTTCTCCAACAAGTGATGATGTATTTTTATCAATTTTTCCATCTTTAATTTTAGTTTTTGTATCTAAAACTTCTGCAATTCTGCTTGCAGAAACACTAGCTCTAGGATACATTACGAAAATCATTGCAAGCATTAAGAAAGACATAATAACCTGCATAGCATAGCTAGAAAATACAACCATATTACTGAAAATTGTAATCTTATCAAGCATATTAGCTGCATTAATCAAATAAGCTCCAACAAAATAAATTGATAAAGTAAGCAAGTCCATAATTAAATACATAACAGGGGACATAGCAGACATAGCTCTCTGATTAAATAACTGAGTATCCGTTAAATCTTTATTACCAACTTCAAACTTATCTTCTTGATATTTTTCGGCATTAAAAGCTCTAACAACACGAATACCTGTTAGATTTTCTCTTGTCAAACCATTGATATTATCAATTAATTTCTGTACTCTCTTGAATCTAGGCATTACAACAATTATTAAAACTACAACACATATCAACAAAATAAAAACTGCTGCACCGGTAAGAGCACTCCATTGCCAACTTTTATTCAAAATCTTAAATACAGCCCATACAGCCATAATAGGGGACTTGATCAATAACTGTAGTCCCATAGAAATGAATCTTTGAATATTTGTAATATCGTTTGTAGTTCTTGTAATTAAGCTACTTGTTGAAAAGTTATTAATCTCTTCCATACTGAAATTTTGAACTTTCTCAAACAATTTCTTACGAATGTTTTTAGAAAAAGTTGCAGAAATAAAAGAAGATAAATAACCAACAAAAATAGCAGAAACTAAACTTCCACCAGCACAAAGCATCATATATTTGCCTTGCTCTAAAATATCAGACATTTGACTGCCTTCGGTTTTTACTAAAATCGTTATTTCTGACATATAATCAGGAAGCTTTAAATCAAGCCAAACCTGAAAAGCAACTAATATAACACAAATAAATATTAGTAAATAATCCTTTTTTGTAAAATTCTTTAAAAGCTTTAACATTGTAAAATCCTTTCTTAAATAAATTAATCTCTATCTCGACTTCCTAAAATTAATACTAATCTAAGTAATTGTAGAATAGACGAAAGCAAGCCTGCAACATAAGTCATTGCAGCAGCTCCAAGAACACTCTTAATCCCTGAATTATCTTGTTCGAATGATAAATTTAACATATCTAATTGCTTTTTTCCTCTACGAGAAGCATCAAACTCAACAGGCAATGTAACTAATTGAAAAACAACAGTTGCAAATAATATTAGAATTGATAATTTAATATAACCAGTTAAACCACCAATTAATGAAACAATTAATCCAAAGTATCCTAAATATGAAATAAAATTTACGATAGGAACTAAAAAAGATCTAATCTTAAAAAATATATAATTTTCTTTATCTTGAATAGCATGACCGCATTCATGGGCTGCAACTGCCATTGAAGCAATAGAAGTTCCATTATAAATTGCAGAAGAAAGCCTAATTAACTTTTTAGATGGGTCATAATGATCTGTTAAATTACCAGAAGTTTTATAAACTTCAATATCAGATAATCCATTAGCATTTAAAATAGTTTTCGCTACTTCGTAACCAGTAAGACCTTTATAATTTTGAATTCTTCTATACTTAGAATATGCTGAATTAATTCTAATTTGTGCAAAAAGCACAAGAAGAAATCCTATAACCATCAATAAAACAGTAAAACTGTTATCATACCACATTAACCAAAAATCCATATAAAAACCTCCTGTATTTTTATAAGTATAATGTAATGCAAAACTCAGAAAACACGAGTATTGCGTATAAACTATTATAAAAACAAAAAATACATAAGTCAAGGAGAAACTGTGAACATTTTGTGAAATATTCAGAAAAATAAGCAAAATTCGACAAATGGGATACGAGTATAAGAAAATGGAATCTTTCTTTTCGATTTCCGGCATTCTAAAACAAAACAACATTAAAGCTTTGCTTTAATGTTGATATTCATAAATTATACATTTAGTGTTGTATGGGAAATAAGTAATGTTATACACAAATCTATTCTATTTTAATTATAAATTAATAACTTTTTCTACAATATCTAAATCTTCAATTTTGTTAATGCCAAAGCACTTTTTGCCTAAATCTTTTATTGAAGCACCTAGATGATACATTTCTTTATTATCTATTACTATAAATCTATCGTGAAATTTATTTGTTTCAGCAACTTTTAATATTGGATATTCTTTATTAAATTTTTGAATATCAATTTTTTGTATATTGCTTTTATTAGAAGTTAATATTACAACTTCAACATTCTTATTTTTCTTTGTAAGCATTTTCAAAACACTATCATCTATATAATTATCTATTATTAAAATTTTCTTGTTTGCTTTTTTAATAATATCGATTATCAAACTGTATGCATCATATATTTGTCCTTCAAAGAATATTTTTTGTTTAATATTTTCTTCATTTTGTAACTGGTCAAATACTTTATCAAATTTTTTGTCATGTTCTAATAATTTATACTCTACATTTGTTAATCTTTCAAACAACTGTCCATTAACCATTAAAAATTTTCTCATCTCTACAAAAGCATCCATTATATTTATGCTTACTTGAATTGCTATATCATTTTTAAGCAAACCAGATAACATTGCTATACCTTGTTCAGTAAAAACATATGGCAAATATTTACGATGTTTACCTCTACCAGTATTTTCATTTAAGGTCGCAAATTGCGACCTTAGAGAAGAATCCTCAAAATTGTCTTGTACAGTAGTTTTGTTTAAGGTCACAATTTGTGACCTTAAACTAGAAAACTCTTCTTCTGTTAACTGAAAACAAAACTTTTCTGGAAACCTCTCTATATTCCTCTTTACAGCTTGATTTATTTTTTTAGTTTCATAGTGATATAGCATTGCCACATCACTATCTAGCATTACTTGTTTTCCTCTTATAGTATATATTAAATTCTTTATCTCTTCATTTGATAGGTTGTCTTGAACTATCAAATTACTTATTTCATTTTCCATAATTTCACATCCTTATATAAAACTATATATAGTATAAAACATTTGTTTGTTACTGTCAAGTGCTTTTCAATATTTATTTTTTATTTATTGTTTTTGTAAACTCTCAATTTCTTTATCTACCTTTTCTGTATTTGTTACTTTTTTATCAGCTAGTATAGGAAAAAAATACTTTTTAACTGCATATCATATTCAACTAAATCTAATATTGGTTCAATATTCTGTAGTTTTCCAATTCTTTTATATTATTCGTAATCTCCCATATAAACTCTATTCTCTAATATTTTTTGTATAGTAGAATATCTCCATTGTTTAGGTGCTAATGCTTTTTCTTCTTTACGATATTAATCATATCACATCATCCTCAATAAAAGGCATCAAAAAAAAAATCAACCTTTTACAGTTGATTTCTTGGTTTTCGTCTGGTGCGACGATTTAATCTTTTGGTGCAGATGGCCGGAATCGTCGAGCCGCGTCAGAAAAAATGTCCACCGGACATTTTTTACCTGCGTTTCGGCAAGCCTTAACTTGCTCGAAACTTGGCAACTTCCTTTTCGATTTCCGGCATTCTAAAATAAAAAAACATTAAAGCTTTGCTTTAATGTTAATCTGGTGCAGATGGCCGGAATCGAACCGGCACGGTTTATTCAACCGCAGGATTTTAAGTCCTGTGCGTCTACCAGTTCCGCCACATCTGCATATATGTACTTTACTGGCTAACAAAATTATTGTACTACAAACTAACTGCTTTTGTCAATACATATTTCAAAAAAATTTTCGATAATGTCGATAGTGTAAAATTTTATTTGACTTTTCTTAAATATCTGTGTATAATAAATATAGGAAATGGAGAAACCACAAACGTGGTTATGCCAGATATATTGAGAAAACTCACATCTACCTTGCAAAGTACAGATGTGAGCTTTTTTTATTTATGTAGTTGCTTATCAACCCAGTTCTTATACAGAACTGCTGTCAAGGCAACGTTTAATGTTAAAGATAACATAAAGGATATTATAAAAAATAGTATCACTTTAACCATAAACATCACCACCCTTCCTACGAAGATTCGTGAAATTGGTGGCAAAACCACATCTGCTTATTCTCATTTCCTATGTGAACTAGTATAGCACGCAATTTAAAATAAATCAATATAAAAGAAACAAATTTTCGTAAAACTTTTTAATTAAATTTCTTGATTTTTATGAAAAAATCTGTTAATTTATATATATAATAGAATTATGAAAAGAGGATAAAATGGTTAATGTAGAATATGCAAATGCTTATAGTGAAGTTTTAGAGATATTAAAGTTTATTTCTAAAGAAGATTATGAGAAGATCCCTGCAAGTAAAATAGAATTATTTAAGCTGAATTCGAATAAAGAATATAAATTTACATATAATCCTGAAAAGACACTAGATGAACAAAACGTTTCTAAAAGAGCAAAAGCAATAATAGGAATATTATTTAGAGATTATTGGGCAACAGAAATACAAAGAGAGAAAATTATCAAAAAACAAGAAAATGATAGATTAATTTTAGAAGAACAAAAAAAGTCATTATATGATACTGAAAATATATTTAAAAAACAAGATATTTGTGGTAAAACAGAAGCAAAAGAAGTTACTAAAATGGCAGTCTATAAAGCAAATTTTATTACAAGAGTTTTTAATAAAATTAAAAAATTTTTAAAAATAAAATAATATTTCTTATACTATTAAGAAAAAACGAATGAAGGATTGTTTATGGCTAAAAATGAAATAATTAAAATAAATTCAGAGATGTTAAATAAAATGCAAGTATTAGGAAGAGGTGCTTGTTCAGTTGTATATAAATATGGAGATAATCAAGTTGTTAAAGTATTAAATGAAAGTGGTATGAAACTTCATAACGAAGAACAATTCGAACAATTACTAAGAATTAATAATGATATTTGTGCATTTCCACAAAATAGAGTTGAAATTGATGGAAAATTTCAAGGATATACAATGGAATATGTTGATGGACAACAATTACAAGAAAAAGTGGAAAAAATTGATTTAGATACATTAATAGGCGCAATAAAAAAAGCAGAACAAGATATAAGAGATTTGGCACAAGATAGAGTATTCTTTCAAGATTTAAATCAAGGAGGAATAATGTGGGATGAAAAAAGAGATAGAATAAAAATTATAGATACAGACTTTTTTGAAGTTAATCAAGATTTCAAAGTAGAAGAATGTTTTAATGCAAATATGACATCATTTAATACAATGTTAGAAATGGAATTGGGCATAATGTCGGGACAAGCAAAGGGATTAGCAGAGTATTTACATGCCAATCCACAATTTAGTAATGCTTATAGAGAATATATATTAGGATCGTTAATGGGAAAAGAGTCTTCTGTAGTTGATTTAATTCAAATGGCAAGAGAAGTAATAGAAAATGAATTTGGAGTTATACCACAAAATTTAACAGAAATGAGAGAATTAGTAGGTGAACAAGAAATTGAAATACCTGATGTTGTAGATATACCTACATTTTTGCCTCCTGATCAACAAGTTGGTACTCCTATTTTAGGAAAGCAAGTATTAGAAGAAATGTCAGATACACTATTGACCGATGAAACGGAGAATGAAATGGCAAGTCAAGAATTGGAATTACAACAACAAAGTAGTGTAAAACAAGAGAGATGACTTTAGAATATCTTAAAAAGGAGAGATTTCTCCTATAGTAATAAAAAGAGAGATGAGATTTTTAGAAGGATTGGATTTTAAAACTCAATCATATAGCAAAAAACAATTAGAAGATGAAAAATTTGTTAGAGAAAATCCTGAAGCGGGGCTTGCTGTTCATATCTTTGGAAAAGGTAAAAATATTGGTACTGCATCAATAGATTTTGATACAATTAATACAACAGAATGGCAAGAAAAAAGAGATACAGCAATGAAGGAGTTAAGAGAAAAAATAGCAGATAGATCAGATAAAACTGATATAGAGAAATAAACTTAAGAGAGGAAATTATGACAGAAAAGGAAAAGATGTTAGCAGGAGAGCTATACAATGCAAACTATGATGAAGAATTGATTAATGAAAGAAATATAGCAAAAGAAAAATGCTTTGAATATAACAATATAAAACCATCAGATACAGAAAAAAGAACTAAAGTGATGAAAGCAATATTAGGACATACAGGTGAGAAATTTTTAATAGAACAACCATTTATTTGTGACTATGGATATAACATAAAAATAGGTGAAAATTTTTATTCAAATCATAATTTAATAATATTAGATGCGAATACGGTAGAATTTGGAAATAATGTATTTATAGCACCAAATTGTGGTTTCTATACAGCAGGACATCCATTGGACTATAAAACAAGAAATGAAGGGCTAGAATACGGAAAGCCTATTAAAATTGGAAACAATGTATGGATTGGTGGAAATGTTATTGTACTTCCAGGAGTGACGATAGGCGACAATTCTGTTATAGGTGCAGGAAGTGTGGTAAATAAAGATATACCAGCAAATGTGGTAGCAGTTGGAAAACCTTGCAAAGTAATAAAAGAATTACAAAATAGTAAATAAAACACACGATTAGAGTAAAAAGTCCAGAATAAAAAACGTTAAAGGTATTGAATTATTATGTAAAGTATGATATAATAATTCCAGCAATTCCCAATTTGAAGAAAGGGGAGAAAATTTTATGACTATGGTAGAACGCCTGAATAAGCTTACCTATGGACCTTTGTTGGGCTTGAAGCCTGGCACGGTGATAGGCATCTTTCGAGACAAACAAGAAAGTGTACGCTTTGCTGGGCGCGAGCCTTGGAACCATCCGGTGAAAAACCGGAATGTGTTCTGGGATTTGACCCGGCATAAGAAAATCAAGTATCTGGGTAACTATAGGTCTACTTTGGTCCCCGCTATCTTCTTTGACGCCAGTGCGTTGTATGACGAGGCGTTTAAAAGAAAGGTACGAGTTGAACTGCTTGTGTTACAGTTCGACCCCGACGAGTTGCAGATTTTTACTTATCAGATTAAGTAAAAGTTAAACGCAAAACAGCCACATTCTTATCGAATGTGGCTGTTTTGTATGAGGGATTTATTAGCAAAACCAACTGCTTTCTTCAAAACCGTGTTGCTTCAGCGAAACCGGAACTTGGCTGTTGGAAGAAACGTAAGTATTCCCGTCCAAATAGACGAAAACGGTACAATTCTTTACCGTGGCAAAATGCCCGACCTTAGCAGCTGCTCGGTTGTCAAAACAGTCTGTGGCCAAAATGGGGTAGAAGGTTATCCCTTCGTAAATGGTTCCCCCAGGAATTACCCGAATGCAATGCTGAAACAATGTATCAGGTAAGCCCTTTAGTCCAACGATAGAACAGTAGCTTGCACAATCCTCACGGAACTTTGCTTGTTGCGAAGACTTGATGAATTCGCTCAGCGGGGAAAGAACTTTTTTACCTTCTTCATTCAACTGAAAATCAGGATTAAGAATGAAGTTGTCAGAACGGATAAAACCGTTGTTCCACAACACCTTTAAATATTTAATGGCGTCGGGAAGAAGATAAAGTTTGCCACCGGAAGAAAATACAAGAACTCCTTTTCCAGAAAGGTAGGTGCGATCTCGTTCGCTGAACCAGATGCCATGAAATTCTTCGCGATAAGTAAGTTTTTTGCGCTTAACAAGTTCCCTCTCGTTTGAGACAGGAAGAGCTACGTTCTTTAAAAAAGTAAGACCTTTGCTGTCCTTCATAATTGTTCTCCTTTATTAAAATATTGAATGATTTGTAGTGTCTAAGCTGTCCAACAAGGAGATTAAAAACTTAGAATACTTATAGTATACCACAAATTTACATAAAATGCAAATTTAACATAAGTAAAAAACAACGTTTTAAGGATATAATAAAAACATTCTACTATATATTAAGTAGAATGTTTATAAATATAAATTATATAGGGTTAACATGAATTATTGACAAATATACAGAATCTAAAGAGTTTAATTCCTTTTCTAGTTTGTCAGCGATTTGATGACTATCAAAAGTAGACATATTTCCGTCAACATATATTGAAATGGAAATTAAATATTTGTATCCCACAGGTTTTGAAGTAAGATGGTTAATCTTTTGAATAGAGGGATAGTTCTTAACTATATCCAAAATTTTTTGCTTAGTCTCGTCGTCCATAGAAGAATCCATCAAAACATTATAACTGTCGATAAAAAGTTTAATTCCAGTAATACAAATTAAAACAGAAATGCCAATACCAACAATACCGTCAAACCAGTATATTCCAAACATGCTAAGAATAATAGAAATCAATGTAAAAGTTGTAACAATACAATCGTTTCTATGATCTTGCTTTAAGGCTTTTATAAGTATGCTGTCAGTCCTTTTTGATAAAAATCTGGTATATACAAAAAGTATCAGTTTAATTGTAATTGTGATAATGCAGACGATTATTGCTAGATTTGGAATAGAAATTTCTTTAGGGTTAAACAAAGAAATAACAGAATCATATATTAATTTCAAGGCAACAAAAATCATTGATAAACTAATGAACAAAGAAAATATGTATTCAGCTTTTCCGTGTCCAAAATTATGAGAGTCGTCGCTAGGAGCTCTTGAAATTTTTCCACCAATATAGCTCATTAGGGAAGCAAAAATGTCTCCTGCACTATTTGCTGCGTCAGCGATTAAAGCTTGGCTTTTACTTAAAAAACCCACAATAAACTTGATAATTAGTAAAAAAATATTTCCAGCAATTCCAGCAATAGTAGCTTTATGAATATCAGAATATCTCTCCATGATAATAACACTCCTTATAATTTAAGTATAATAAGAATGATATCATAAATATGCCTTAATATCTACTATTTTAATAAAATTGAAAAAAATATAAATTTTCTTTGACTTTTTGTAATAAATAGCTTAGAATAGAGGAGAATAAGAATTAGATAAAAAGAAAAGAGGTTTTTTATATGAATATATGGCATGACATAGCAGAAGATAGAATAAAAAAAGATGATTTTGTAGCGGTTGTTGAAATACCAAAAGGCTGCAAAAACAAGTATGAACTTGATAAAAAAACAGGAATGTTAAGACTGGATAGAATTTTATATACAGCAACACATTATCCAGCAAATTATGGATTTATTCCGAGAACATATGCAGGAGATCACGACCCACTAGATGTACTAGTTCTTTGCCAAGAACCAATTTATCCATTAACATTGGTGGAATGTTATCCTGTGGGAGTTCTAAGAATGACTGATAGCAATGAAGAAGATGAAAAAATAATAGCAATAGCAAAAAAAGATCCTTTCTTAAATTGCTATAATGACATATCAGAACTTCCAGCACAATTATCAGCTGAAATAATGCACTTTTTTGAAGTGTACAAACAATTAGAAGGAAAGAAAACAACAATAGATAAAATGATGGGAAGAAAAGAAGCAGAAGAGGTCATACAAGAAACAATAGATAACTATAAAAAGGAATTTGAAAATAAAGAGGGGTAAACGATGATTGAAAAAATAATATTTAACGTACTTGCCTTCACATTATTTATTCTGATGTTTATACAATTAATAAGAAAAAATGACACTAGCTATGTGTACCTACTAGTGGCACAATTTATAGGAATAACCATAAACTTCATAGAGTTAAGTATAGGAAAAAGTTTTGGTTTTGTAGCAAAATTGATAATGTACATGCTGTCAGTAATTTTGCCAGCATTTGTAATGTGGCTTGAATACAAGAAAAAGATTGAATTTGCAGAGATTTTTAATTTAGCGATGGCTACAATATATTCAAAAGCAGGAAAAGACGAGGAGGCTAAAAAATATTTAAACAAATTAATCGACAAATATCCTAACAGTTACAAAGGTCATATGCTACTGGCACAAATATATGAGAAACAAGAAAAGTATGAATCAGCGCTAGATGAATATGAAAGAGCTTATGATATTAATCCCACAAACAAGAATATTTATTTAAAAATAGGCAAATTATATGGAAACGTAGGAAGAGAAGATGAAGCAATACAAATATTTAATGACTTATTGAAAAAGAACCCAGAATATTATGAAGCAAGCATGATTTTGGGAGATATACTAAACAAAAAACAAAACTACAAAGAAGCAGTACAAGTTTATATGAATGCACTAAAATATAGACCGGCAGATTATGAACTATATTACAATTTGGGAATGACATATACATTACTAAATGATTTTTCAAAAGCAAAAGAATGTTATGAAAAGGCTGCACAGATAAATACTTTATTGTATCATGCAAAATACAGCATTGGACAATTAAATCTACTTTATGGAGATTTGGATGAAGCAGAAAAACAATTCATGGAATGTATAGATGCGGAAGAAGTTGAAGCTGGAGCGTATTATTACTTAGCTAGAATCGCAATGGTAAAAGGTGAACTTGATAAAGCGAAAAATTATGCAAATATAGCAATAGAAGAAAATGCAGAAATATACAATAAAATACTAGATGAAAATATATTTGCACCGATCGCAAAGCAAGTAAATAAACCTAAGATTACAGTGGAAACGAAAAAAAGAGGAAAAAGAAAAACTTTAAGTAAAAAAGAAAAATACATAGATGAACATTTAGACAAGACATGTAAATTAGTAGGAAAATTAAACAACAATGACATAGAAATGATAGAAAACATGAGAAAAACAAAAAATCAAGATTTTAGAAATAAAGATGATATTCAAAGGGAATACTAAAAGAAAAAAGGAATATACTTTGTATATAACATAGGAAGGAAAAACAATATGGAAATTTATCAATCAATAATATTAGGAATAGTCCAAGGACTAACAGAATTTTTACCGATATCGAGCTCAGCACATTTAAATGTATTTCCATGGATTTTTAACTGGCCAACATTATCAGATGGAATGGATGTAGCTTTACATATAGGAACGCTTTTAGCATTAGTTATATTCTTCTTTAAGGATTGGGTAAATCTAGTAAAAGCAGGATATAAAAAGGCTGTGAAAAAAGAAGATTCGACAGAAGGAAAAATGTTTTGGTATTTAGTTGCGGCAACGATACCAGCAGGAATACTAAGTATAGTTTTAGACAAAATATCTTCTAAAATAATAGGAGAGAATATAAATGTAAAAATGGCTGTAATAGCAGCTTCATTAATTATAATGGGTATAATTTTATACATAGTAGACAAAAAAGCAAAATCAAAAACAGATTATGAACATATTACTTTAAAACAATCAATATTAATAGGAATATCTCAGGCGATAGCAGCTGCTTTTCCTGGAGTTTCACGTAGTGGAATAACAATGACAGTAGCAAGAGCACTAAAAATTGATAGAGAAAGTGCAGCAAAATTTTCTTTTATGCTAGCAATGCCAATAACTTTAGCAGCAGTTGTGTTTGACCTAAATAAATTTAAGTTTGATTTATCGCTTATATTAGGAATACTTGCAAGTTTTATAGTTGGAATAATAGTAATAAAATTCTTGTTAAATTATTTGAAAAAAGGAAGCTTTAAAGTATTTGCAATTTATAGAATAGTGATAGGAATTTTAATTATAGGAATACTAGTATTCAGAATGATGTAAAAACAAAAAATGTGGTTTTAAGGAACTACATTTTTTCTACTTTTAATCAAAAATATTGCAAAAATATTACAATATTGCATCTTGTTTACAATTACGCAAAACATGTTGACTTTTTTCTAAAAAAAGATAAAATTATATTGTATATTTGTAGAAAAATGAAAAAAATGCAAAAATTGATAAAATAAAATAGTATTTTTTATCAAATTTTGCAAAACATAAGTAAAAGAAAAACGAAAGGATTAAATATGGCTAGCTGTTTAGGTATATATATAAATCAAAATATAATTAAATATGCAAAAGTCTCAAGAGAAAAAGATGACTTAAAAATAGAAGCCTTCGGGATTAAAGTTTATTCGGATTTACACCAAACAATAGATCAAATTATATCTGAAACATTTAGCTTTAAAATTCCTATTAGTGTCAACATGTCAGAAGAAACATATAACTATTTTTCTATGTCAGACTTGTTAAATAAAAAAGATTTAGCAAAAGCGATTGACACTGAGTTTGAATCATTATGTTATGAAAAACAATACAATCCAAATGCTTTGGAATCAAGATATGCGTTAGTTAATGATGTAAACGAAAAAGGAAAAATAAGAGTAATACATGTTTCAACAAATAAAATAAAGATAAATAAAATAACACAAGATTTTGAAGATAAAAAAGTGCAATCAATAACACCTATTTCAATAAGTATTGCAAATATTGCGCCATTAGACGAAAAGGAAAATACAATAATATTAAATATAGAAGATACTACTACTATCACAACAATGGTAGGACAAAAGGTGTATGATATTCAAACGCTTCCAGTTGGAGCAAGCCAGATATTAGATGCAATTAGCGAAAAGGAAAATTCATATTTAAAAGCATATGAAATATGTAAAAATACAACAATATACACTATGGAGGGACAAAGCCTTCAAGAAAAAGAAAATGAGTATCTAGAAGATATAGTGCCAACATTATATACAATAGCAACACAAGTGAGAGATATGATTAGCTCAAGCTTATTTAAAATAAACAAAATTTACATTACAGGAACAGCATCTGCTATAAACAATATAGATTTATATATTGAAGAAATAGTTGGTGGAGTTAAATGTGAAATATTAAAACCATATTTCTTAGAAGATAGTCCTAAAATAAACATGAAGGATTATATAGAAGTAAACTCCGCAATAGCGCTTGCAATGCAAGGATTAGGATATGGCGTTCAAAATATTAATTTTAGCAAAAAAAGTTTTTGGGAGAATCTACCAGAACTACTAACAGCAGATATTTCAATAGGAAAATCTAAAAAAGGTGGAAGTAGTTCAAAAGGAAAATTAAACATTGAAATGCCCAAACTAAGAACTTGGGTGTCAAGAGAATTAGCAGGGGTTGTAATATTAACTGTGGCTTATGCGGGAATTGCAATGTATATAAACAATCAAATAATCAAGAAAAATGACGAAATTCAAACTATAACAGCAGATATAAACAAGCAAATAAGCTTGATAGATGCAGATAAAAAGAGGGTTGATTCTAAAACATCTGATTACAATACTCTAACAACAAATTTGGAGAATGCAACTAATGAGATGAATGATAGAAATTCATATAGAAATGTAATACCAGTTTTGCTTAGCCAAATAATGAATACAATACCAAAAGAAGTACAATTAACTTCTATTGAAAACACAAGTGGTAAAAAGATTGTTATAAATGCGCAATCAGAAAAATATGAACAATTAGCATATTTTAAAACATTATTGAAATCAAAAGGAATATTAGAGCCAACTTCGATTGTATCAACAGCAGCAGTTAAAGAGGGAAATAATGTTAAAATTGTTATAGAAGGAGATTTGCCATGAAAAATATATTAATAACGGTAATTTCTGTACTTATGACAGTTCTGATAATAATAACAATGATAAAAGGTCTTACAATTGGAAATATAAAAATATTAAGTATTACAGATATTAAACAAAACAGCATGGATTTAGATAAAAAAATAGAAGATTTAAATACTTTAAAAAATCTAACATATAAGCAAAAAGTTGGAAATCTAGAAGATTCTACAAAAAGATTGACAACAGCTAAACAAAAATATTTAGAAGTAGCAAGCTTAAGTACAGATGAACAAATAAAAGCTGCAAACCAAGAGCCAGTATATTCTATGGAGTTCTTATGGGACAAGGTTGGTAGTTACGCAACAAGAGAAGGATTAAAACTAAAATGGGTAGTAACTCCTACTGGAACAACAAATAAAAGTACATTATCTTTTACACTTACAGGAGCATATATCTCAATTATAAATTATGTATATGCAATAGAAAACGACTCTGAACTAGCATTTAGAATAGAAAACTTTAAAATAGTTCCAGCTGGTGGAGAAGGAGAGTCTTTGACAGCAACATTTACAGTATCAAATATAGGAGTTAAACAAGAATCTACAACGACGAGAGTGACATCAACTACTACAGATACAACAAAGACTACAACAAACAACACCAATACAACAAATAATACAACAAACACTACAACACAAAACAAAGAGACAAAATCAACTGCAAACTCTTTGGATGGACAAATTGATGATGCTATAAACTAAAACTTGGAAAGGAGATATGCAAATGAAATCAGTATTAAAAGAAATAATTATAATATTACTTTTATGTTGTGCAATATGCTTGATTTTAGGAGTAGTATTTTATGATTATATTCCGACAAACAAAGTAATTCCAAGTACAGTAGAACCTTATACAACATCAAATACAATAAAAGAAGAAATAAACCAGGAAATTACAGAATTTCAAAAACAGACGATTGTTATGGAAATAACAGACTCAGATCTTAAAATCCATAAACAAGAAAGAAGCTACGATTCTGGAAAAATAAATCCTTTTGCTAAATCATCATCAGGAACAACAAATACTGAAAATGGTGGTGGAAATACAACAGGAAACACAAATCAAAATCCAGATTCAAAAGATTATTTCTTTAATAATCAAAGTGGCTTAAAATAATTAATCTAGATATATTTTTAATAAATATATACAAAAAAATCAAAGGAGGAATTTTATATGTTTAAGAAAGAAAAAGGTATCACATTAGTTGCATTAGTAGTAACAATAGTTGTGCTATTAATATTAGCAGGTGTAAGCATTAGCTTAGTATTAGACCAAAACGGAATAATAAACAAAGCTAAAGGCGCTAGAACAGAATACCAAAATGCTGCTAACTATGAAAAAGATTTGTTAACAGATACTAACACAGCTTGGATAGACAACTTAACAAAAGACTAATAAAAAACGATAATGAATTTATTGTATTAAATGTAAGGTTACCTTATAAAATATTATAATATTTTGAATAGGGTAACCTTGTATTACTATAAAGGCAATAATTATGAAAGGCAAAAGATGAATGTTATATTATATATCTATATATTTTTAATAGGAATAACCTTTGGAAGTTTCTTCACATTGGCAATTCATAGAATACCAAGAAACCAAGATATAACACATACAAGATCATATTGTCCAAAATGCAATCACAAGCTATCTTTTTGGGATATGATACCAATGCTAAGTTATATATTCTTAAGAGGCAAATGTAGATACTGTAAAACAAAAATTGCGCCAAAATACTTTTTTATAGAACTTCTAACAGGATTGACATTTGTATTATTTGCATATTCTTTAAGACTACAAATATTTAACCTATATTTCATATGTGGCTTGCTATATATAGCTGGCTTATTTGTCATATCTGGAATAGACAAAGAACACCACGAAGTAAGGTTAAGTGTAATATTATACATGACAATAGTACAAGCAATATATATAATATATCTATACATAATAGAACAATCTAATGTTTATAGATATGTTATATATCTAGTAATATTAGCAATACTAATATTATCAGACACAATATATTTCAGAAAAAAATTAAAAAATAATTACATATTAGAAAATCTAATTTTATTAAATGTAATGTTGATGTTTACGTATGAAGCATGCACTATTTTAACAGTAGAATTTGCACTAATAGTAATTGCAATAAAATCGTTTATAGAAGCAATAAAAAACAGAAAAACAAAACAAGTAAAAAAGAAACAAGAAAAAATAATACCAATAGCTTTCTATTTATGCGTAACAAATATTATAACATTAATAATTACTAACATATTATGTTTTTATAGGTGAGTATTATGAATAGATTAAAAAATAATAAAGGAATAACAGGCATTGACTTAACAATTAGCATAATAGTTTTGACAATATTTGCTGGTCTGATTGTTGGGTTGATGGTAAACAACTACAATGTAGCTATAGAAATACAAAAAGGTGCAAATGCTATGTCATATGCTACTATGATACTAGAAAAAGTTGATGAAAAAGCTTATGAAAAAGTGACCGATAACTTCGTACAAGAATTAGGAGACGAAATATTAATAAATAGCGATTACACAGTAAACTTTAAAGTTGTTCAAGCAGACGATAATGATTATGTAAAAAGAGTAACTGTGAAAGTTACGTATACTGTAAATAATGAAGAAAAATCATTAGAAATAAGAAAATTAAAAATAAAGGAAATAAGTTAAAATGAAAAATAAACTTAAATCAGAAAAAGGTGTAACACTGACAACACTTGTAATATACATTATTGTATTAGTAGTGGCGTTAGGAATATTAGCAACAGTAAGCACATTCTTTTATAAAAACGTTATACTTATAAAAGACTCGGCAAAATATGCGGCAGAATTTGATAAATTTAATGCAAGTTTTATAAAAGATATAAAAAGCAATGCTGAAGCGAATGTAGACCAAAATGCAAAAACAATAGTGTTTGAAGATGGAACAACATATGTGTACAACGAAAATGATAAAGGAATATATAGAAATCAAGTAAAAATAGCAACACATGTAGATGTTTTTAATATATCAACAAAAACAATATCGGTAAATAATGTAGACAAGCAAATAATATCAGTCAACATAGTTATAGGAAATTCTAAAAAAACCCTAATAAATAAAAGTATAGATTATACATTGAAATATTGGTAATCAAAATATTTACAAGAAGGAGAAAATAGTATGGATGGTAAAAGAACACAACCAATAGGAATTGAGCTTGTAAAAAGAGGAGTTGTTACAGAAGCAGATGTAAACAAAGCCCTTGAATATCAAAAAACTCATTCTTCAAAAAAATTGGGAGATATAATCAATGAATTGCACTTATGTGATTCATATAGACTTATCAAAGAAATAGGCGAGATTTTAGGCGAAAAAACAATACTTCTACAACTAGAAGATGTTAAAGTAAATATAACAGACTATATATCTATGGATATGGCAAAAAAGAATAGAGCAATACCATTTGAAGTAGGTGCTGGAAAAATAAAAGTATGCTTCTCTGATGGAACAAACAAAAAAATGATAGATGCTATGAAATTATTATTCCTAAACAAGGGACTTGTAATGGATAAATACATTACATTTGATAGCAACATAGAAAGAATACTAAATTCAATAGGTGGAACAGCATCAGAAAACATAGATGTAACAGCTGATATTTCTGGATTAGTAGATTCTATAATAAAAACTGCTATGGAAAAAAGAGCAAGTGATATCCATATAGAGCCACTAGAAGACAGTGTAAGAGTAAGATACAGAATAGATGGAGAACTAATATCTGCAGCAACAATAGAAAAAGATAAACAAGCTCAATTAATAGGAAGATTAAAAGCAATATCAAATATGCACCAAGAAAAACAAGAAGCTCAAGATGGAAGAATAATAATGTATCCGGATTATAACATCCGTGTATCTTCACAGAAAAACGTATGCGGAGAAAAGTTTGTATTGAGACTTCTAAAAAAGAATGTAGATGTACAACAAATATTTGAATTGGGATTCCCAAGAGACGAAGAACTTGTAAGAAAAAGCTTTGATAAAAGAAACAGCATAGTGCTAGTTGCAGCTCCAACAGGAGAAGGAAAAACAACAACATTATATAGTATAATAGATTATTTAAATAGACCAGAAATAAACATTACAACAATAGAAGATCCAGTCGAAATAAGAATTCCAGGACTAAATCAGGTTGAAATAGATTCAAGAACATCTTTCTCAAGCTCATTGAGAACAGTATTAAGACAGGACCCAGACATCATACTAGTTGGAGAAATTCGAGATAAAGAAACAGCAGAAATTGCAATGCAAGCAGGTCAAACAGGACACTACGTATTATCAACCATCCACACAATCGATAGTGTAGAAGTTCTAACAAGATTAAGAAAAATCGGAGTATCAAACTATGATATAGGAAGCACACTTGCAACATCATTATCTCAAAGACTAGTAAGAAGAGTTTGTCCAGACTGTGCACAAGAAAGAGATTTCACAGAAGAAGAAAAAGAAATCATAAATAGAATAGCAAGAAAATATCATGTAGAATATGACTTCAAAGGAAAGAAAACATACACAACAGTTGGCTGTGAAAAATGTAATAACACAGGATTCTATGGAAGAATTGGTATATTTGAAGTATTAAACATAACAGAAAATATAAAAGAACTAATAGTAAAAGATGCATCAAGTATCGAAATAAGAAACAAAGCAATAGAAGAAGGCTATAAACCTTTAGTAATAGATGGATTCAACAAAATTATGGAAGGTTATACAACATTACAGGAATTGAATTCTAAACTAGTTATATATTAGTTAGAAAAGAAGGGAGCAAAAGAATGATAAATATAGATAAAGTTATAAGAGAAGCTATAAAAAGAGATGCATCAGACATTCACTTACTATGTGGAATAAAACCAATGTTAAGAATTGCAAGAGATTTAGTTCCATATGACGAGGAATGTGAGGACCTATCTCAAGAAGATATGGTAGACATATATGATTATTTCATAAAAGGAAATGTTGATAAAGATAGAGTATTTAAAGAAACGAAAAAATTAGACTCTTCATTTGAATTTGAAGGACTAAGACTAAGAGTAAACATCTCTTTATCAGGAGATATACCAACATTTACTCTAAGAATTATAAAAAATGAATTACCAACATTTGAAGAATTAGGAGTTCCAGACATCGTTAGAAGAATGATGTACCAACCACAAGGACTAGTTCTTGTAACTGGTAAGACAAATTCTGGTAAAACAACAACATTAAATGCCTTGATAAATGATATAAACGAAAATCAGAACAAAAAGATACTAACATTGGAAAGCCCAATAGAATATAAACACACATGCAAAAAATCAATAGTAGTACAAAAAGAAGTTGGAGTAGGACAAGACGTACTAAAATATAAAGATGGTGTAAAGAACTGTTTAAGAGAAGACTGCGACATTCTAGTAATAGGAGAGATTCGTGATAGAGAAACAATGGATGCTGCAATAGAAACAGCAGAAGCTGGACACTTAGTAATAGGAACACTACACACAAAATCATGTGCAGAGACAATCGACAGAATGATAAACTTCTACGAAATATCTGATCAACAAAGTATAAAATATCTAATAGGTTCATTATTAAAACTAGTTACATCTCAAAGATTGCTAAAAGGAAAAAATGGCAAGTTAGTACTAGTTCCAGAAGTTATGGTTGTAGATAATATAATTTCTGGTATAATAAGAAAAGAGAAATTTAATGTTTCAGAAGTAGAGGATGCAATACAAAGTGCATCAGCAAATGGAAGTATAGGACTTATAAACTCAATAGCACAACTATTTGTAGATGATATGATAACATTAGAGCAAGCAAAAGCTCAAATAGAAGAAAAGAACATAGAAACACTAAATAGAACAATAATGCAACTAAAAATCAAAAAAGGAAATGCACATAGAATGGAATAGGAGGTTAATATGCCTGAATATGTTTATAGAGCTATTACAAAAGAAGGTATAATAGTAAGAAACAGAGTAGAAAGCCCAAGCAAGCAAAACTTAATAAAAAGACTAAAAGGCGGAGATTTATTACCAATAGATATAATTCAAGTTGGTTATGGTCGAAAAAAGGCTGGAAAAGTAGCCAGAAGAAACGTAACTGATATAGACCAAATAATGAAAACTGCAAACTCTGCAACAATAGTACAAGGTAGAGGGAGAAAACAGCAAACAACACTAGAAAAAATAAATCTAGCATTATCAAAACAAGAAAAAATAAAGAAAAGAGACTTGGTTGTATTTACGCAAAACTTCTACTTGCTAAAAAAAGCAGATTTCAACAATATCCATGCATTAAGTACAATTATACAAAGCACAGAAAATATAACATTTAAAGGAATACTAGAAGATATACTAGCCGGAGTTGAAGCCGGAGAGTACATGTATACAACAATGGAATACTATGCAGACGTATTTCCATATATATATATAAATATGATAAAAGTTGGAGAACTATCAGGTTCGCTAACACAATCATTGCAACAAGCAATAAAATATCTAGAATCAAACACAGACACAACTAGAAAGCTAAAAGGAATAATAATACCAAATGCAATACAATTAGTAGCATTACTTGCTTTATTATTTGTAGGAAGTTTATATACAGTTCCAACGATTCAAGGGGTGTATGATGCGGTAGGAACTCAAGATAAACTGCCATCAATAACAATAGCGTTCTCGAATGTCTTGCAGTGGGTAGCGGCACACTGGTATGTACCGGTTGGAATTATAGCAATAATCGTTGGAGTAATCATTGCTTATATAAGAACACCAAAGGGAAGATATAACTTTGACTATTTCAAATATACAATGCCAGTATTCGGAAAACTAAACTATTCATTAGATTTTTCGAGATTAATGAGAGCGATGTTGCTTAACTTGGAAAATGGAATGAGAATACAAGATTCTCTGGATGTAAGTAAAAATGTTATAAATAATTACGTTATGAGAGCTATGGTAGAGACCTCAATAAACAACATATTAGTAGGCGCATCGTGGATAGAACCATTTGAAAAATCAGGATTAGCTTCGTCAATGACAACAGAGATGCTTAAGGTAGGAATGCAGACAGACCTTTCAGAAATGATGCATAAACTATTAGATTATATGGACATTGATATAGATAATACAATGAAAAACATAATGGCAGTGTTGCCACAAATTGTTTACTCAATAGTAGGTATATTATTGATATTTGTTGTTCTAGTAGTATTAGTACCATGTATTCAAGTTTATATGGGTAACTTCTTATTCTCAGCAGCGGGAGTATAAATAAAAATAATATAAAAAAGCTTTGAATCGTTAAATTCAAAGCTTTTTTGAGCAAATAAATTTTTTAATTAAATATGTTATTTAATTAAAACTAACTAACCTTATATATAGCACAACTGTAAGGAAAAAGTCAATAGGTTAAAACAAAGAATTATAAAAGTATGGAACAGTGAAAAACGAGAAAATCTTAGCAGGCAAAGGAATTGCACTTCTAAGATTTTTTATTAAATAACATATTTAATAAAAAAATCAAATAGTGGTTGAAAGATAGAACAAAATGTTTTATAATAAAATTACAAAAAAAGAGAACAATAAATATGGACAAATGAAACTAAAATTAAAAAACACAGGAGGAAAAAATCATGTTAAAAAAACAAAAGGGTATAACCCTAATCGCATTAGTAGTAACAATAGTTGTGCTTTTAATACTAGCAGGAGTAACAATAAGTTTATTACTAGATGAAAACGGAATCATTGCAAAATCAAAAGATGCAAGA
>ERZ857480.28054-NODE-43241-length-34771-cov-8.9698_pt1 | contig 34771 bp, 33 predicted proteins | sample MGYA00519767_ERZ857480 | MGnify/ENA primary metagenome ERZ857480 (study PRJEB31778, sample SAMEA3449210) | human gut metagenome | biome: human gut; feature: human-associated habitat; material: faeces | place: United Kingdom | collected 2010/2012 ...
CCCTTGACGCGCTCTCTGTCCTCTGCTACTAGGTAATTAAGGGCAGGTTTCCCTGCCCTGTGCAGACTGAGTTCTGCCAGACTTGTAAATGAATTTGCGCATAATACTTGACGGTACCTTTGGAAACAGGACTATGAAGCATACGGAAGGAAAATATCAATCAATATACCTGTTGATGATATAGGGATGGATAAAATTGAAATCATAAGGGCTGAACCCCAAAAAGTAAATGAAAGAAAAGTAGAGAAAACAAAATGGTCGGATGACGCCGATTTTTGCAAAGACAGTGGAATGATAGAAACGCTAACGAAAGGGGAAGAAAGTTGGCCGGTTTCATATCTGCTGTCAGAGGATACATTCATTACAATATTATATGACAGAAGCCCTTGCGAGCTTAGAAAATATGGAAATGGAAGACAGCTATGGAGAGACGGAGTATCATATTATCCAAATGAAATCAATCCGCAGGATATTTATGCGGAGAATAATAATGTGTCGCTTAAAGCGGCAGAAGATTATTTGGGTAAAATTATAGAATACTATTATGACAGTCAAGATTCAGATTATGAAATTGACTACGTTACAGTCAATGACCGGGCAAGGAAAAACGGCAAAGACGTTGATACTTATCAAAGCGGGACGTATGAAATATATTTTTCGCAGAAAATAAACAACATTCCGATACTTGGAAGGTGGACGGATCTTTATGATATGTTTGAACAAGCTGAAAATAAAATATATCCAAATGAAAAATGGAATGCTGGTTCGACAATGCATTGGTATTTTGAAATAATGAATAGAACGTCATTTAATGGATATATGATGATGCTTGAGAAAAGAGATACGCTTTACGAAGAAAAAATAGTTTCAATGGAAAAAGCAATCGAAAGTATCGAAAAGGAAATATATGCAGGGAGAATCAGAAATGTCTATTCTTTGAAACTGGGGTATGTCTGTTACGAAAACAAAAAAGACATTTCGACAGTTCTTTATCCGATGTGGATTTTTGAATGTGAATATGTAAAAAAACCAGATGAAGCGGAAAGCGAATATGCAGAGAATGGAGATTTCAGAACAGGGTCTCACCATGCACTCGTTGGAGTTGATGCTATTACGGGAGAAGTGGTCGATAGAATGAAACCTACAAAGGAATGTAAATATAAATGAGTGAAACCGGTATTACGCCAATGAGGAGGGACGAGGATGAAAAGATTTGCGGGGATGATGGGGGCGCTACTTTTGATGCCGACGCTGGCATTGGCAAACACCGACAGGGTTTCCATTTCCGAACTGCGCCCTTGATGAAACGCCCCAGCCATCCTTCGCGGGTGGCTGGTTTCTTTTATGCGGGCGCAAAAAGGATGACGGCGCAGATGCGGCGAAATAACAGGGTTGAGGAACGAACTTTTGATTCTTCGGTCAAACGCGCCTTCTGCGCGCGCGAAACGGCGGTTTTGAAAAATTATGGAAAGAACGACCAAATGAATATGAATTTTCGCGATTTTTTACGTCTTGATAAGTGAAAGGAGGATGAAAAAGGGTGACAGGCAATACCTTGGTACCGGGTAAAGCCTCCGAAACGGAACTCTGCCGAATGATGGACGAATACAGCTCGATGCTGGTCGGCATATGCGCCATCCTGCTCGACGACAGGGATTTGGCGCAGGACGTTGTACAGGAGACATTCATCCGGGTGTATAAAAAGATGGATAGCTTTCGCGGAGCGCGCCCCGAAAGCGAAAAGGCATGGCTGACGCGCATCGCCGTCAATCTTTGCAGGGATGAAAAAAGAAAAAGCTGGTTTCGCCTGAGAGAACGGGCAAAGCCCATCGACATGACGGCGATCCCCATGGAGGACGCGACGGAGGAGGCACGGGAGCTGTACGCGGCCGTGCAGGCGCTGCCGAAGAAATACCGCGAGGTCATCCTGCTGTATTACTATCAGGATTTGACCGCGCAGGAGATCGCCGCGATTTTTCATCAGGCGACAGGCTCGATTTATCACAAGCTGAGCGTAGCTCAGCAGATGCTGAAAAAGACCTTGGGAGGGGTGTGAATTTGGTGGATGAACAGAAGTTGAGAAACGCGCTGAAGGCATGCCTTCCCCAGAGCGAGTTTCCGCCCGAGCGCCGTCAGGCGGTGCTGCGGGCCATCAGAAAGGAAGAACCGATTGTGAAAAGAAAGATTTCGACCGCGCTGGTCTTCGCCATCGTGATGACGCTGATCGTCGGCGGCGCGGCGCTGGCCGCGAACCTCGGCGTTTTCGGCCAATCCGTGAACAACGACGACAACGAGCAGAGCGTCGGACGGCTGGAAAAGCTGGAGGACGTATCCGCCACCTACAACGACACGCAGGCCGTGACCGCGCCCTCGCAGAGCGCGACCGAAGCGCCGAAGACCATCCGCGACGAGCTGATGGCGAGCCTGTACAACCGCCGCTTCAACCTGACGCTCAATCAGGCGTATTACGATGGCTACAAGCTGTATTATTCCTACACGCTGACCAGCGACTGCAAGACCGGCTTCATCACCGGCGACGGAATGCCGACCGGCTTTGACGACACGTGGGAGAGCGTGGAGGCGGGCAAATACGCTACCGGCCGCACCTATATATCGGACGACGCCATCCAGCGGGAGATCGTGACGTATTTCTCCGGCCACCCCGTCGGCTACATTGCATATGAATCCATGGGCGTGGGCGACGGCGCGGACATGGGCGGCAAGCCGCTGACCATTCTGGATAGCGGCGAGGAGCGCGTCAACGCCTACACGATTCAGGGCTTCCAGGAGGTCGAAATGCCGGACGGCTTCGAGCCGACGGACGAAATCGACATCGAGCTGACCGTGATGTACGGCATGAGCGTCTGGGCGCAGGACGAGAAGAACGTCTACCACGAATACATGATGACCCCGGAGAACCGCGGATTCTTCCGCCTGCCGTTCAAGGTCAAGCTGAACGGTCAGACCGAAACCTACACCGGCTCGGTGACGACCAGCGCATACAGCGCGCAGGCGACGGTTCGCGTCTCCGACGTGGATATCAGCGGCGAGGTCGTGTTCGATGCGCCGGAATGGGCGGAGGCGTTCGAGGCTAGCGCGGACGGCAAGCATGAGATGGAAATGCCGTATATCAACAGCTATACGCTCGTCGCCGACGGCGTGGAGCTGCAAAACCGCGACGGCGCGTTCGGCGTGAACAAGGACGGCAAGTTCTTCGTCTGGATTCGCTACGACCTGCCGGAGAGCATGAACAGCCTGGTGCTCGTGCCGAACGGATCGGGTATCGACTACAAGGCGAAGATCGCCGCGGGCGAAACGCCGACACACGAGAACGAGGATATCGTTCTGCTCAAGTAACCCACCCTTCCGGGGCGGCCTGAAAGGGTCGCCCCGAATTTGTAAGCTGTCCGCCCGCAAACGGGAGGACAGCGCCTTTCCGTCAAGAAGGAGCGTATGAGGATGAAACGATTGTTTGCGGCGATGGCCGCAATGATGCTTGTGCCGACGATTCCGGCTGTTTGTTGCGCAGAAAGTTATCAGAACATAGAAACGCTTCGGGAGCAGAGCCCGAAAGAAGTGGTGTTCGACTGCAAAGATCAATACGGGAGAAATATTTATATCGACACGGACGTCATCATCCCGGAGGTCGAATGTGTCCCCATAGTGGTTGTTGAAAAACCCAAATATGAAGACTGTGAAATAGGGCGCGTGTGCGGTCAATACGCGGACGCAACGGAAGAAGACGGCGCAAAACGTTTTATGTATAGCGACAACGGGTTTGATTATGATATTCAAATATTCACAATAGGAAACACAGATGTGTCGATCCTATGCGATCCAAGCGATTCAAAAGGGGCGTTTGACAATAACGAAGAAATCCCCAGCGGAAAGACGCTCTGTTCCAGCGATGTAGAAGACGATGAAACCATACAAAAAGGAATGGAGAGCATCACCAAGAATCTTCAGACTCTTTTCCCGGATTTTGAACTCGAACTGGGTTTTTCTTGGGTGCAAATCATTGAAAACAGCCGCCCCAGATATACCTACACGCTGAGGCAGAAGATGGAGGGAATACCCATCCTGATGGGCGCGGGAGACCCTGTGGTTGGCGTATCGGAGAAAACGATAGGATTTAAGAAACCTGAGAGCTGGAAGCGATCAAAGACCTTTAGATGGGGAGATTTTTTCTCGTGTTGGAACGATATGGCTTATCACGACGGCGGATGGAACGTTCGAGTAGCGCCTCTCATGGAAATTGAAAAGAAATATGATGATGTTCCGCTTGCGGATATCAATCGGGTTTTTGAAGCCATACAAAACAAAATTGAGGAAGGAAATATCCGAAACATATACGCAATCAGATTCGGCTATTGCTGCTATATCGGGGAAAATGATGAAGACGTGCTTTTCCCGGTTTGGCAAATAGAATGTGATTATTATTATAACCCAAAGGAAAAAACAAAGGAATACAAAGAGGATGCGGAGGCAGCCCCGATAGCGCGGCTGATGTATCGAACAATGATTGTCAACGCGCAGACGGGAGAATTTATGAATCCCGCCAAACTGAAAGAAAAACTGCTGGACTGCCCCGAAATCATCACATGGGAGGATATACAATGAAAAAGATATTTGCCGCGCTTTGCGCGCTCGTGCTTGTGCCGACGATGGCGAGCGCGGGCGGCGAGATGGTTTCCGTCACTGAACTGCGTGAACAGGTAACGGCATTGGGAAGGTGGCAAAAAACATATAGCGCATACGGACGGATAATTGCGGTGGATATTCAGACGATTGTGCCGGATGTAGACCGGTTTCCGATTGTAACTTGTGAAGAACTGATTCAAACGGAAGATGAAAAAGGAGTCTTGCAGAATTTAGAAGGCGTCTCGATAGATGAAATGAAGGGCGCAATAACGGCAACACTGCATCTGCCGTCTAAAGATCACGGAGATTTACGGCCGTGGCGAAATGATGAAATGACGATAGATGTAGAATCAAATGTGCTATGTGTAAAATATAATCCTGATTACAGGCTGATGAACTATGTGCCGATGGACAGACTTTCGACAAAGATACATTATAACTATGCTTGGAATACAAACGAGCAAGAAAGATATGCGGAAAATAACCCGCTTACACTTGAGGAATGTAGTCAACTTATGAATGGTATTCTTGTAAAAATGTTTCCGCAAGAAGAGATTTCGTTTGAATGGAGCATGGTTAATGTGCTCTGCCGTCCGAAAAAAACGGAAGACGCGAATCGACTGGAATTAGGGGAAAACGTAGATTATGCTGCGAAAGGTTCCTATCAATTAATAGGGAATCAGCTCATTCTGGGCATTCCGATATTATACCGCTGCGGAGCAATCTATGATCTATCTCAGATGAAGCTGGATAAGGTTGTAAAAGAACGATTGAATGGGTTGAAAACAAATCGGCTTGTTTTGAACATGCTGGATGAAGATTCGTACACAGCTTTATTGTGCTTGAAGAAGCCGAAGACAATTGAGATGGAAGATGTTCCGCTGAAACCGTTTGATGCGATTCAAAAAACGATTGAAACGGAAATACAGGCAGGACATATTAGAGACATATATGACTTGAGATTGGGATATTGTGTATACCTTGATCACGCAGACCAGCAGACTTTTTGGCTCTATCCCTGCTGGAAGCTGGAATGTTCTTATTTGGAGGATGCTGAAGCCGAAAAAAGTACGATGGGTGATGACATGTATTATGCTCAACAGGAATTTATGGACAAGGTGGAATTTACAACGATCATCATCAATGCGCAGAATGGGGAGCTGTATCAACGAGACATCACGAAGGTGAGTGCTGATCTGTTCGACTGCCCCGAAATCATCACATGGGAGGATGTACAATGAAAAAGATATTTGCCGCGCTTTGCGCGCTCTTGCTTGTGCCGACGATGGCAAGCGCGGGCGGCGAGAGGATTTCTGTTTCCGAGCTGAAAGCGCAGACCCCGGCGGCGGTAGAGGGGACGCATGAAGCCTACGGGCGGACGATCTCATTCCGCGCGCCGGTGTACGTGCCGGACGTCGATACCCTGCCGATTCTGCGCGTGAAGCGGACGTGTATTTCGGCGCAGACGGCGGAAGCGCTGGGCGATTCGCTGGAAAAGAACACGCTTTACGGCCAGCGGGCGGCCATGCGGCCGGGTGGGCTTGCGGAAAGCGAAGCGTCGCATTTTACCGCGTATGTGCAGAACCTGTGGACAAGCGCGGCGGACGAGGCGGCGATCTTTGCGCCGAATCAGGAAAAATCCCTGCGGGACGCCGAAGACTTTTTGGCGCGGCAAACGGAGACGCTGCTCGGCGAACAGCAAATCGGCTGTCTGCCGTATCGCGCGGGTCTGCGGAGCGAAAGGCTTGTGCGCGACGGCGCGAAAAAAGGCGGGTATTACATCGAGGCGTGGGAAACCCTGCGCGGCATACCGGTTGTGACGGGCGTGGAACGGACGTTCAGCCGACAGAGCGGACGCGCTGTCCAGCAGGCGCTCTCTAACGCCAGTTGGATTGTGCTGGGCGAATATCGTTCGGATGCGGACTATGTCTGGATGGCGACGGCGATGTGGCGCGAAATCGGAGAGGTTCAGCCGGATGTGCCGCTCTGCGGCTGGGCGCAGGTGGAGCGGACGCTGACAGACTGGATCGAGCGGGGAAGAATCCGGAATGTATACAGCGTGACGCTGGGGTATGCGGCGTATGCCGCGCCCGACCGGAAATATCCGGACGATGAGACGGCTTACGAGGCGGAATACTGGCTCGCGCCAACGTGGTGCGTCGAGTGCAAATACGCCGAAAGCGCCGCCAGAGCGCTGACCGCCGACGGCGCGGAGGAGGACGAGACAGAGGCGCGGGGCTATCAGCAGGAGAAGGGCTGGACAATCCTGCTGATCGACGCGCGGACGGGACGGATGATTGACCCGGAGGATGAAACGGCGGGGCGGTATGTGTACGCGCTTTGATAAAAAGCCGCCGAACGGCGCGGAATCCGAAAACTCCCGTATTGACGAATCGACAAAAAGATGGTACAATCGCATCGGTAAGAAATAAGCCTTTAATTCGATCCCGTGAGGTCGGCAAGGCGGCAAATGTGTGGTAAAGGGGAGCGTCTATCCCTTTGTTTGCCCTGTTCCGATCTGCGGAACAGGGTATTTTTTTATGCCAAACTCCCTCAGTCAGCTTCGCTGACAGCTCCCTCTTCGAGGGACATCGAATCTGTTGCCGCCTGTGGCGGAAACAAACAGATGAGATGCCGAAGGTTGGCACGCCGAATGCGTGACGGAAGGAGTTGCCATTTTCAATCGCAAAGGAGGAAAGTGGTCATGGATACCTCAAAGCTCAAGTTCAAAGCCGAAATCATGGATGAAAACGCCATGAAGCGCGCGCTGCGGCGCATTGCGCACGAAATCATCGAAAACAACGGCGGTGTGGAAAACCTCAAGCTGGTCGGGATTCAGCGCCGGGGCGTGACGCTGGCGAAGATGATCCGGGAGATCATCGAGCAGGTGGAGGGCGTGGGGCTGCCGCTGGGCGTGCTGGATATCACGTTCTACCGCGACGACCTCTCCAGCCTGTCCGAGCACCCGGTCGTCAACGCGACCGACCTGCCGTTTCAGGTGCAGGACGCGCGCATCGTGATGGTGGACGACGTGCTCTTTTCCGGGCGCACGGCGCGCGCCGCGATGGACGCGATTTGCGACATGGGGCGGCCGAGCTGCGTTCAACTGGCGGTGATGGTGGATCGCGGGCACAGGGAGCTGCCGATCCGCGCGGATTACGTCGGCAAAAATCTGCCGACGAGCAAGAGCGAGCTGGTGGGCGTGCGTGTGCCGGAATTTGACGGCGACATGAGCGTCGTTTTATATGACAAAAGGAGCGAATGAGCATGAAGCGCAAAGATTTGCTGGGCCTTGACGGCGTGAGCCGCGAGGAGATCACCTCCATCCTCGACACGGCGCTGATGATGCGTCAGGTGGTGCGTTCAAACAACAAGAAAACGCCGCATTTGCAGGGAAAATCCATCGTGACGCTGTTCTACGAGAACTCCACGAGAACGCGGATGTCCTTCGAGCTGGCGAGCAAGTACATGTCCGCCGCGGCGGCGAACATCTCCGCCAGCGCGTCGAGCGTGGCCAAGGGCGAAACGCTGATCGACACCGGCGTGACGCTTGACCAGATGGGCACGGACGTCATCATCATCCGCCACCCGATGAGCGGCGCGCCGACGCTGCTGGCCAAGCACGTGAAGGCGAGCGTCGTCAACGCGGGCGACGGCATGAACGAGCACCCGACGCAGGCGCTGCTGGATATGCTGACGATGCGGGAGCACCTCGGCGGGCTGGAGGGCGCGAAGGTCGCGATCTGCGGCGACGTGATGCACTCCCGCGTGGCGCGCAGCAACATCTACGGCCTGACGACGATGGGCGCGAAGGTCGTGCTCTGCGCGCCGCCGACGCTGATTCCGCCGCGCATGGACGAGATGGGCTGCACCATCGCCCCGACGATCGAGGACGCCTGCGAAGACGCGGACGTTGTGATGGGTCTGCGGATTCAGCGGGAACGCCAGCAGAAGGGTCTGTTTCCCTCCGTCGCGGAATACTGCGACCATTGGGAGATCACGCCGCAGCGGCTGGCGCTGGCGAAGAAGAACGCGCTGGTCATGCACCCCGGCCCGATGAACCGCGGCGTGGAAATCGCCTCGAGCGTCGCGGACTGCGGCCAGTCGGTCATCACTCAGCAGGTTGAAAGCGGCGTGGCTGTGCGCATGGCGCTGCTCTATATGCTCACCAGAAGGGAGAATGTCTGATGGAAAAGCTGTTGATTCGCGGCGGCCGTGTGATTGACCCGGCCAACGGTGTGGATAAAGTGGCGGATGTTCTGATTGCGGATGGCAAAATCGCGGCGGTCGGCGAGAACCTGACCGACGCGGAGGCAAAGGTCTACGACGCGGCGGGCAAGGTCGTCGCGCCGGGCTTCATCGACATGCACTGCCATCTGCGCGACCCCGGTCAGGAATACAAAGAGGATATCGTCACCGGCACGCGCGCGGCGGCGCACGGCGGCTTCACGGCGGTCTGCTGCATGCCCAACACCAAGCCGGTCAACGACAACGCGGCGGTGACGCGCTACATCATCGAGAAGGCCGAGACGCAGGGCAGCGGCGTGCGCGTTTACCCGGTCGGCGCGGTCTCCAAGGGGCTCGCCGGCGTGGAGATGGCGGAGGTCGGCCGGATGAAGGAAGCCGGCATCATCGCGATTTCCGACGACGGCCAGCCGGTCGCCAATTCGAACCTGTTCCGGCTGGCGATGCAGTACGCCGATCACTTCGGCCTGTTCATTATGAGCCACAGCGAGGATAAGAACCTCGTCGGCGACGGCGTGATGAACGAGGGCTTTGTCTCCACCAAGCTTGGCCTGCCGGGCACGACGCGCGCGGCGGAGGAAGTGATGATCGCCCGCGACATTCTGGTTGCGGAGGCGGAGGGCAAGCGGATTCACCTGTGCCATGTCTCCACGCGGGGCGGCGTGCAGCTTGTGCGCGAGGCGAAGGCGCGCGGCGTCCGCGTGACGGCGGAGACCACGCCGCACTACATCGGCGCGACGGATGAATGGGTGATCGGCTACGACAGCCGCTGCCGCGTGAACCCGCCGCTGCGCGAGGAAGCGGACAGGCAGGCCTGCATCGACGGCCTTTGCGACGGCACGATCGACGTGATCGCGACCGACCACGCGCCGCACCATGAGGACGAGAAGCGCTGCGAGTTCCACATCGCGGCCAGCGGCATCAGCGGATTTGAAACGGCCTTCTGCATCAGCAACAGCATGCTGGTCAAGAGCGGAAGGATGACGCTCCCCGAGCTGATCGAGCGGATGAGCGTGCGCCCGGCGGCGCTGCTGGGCGTTGAGGGCGGCAGGCTCTCCGTCGGCTGCGCGGCGGACGTTGTGGTTTTCGACCCCGACAAGGAAATTGTGGTGGATGCGAGCCGCTTCCTCTCCCGCGGCAAGAACACGCCGTTTGACGGCAAGCGCTACTTTGGTGAAATCGAGCTGACGCTGGTGGGCGGCAAGACGGCTTATCAGGCGTAAAGGGAACGTGTGGGGCTTTGCCCCACACCCCAGCAGGGAACTGAGTTCCCTGCACCCTCCGTGACATTGACCGCATAGCGGTCAATGAAAAAAGAGGTTAAACGTTGCGAACCGAAGGTTTCCAAAGAGGTTTTCGGCAGTTGCCGCCAGTGGCGGAAACAAACAGCAGAAAACGAAAGCCCTTTGGTGGGGTTTGGGGCAAAGCCCCAGGAAAGGTGACAGCTATGAATATCATGGAACGACTGGCTCAAAGGATCTCCGAACTCAAGAACCCGACCGTCGCGGGGCTGGATACCCGCATCGAATATCTGCCGGAGAGCTTCGTTAGGGACGTGCTGCCGGCGGGCATTCATTCCTTTGAGGACGCGGCGAAGGCCGTTTACGCCTACAACGTGCGCCTGATCGACGCGCTTTGCGACGTCGTTCCGGCGGTCAAGGTGCAGGTGGCGTATTATGAAATGTACGGCCCGGCGGGCATGGAGGTCTATGAAAAGACCATCCGCTACGCGCAGGAGAAGGGGCTGATCGTGATGGCGGACGTGAAGCGCAACGACATCGGCGCGACGGCCGCGTGCTACGCCAACGCCTACATCGGCAAGACGGATATGCCGGACGGCGCGCAGGCGGCCTTCGGCGCGGACATCGCGACGATCAACCCGTACCTCGGCGTGGACGGCGTCAAGCCGTTTGCCGACGCATGCCGCGAGAACGGAACGGGCGTGTTCGTGCTGGTCAAGACGAGCAACCCTTCCTCCGGCCAGCTTCAGGATCTGCGCTTTGAGGACGGGCGGACGCTGTATCAGGCGGTCGCCGATCTGGTGGAAGAATGGGGCGAGGAGACGCGCGGCGAGAGCGGTTATTCCGCCGTCGGCGCGGTCGTCGGTGCGACCTATCCGCAGCAGGGCGTGGAACTGCGCGAGCGCATGCCGCATGCCTTCTTCCTCGTGCCGGGCTACGGCGCGCAGGGCGCGAAGGGCACGGATATCGCGGGCTGCTTCGACGCGAACGGCAACGGCGCGATTGTCAACGCTTCCCGCTCGATCCTCTGCGCGTGGAAGAAGCGCGAGGGCATGGCGTTTGACGCGGCCGCGCGGGACGAGGCGCTGTGCATGAAGCAGGATCTTTGCGACAGCCTCGCGGCGGTCGGCAAGGCGATCAAGTAAGGAGGGCGCAGACATGCAGGATACAGCCGCGCGCGTCCTTTCCTGCGAGACGATGGCGCAGGATCTGGTGCGCATCATTCTCTCTGCGCCGGATATCGCGGCGCAGGCGAAGGCCGGGCAATTCATCCACATCCTCGTGCCGGACAGCGGCCATGTGCTGCGCCGTCCCATCAGCCTGATGGCGGCGGATGCGGCGGCGGGCACGCTGACGCTGGCGATTCAGCCCAAGGGCGCGGGCACGCAGACGCTCTGCGCCTGCAAGCCGGGGGAGACGATCCGCGTGCTCGGCCCGCTGGGCACGGGCTTTGACGGAAAGGGCGCGCAATGCGTCTACTTTGTCGGCGGCGGCGTGGGCGTTGCGCCGATCTGCTGCGCGATGGATGCGTTCGCGACGGCGGAGAGCCGCGCGTTCTTCGGCTTCCGCACGGCGGCGCATGCTTACGGCATGACGCAGGCGCCCTGCGCGGTCACGGCGGTCAGCGACGACGGCTCGCTGGGCGAGCGCGCGCTGGTGACGAAGCCGCTGGAGGCGGCGATCTGCGCGCGCAAGCCCGACGTGGTGATGGCCTGCGGCCCCACGCCGATGCTGGCGGCGGTGCAGGCGCTCTGCGAAACATACGGCGTGCCGTGCCAGCTCTCGCTGGAGGAGCGGATGGGCTGCGGCATTGGCGCGTGTCTGGGCTGCAACGTGAAAATCATGCAGCCGGACGGCAGCTGGCGCTACAAGCGCGTCTGCAAGGACGGTCCGGTGTTCGACGCGAAGGAGGTGTGTCTGCGTGGCTGATCTTTCCCTCGATCTGTGCGGCGTGAAGCTCAAAAACCCGATCATCGCGGCGAGCGGCACGTTCGGCTTTGGCCGCGAGTACGACGAGCTTTACGACATCGGCCGGCTTGGAGGCATTTCTGTCAAGGGGCTGAGCCTGCTGCCGCGCACGGGCAACCCGCCCTCCCGCATCGCGGAAACGCCGAGCGGCATGCTCAACAGCGTCGGCCTGCAAAACCCCGGCGTGGAGAGCTTCATTGAAAACGACCTGCCGTGGCTGCTGACCAAGGACGTTGCGGTGATCGCCAACATCACCGGCACGAGCGTGGAGCAGTATGTGCAGATGGCCGAGCGGCTGGCGGGCACGGGCGTGCATCTGCTGGAGATGAACATCTCCTGCCCGAACGTGCACGAGGGCGGCGTGGCCTTCGGTGTGAAGCCGGAGAGCGTATACGCCATCACCAAGGCCGTCAAGGCGGCGGCGAAGCAGCCGCTGATCGTCAAGCTGACCCCGAACGTATCCGACATCACGGAGAACGCGCTGGCCGCCGAGGAGGCGGGCGCGGACGCGATTTCCATGATTAACACGCTGACGGGCATCGCCGTGGATGTGAACAAGCGCAGGATGGTGCTGGCAAACAACACGGGCGGCCTTTCCGGCCCTGCGGTGCGCCCGGTCGCCCTGCGCATGGTCTGGCAGAGCGCCAAGAAGGTGCATATCCCGATCATCGGCATGGGCGGGATCGAGACCGGTGAGGATGCGGCGGCGTTCATGCTCTGCGGTGCGAAGGCCGTCATGGTCGGCACGGCGAACTTCACCGATCCGTTTGCCTGCCCACACATCATTCGGGAGCTGGACGCATATTGCGACCGGCAGAAGGTGCAGCGCGCGCAGGAGCTGGTCGGAACGCTGGCGGAGTATTGAGCATAACCGGGGCTTTTGCCCATAAAAATAACCCGCGCAGGCCAAGTGCCGCGCGGGTTATTCTTTTCAATTCAACGTATAGAAAATTGTGTAAAATCGCCCATGTGAGCAAAACCTTGACGCTTTGCAGACTTCGGCAGAGGTGAAAACAAGCCGTTTTTTATCTGGCTTTGCGCAATTCGTCGTCCACGCTTTGCGTGATGTAATAGAGCGTATCGGCGATGTCGTTGCCCTGTCGGTCGATTTTCCGCTCGATGCGGGCAACGTCGCGGCGCAGAGCCTCCTGCCCGGCCTCGAGGCCGTCAAGGCGATCCCCCATGTTCTTCAGCTCGGCGTCTACGGCGGTCAGGCGGGCTTCCATCTTATCAAGCTGAACGGTAACGGCGCTGACCGCGTTCAGAATGGTTTGCAGCATTTCACGATCATCCATGGCATTCTCCCTCCATCTGATATTCAGTATAACCGTGAGTCGCTCGGTTGTCAAGGGACAGCGAAGGGGAGCGGCGCGGATTTTCGGTTGACGCGAATATAAAAACAGAGGCTGTCAAGCTAACAAAACCGATATCTCAAGAAAAACTAGGAATTTTTGCCCGAAGGTTTCCAAAGGACGATGCGCCGAACAGGCGCCGTAAACGTTCGGAAAGCCCTTTGGTGGGGCGATGGGGCAAAGCCCCATATTCTGAAAATGCTTAGTTTTTGATTCTTGAAATATCTGGATTGAGCTTGACAGCCTCGTTTGCGTTTGCGAGCTTACAGCATCTGACCGTGATCCTCGGTCGTCTTGCCGTATTCGTAGTCGTTCTGGAAGTTGTAATCCTTGCCCGGAAGGATGGCGTTGACCACAATGCCGACGATGGCGGCGACAGCCAGGCCGGAGAAGTTCAGCGTGAACTCGCCGACATGGAAGGTGATTGCGCCCGCGGCGGAGAAGGTGATGCCCAGCGCCAGCGAGATAATCAGCGAAACGACGATGACGTTGCGGCTCTTGGCCAGATCCACGCGGTTCTCAACGAGGTTGCGCACGCCGATGGCGGAGATCATGCCGTAGAGAATCAGGGAGACGCCGCCGATGGTGCCGGTCGGCATGGCGGAAACGAGCGCCGCGAACTTCGGGCAGAAGGACGCGATGATCGCGTAGACGGCGGCCAGACGGATGACCAGCGGATCATACACGCGGGTCAGCGCCAGAACGCCGGTGTTCTCGCCGTAGGTGGTGTTGGCCGGCGCGCCGAAGAGGGACGCGATGCTCGTGGCGAGACCGTCGCCCAGCAGGGTGCGGTGCAGACCCGGATCGGCGATGAAGTTGGCGCCGACGGTGGAGGAGATCGCGCAGATATCGCCGATGTGCTCGATCATGGTCGCAAACGCGATGGGCATGATGGCGATGATGGCGGTGACGAGCAGGTTCGCGTCGCAGTTGCCGATGAGGGAGAAGACGGTGTTTTCCATCTTCACCGGCAGGCCGATCCACGCGGCGCTGGCCACGACGGAGAAATCCACGCGGCCGGTGACGGCGGCGTAGACATAGGAGACGAGCACGCCCAGCAGAATCGGGATGATGCGCAGCATGCCCTTGCCCCAGATGTTGAAGATGACCACCGTGAGGATGGCGACCAGCGCGATATCCCAACTGCCGGTGCAGTTGTTGATGGCGGAGTTGGCCAGCGTCATGCCGATGCAGATGATGATCGGGCCGGTGACGACCGGCGGGAAGAACCGCATGACGCGGTTCGCGCCGAAGCCGCGCACCAGCGCTGCGAGAATCAGATACAGCAGGCCGGAAGCGGCGACGCCCACACAGGCGTAGGGGAGAAGCGCGGCTTCGCCGTTCGGCGCGATGGCGGCATAGCCGGCCAGATACGCGAACGAGCTGCCCAGGAAGGCCGGAACCTTGCCCTTCGTGACGAAATGGAAGAACAGCGTGCCCAAACCTGCGAACAGCAGCGTCGCGGAAACGGAAAGGCCAGTCAGCGCGGGCACGAGCACCGTCGCGCCGAACATGGCGAACATGTGCTGGAGGCCCAGAACGAGCAACTTCGGGGCGCCCAGCGAGCGGGCATCGCGGATACCTTGGTTCTGCATGGCGATATCTCCTTTGTAAATATGAAGTTTACGCGCGACAGACCGCCGCGCATATCCTCCATATTATAGAAGCGATGACGCCAAAAAGCAAGAAGAAAACGAAAATTCAAGCGGGTCAATTCACGAATGTTCGGTTACGGGCACATCCAGCAGGTAATAGCCGAACGCATTGATGACGGTGGTGTCGCCGTGATGACGGACGCGCTTGAAATTGTATTGATAGTTTTGGTGGACGTGGCCGTGCACCATGTAGCGCGGGCGGTACTTTTCCATCACATCCAGAAAGGTTTTGAACCCGGTGTGCGCCAGATCGGTGTCGTCGCCGAGGTTGCGCGCGGGGGAATGGGTCATCAGGATATCAATGCCGCCGCTGCGCCAGAGCTTGAAGCGGAGCTTTTGAACGCGCTGGCGCATCTGCTTTTCGGTATACTGGTTCACGCCGCAGTTATAGCGCATCGAGCCGCCGAGGCCGAGGATGCGCAGGCCGCCGACGGTCACGACCTGATCCTCGATGCACAGGCACCCTTCCGGCGGGTTTTGGGCGTATTGGTCGTCGTGGTTGCCGCGGATATAGAGGATGGGCGCGGCGGTGAAGCAGGTGAGGAAGGAGAGATAGCTGGCGGGCAGATCGCCGCAGGCCAGCACCAGCTCCACGCCTTCGAGCTTGCGCCTGTCCAGATGCTCCCAGAGCGTCGGTTCCGCCTGATCGGCGAGCAGAAGAATCTTCATCGGCTCACTCCTTTGTGGCGGCACGGATGCCTTGCAGCGAAACCAGCCCCTTGGCGACGTCGTTCAGCTCGTCCACCGAGGGAATCCGGCCGATGACATTTCCGGCGAGGTAATCCATCAGGATGATCTCCTGCGGGGTCAGCGCCACGTCGGCCGCGACGTGAACCTGACCGGCCTGATCGACAATCGGCCCGACGAACGGCAGGAACGCGCCGGCGCGGATGCGCTCGTGCAGCAGATCGACCAGCCGCCGCGTGCGCGCGGGCAGGCGTTGGGAGCAGATGATGTCAATCGCGTCGGTGGACATGCCCATGTAGTAATTCATGGCGCGGTCGGCGTTGTGCTCGCCCTCGTCGCTCCACGCGCCGGTCAGGATGCTGCGGACGATGCCCTCGTACAGCTTGCCCCAGTTCCAAATCGGCATGGCGAGGTTGGCGATCACGCCGTCCTGCTCGTGATACAGGCCGAACGCGCGCGATTCCAGATGCGGCGCGCTGATGTCGCGGCTGGAGATGATGTGCACGCCGCGCGCGGCCAGCGCCGCCTCCGGGCTGTGGCCGGGCAGGGTGGACCATTCCAGCACGATTTGGGCGCGCGGGTTGACCATCTGCGCGCCGAGGGCGAAGGCATTGATCGACGTGGGCGTGCCGTAGATGGGGTAATCCGCGATGTAGCCGATTTCGTCGCTTTCCGACAGGGCGGCGGCAATCGCGCCCAAGACGAATTTGGCCTCGTACACGCGCAGGTAGTAGCTGCGGACATTGTGGTAGCTGGCCAGCAGCGAGCAGTTGAGGATTTTGGCGTTCGGGTGGATGGCACACTGACGGATGCAGGCATCCAAAAAGACGGGGGAGGCGGCGAAAATCACGTCGTAGCCGTCCTCGATGAAGCGTTCGATGACCTCCTGCGCGTCCTCCTGCGCGACGCATTCGCAGCAGACGGTTTCCACGCGGGAACCGAAGGTATCCTCAAGCGCCTTGCGCCCCAGCTCGTGCCAATACGACCAGCCGGAATCCTGCGGCGAGCGGTTGTAGAGGAACGCGCAGCGCACCGTCTGCGGCGGCTTGTGCCAGACGGATTGCAGAAAGCCCGGCTTGGCCTCCGTCGGCTGGGAGAGCAGCGCGGCGGGCTTGTTGGCCGCGGCGACGACAAATTCAGACCAGATCCGCTCGATCTCCTGCCCGAACTCGGCGGGCGTTTTCTCCACGCTGTCCTCGTAGCCGAAAACCTCCAGATAGATCAGCAGCGCGTCGCAGGCGGGCATCGGCGCGCTGCCCTCGGCCTTGGCGTTGTATGCCTGCTGGAAGCGGTAGAAGCAGGACTGAAAATCAAACAGATCCTCCGGCGACCACTTCTTGCCCGGCGTTTTGCCCATCAGTTTATAGAGCTTTTCATAGCTGCCCTCGCGGGTGAAGGTGATGAAATTGATCTTCGTATCGGCGTAGAAGTTCAAAAATTCCTGATAGACGCGGTAGCGCTCGCTGTCCTCCGGCTCCGGCAGGACGCGGGTGACGTCTGCCTCGATGCTCACCGCATCGAGCCGACGCATGACGCTCACGCGCTTGTTGCCCTCCACGATGTAAAAGCGGTTATAGTATTCCAGCGCGACGATGGGCTGGCGCAGGCCGTCCTCCACAATGCCGTCGTAGAGCACGCTCCACTTGGAGGCGAACTCGGAATCCGGCTCGAGCAGCGGCATGAAGCCGCGCGAAAACGCCGTCGTGCGTCCCTTCGTCGCCGTGCCCTCGATTTGATCCAGCGCGATCTGCACCAGCCCGAGCGGCACCTGCGTCAGCTTGTTGAGGGTGGGCACAAGCTCGGACAGCACCGGCAGATACGGGTCCTGCCCGCGCGCCTGTGCGGCGTGCTGCTGCTTGAGCCCCTCTTTTCGGGCGGCAAGATAATGTTTCATGCTCATGGCGGTACGCTCCCCTCTGCGTCAATGAATGTGCGTATTTCCTTCCATGATTATAGCATCGCGTGCGCCCGCGCGCAACCGTCCCTTGATGAATGGGGGCGACTGTGCTATAATTTCAGGGAAGAACGGCGTGCCCCATAAAAAACAATCCTTTAGCATAAACGAAGCCCGAATGGGAGCAGGAGGAACAGCATGAGCGAATTTAGCGTGAGGCCGGACTGGATGGCCTTTTGTCTGCCGGATATTTCCGAGGCCGAGGTGCAGGCGGATGCGGATGTAATCCGTTCCGGCTGGTGGGCGAAGGGTCCGCGCACGATGGAGTTTCAGAAGAAGTTTGCGGAATATGTCGGCGCGAAGCACTGCATCGCGGTCAATTCCTGCACGGCGGCGCTGCATCTGGCGCTGCTGACGCAGGGGATCGGCCCCGGCGACGAGGTGATTACCACGCCGCTGACGTTTGCCTCCACGGCGAACACGATTCTGCACGTCGGCGCGACGCCGGTGTTTGCGGATATCGACCCGGATACGGGGCTCATCGACCCCGCTGAAATCGAAAAGAAGGTCACGAACCGGACGCGCGCGGTGGTGCCGGTGCATTATTCCGGCCTCGCGGCGGATCTGGGCGCAATCGGCCAAATCTGCGACGCGCACAACCTGTTCCTCAGCGAGGATGCGGCGCACGCGGTTGAAACCCGCTACAACGGCGAACTGATCGGCCATCATCCGCGCGGCACGGTGAGCTATTCCTTCTACGCAACCAAAAATCTGGCCTGCGGCGAGGGCGGCGCGCTGGTGACGGACGACGATGAAATCGCCGCCAAGGCGCAGGTGCTCTCCTGCCACGGCATGAGCGCGGGCGCGTGGAACCGCTACGGCAAGGAAGGCTCCTGGCGCTACGACATCGAGGAGCCGGGCTACAAATACAACATGTTCGACATTCAGGCCGCGCTGGCGCTGACCCAGCTTGGCCGCATGCCGGATATGCAGCGCCGCCGCTTCGAGGCGGTGGACGTTTACGAGCGGGCGTTTGCGGATGTGCCAGAGCTTCGCCTGCAAAAGACGCCGGATTACTGCCACCACAGCCGCCATCTGTATGTGCTGCGCATCGTGCCGGAGCGCCTGACGATCTCCCGCGATCAGTTCATCGAGGAGCTGAAGGCGCGCAACGTCGGCGTGAGCGTGCATTTCATCGCGCTGCACACGATGAGCGCCTACGCAAAGCGCTTTGGCTACAAGCCGGAGGATTTCCCGAAGGCGTATGCGTTCTCGGAGAGCGAGATCAGTCTGCCGCTGTATTCGACGCTGGGCGTGAAGAACGCGGAATACGTCGCGGACGCGGTGCTGGACGTTGTAAAGAAGTACAGAAAATAAAAAAATCACAAAGAGAGCCTGAAAACGAAAACGGGCTCTCTTTTTTCAATGGATGGAAAATGGCGTGAATTCGACTCGGTAAGCAGGAATTTGACGAATTGCGGAATTTGTCGGAGGGGGAAACGGTCTCAATTTGTTTTTTCAGGCGAAAGATTTGTGAAAAACAGCACAAAACGCGGCACGCGATTTCCTATGTATGAATGGGAAAACGGACGGTCGGCGCGCGGGGAAAGCGGGAATCGGACAGGATTCACAAAACGGATGCAAGAACCTTGTTGAAATGGAAATTGTCTAAAGTTTGACAAATGCACGCGAAGCGCGTATAATGCACATCGTCAAGGAAATAACAAGGACAGGCCAATCAACCCGACCCGTCAGGAGGATGAACGATATGCAGACATTCAGACCGATTGATTCCGTGGAAGCGCTTCAGGAGCGCATGACCCTCATGCGCAAGGCACAGCGGGAATTTGCGAAATTCACGCAGGAACAGGTGGATCACATCTTCTTCGAGGCGGCGATGGCGGCCAACAAGGCGCGTATTCCGCTGGCCAAAATGGCGGTCGAGGAGACCGGCATGGGCGTGATGGAAGACAAGGTGATTAAGAACCACTACGCCAGCGAGTATATCTACCATGCCTACCGCAACACCAAGACGGTCGGCGTGCTGGAGGAAGACCCGGCGTTCGGCATCAAGAAGATTGCGGAGCCGATCGGCCTTGTCGCGGCGGTCATTCCGACCACGAACCCGACCTCCACGGCGATTTTCAAGGCGCTGCTGTGCCTCAAGACGCGCAACGCCATCCTCATCAGCCCGCACCCGCGCGCCAAGAAGTGCACGGCGGAGGCCGCGCGCATCGTCTACGAGGCGGCGGTCAAGGCGGGCGCGCCGGAGGGCATCATCGGCTGCATCGAATTCCCGAGTCTGGAGCTGACGGGCGAACTGATGCACGAGGCGGATATCATCCTCGCCACCGGCGGCCCCGGCATGGTGCACGCGGCGTATTCCTCCGGCAAACCGGCGCTGGGCGTCGGCGCGGGCAACACCCCGGTCATCATCGACGAGACGGCGGATATCAAGCTGGCCGTCAGCTCGATCATCCATTCCAAGACGTTTGACAACGGCATGATCTGCGCCTCCGAGCAGAGTGTGACAGTGCTGGACAGCGTTTACGACGAGGTGCGCGCGGAGTTTGCGCGCCGCGGCTGCTACTTCCTCAAGGGGGACGAGCTGGATCAGGTGCGCCACACAATTTTGATCAACGGCGCGCTGAACGCGAAGATCGTCGGCCAGAGCGCGCACACCATCGCGGCGCTGGCGGGCGTGGATGTGCCGGAGGAGACGAAAATCCTCATCGGCGAGGTCGAGAGCGTCGAGCTTTCCGAGGAGTTCGCGCATGAGAAGCTCTCCCCGGTGCTGGCGATGTACCACGCGAAGGACTTTGACGAGGCGCTCGACAAGGCCGAAAAGCTCGTCTGCGACGGCGGCCACGGCCACACCGCGTCCCTGTACATCCATCCGGCGCAGAAGGAAAAGATCATGAAGCACGCCGAGCGCATGGAGGCCTGCCGCATCGTCATCAACACGCCGAGCAGCTTCGGCGGCATCGGCGACCTGTATAACTTCAAGATGGCGCCGTCGCTGACGCTGGGCTGCGGCACGTGGGGCGGCAACTCCGTCTCCGAAAACGTCGGCGTGAAGCACCTGCTCAATGTCAAGACCGTTGCCGAGAGGAGAGAGAACATGCTCTGGTTCCGCGCGCCGCAGAAGGTGTATTTCAAGAAGGGCTGCATGCCGGTGGCGCTCGACGAGCTGGGCACGGTGATGGGCAAGAAGAAATGCTTCATCGTCACCGATACGTTCCTCTACAAGAACGGCTACGTCGCCCCGATCGAGGAAAAGCTCGATCAGCTCGGGATTCAGCACACCTGCTTCTACGACGTTGCGCCGGATCCGAACCTCTCCTCCGCGCTCAAGGGCGCGCAGGCGATGCGCCTGTTTGAGCCGGACTGCATCATCGCGCTGGGCGGCGGCTCCGCGATGGACGCGGGCAAGATCATGTGGGTGATGTACGAGCATCCGGAAGTGGATTTCCTGGATATGGCGATGCGCTTCATGGATATCCGCAAGCGCGTCTACACCTTCCCGAAGATGGGCGAAAAGGCGTATTTCGTCGCGATTCCGACCTCTTCCGGCACGGGCTCGGAGGTGACGCCGTTCGCCGTCATCACCGACGACCGCACGGGCACGAAATACCCGCTGGCCGATTACGAGCTGCTGCCGAACATGGCGATTGTCGATGCGGACAACATGATGAACCAGCCGCGCGGCCTGACTTCCGCCTCCGGCGTGGACGTGCTGACCCACGGGCTGGAAGCCTACGCCTCGATGATGGCGACGGATTATACTGACGGCCTGGCGCTCAAGTCGATGAAGAACGTGTTTGATTATCTGCCCCGCGCCTATGAATACGGCGCAGCCGACCCGGAGGCGCGCCAGAAGATGGCGGACGCATCCTGCATGGCGGGCATGGCGTTTGCCAACGCATTCCTCGGCGTCTGCCACTCGATGGCGCACAAGCTCGGCGCGTATCACCATCTGCCGCACGGCGTGGCCAACGCGCTGATGATCTGCCACGTGCTGCGCTACAACGCGGCGGAGGTGCCGGCGAAGATGGGCACCTTCCCGCAGTATGACCACCCGCACACGCTCGCCCGCTATGCCGAATGCGCGCGCTTCTGCGGCGTTTGCGGCAAGGACGACGAGGAGACGCTCGACCTGTTCATCGACAAGATCGAGGAGCTGAAGGCGAAGGTCGGCATCAAGAAATCCATCGCCGAATACGGCATCAGCGAGGAGACCTTCATGAGCACGCTGGATCAGATGGTGGAGGATGCGTTTGACGACCAGTGCACCGGCGCGAACCCGCGCTATCCGCTGCTCAAGGAAATCAAGGCGATGTATCTCAAGGCATACTACGGCGAGAAGGCGTAAGGAGGAATCACCCAAATGAGCAAGGAAATCATCGTGGAGCGCGGCACCAAGACGGTGTACCGCGAGGGCAGCAAGATTGTCAAGCAGTTCAAGGCGGGTTATCCCAAGAGCGCCGTCATCAAGGAGGCGTTCAACCACGCGCTGGCGGAGGAATCCGGCCTGAACGTGCCCGCGCTGCTGGAGGTGAAGAACACCGGCGAGGGCTGGGCGCTGGTTATTGAGGCCGTCGAGGGCAAGACGATGGCGCAGCTGATGGCCGAGCAGCCGGAGAACCTCGAAGCGCTGATGACGCAGTTCGTCGAGATTCAGAGCGACGTCCATCGCCGCACCTGCAAGCAGATGGGGCGGCTCAAGGACAAGCTGAACGCACAGATTTCGTCCCTGCGCGACGAGCTGGACGCGAGCACCCGCTATGAACTGCATGTCCGCCTTGAAAACATGAAGCCGCACACCAAGATCACACACGGCGACTTTAACCCGACCAACGTGCTCATCGGCGAGGACGGCAAGGTGTATATCCTCGACTGGGCGCACGCGGCCATCGGCAACGCTTCCGCCGACGCGGCGATGACCTACCTCCAGTTCGCGCTGGAGGATCAGAAGAAGGCCGACCTGTATTTGAAGCTCTTCTGCAAGAAGAACGATATCGCCATGCAGTATGTCCAGCGCTGGCTGCCCATCGTCGCCGCCGCGCAGATGACCAAGAAGCACGGCGCGGAAAAGGCGTTTCTGACCCACTGGACGCAGGTTGTCGAGTTTGAATAATCGCGCCCTTTTTGAGCTGAGTCAGCGTTTTTCGTTGACATTCATGCGCCCGACGTGATAAAGTATACGCGTATGAATTTCAGGGCGTTCGCCCTTTTGAAACGAGGAGCGGTTTGCACATGTTTGAACTCGGCATTCAGAAAAATTGGATTGACGCGCTCTACGCGCGCAGCTCGGTGCGCCAGTATACCGGCGCGCCGGATAAGGAGCAGCTCGACCGGCTGGGCGAGACCTGCCGCAAGCTCAGTTGGCAGGGCGTGAAAATCCGGATGTTCAAGGGCCCCGGCCTCAAGAACCAGATCAAGGGCACGGACGTTTACGCGGTGATCGTCGCCAAGCGCGGCACGCCCATGGAGGTTGAAGGCTACATGGGCGAGGCGCTGGTGCTGGAGGCCACGTCCATGGGGCTGGGCACCTGCTGGCTCGGCGCGGGCTTCTACCCGGATATCATCAACCGCAACGTCGATTTGCAGACGGATGAGGCGGTGCACTGCGTGATTTCCATCGGCAAGGCCAATCTGCCCGCGTTTGCGCCCAAGCGCAAGGAGCTGGTCAAGGTCTGCGGCATGGATGAAGCGCAGCTCGGTCAGCTCGGTGCATGGCAGAAGGAAGCGGTGCTCGCCGCGCGCCTCGCGCCCAGCGCGATCAACCAGCAGCCGTGGAAGATCGTTGCGGATAAGACCAGCGTTTCCATTCTGGAAACGACCGTGCTCTATAAGAAGTACGCGCCGCTGGATCGCGGCATCTGCATGCTGCACGCCGCCGTCGGCGCGGCGAAGGCCGGACGCACCGGCCTTTGGAAAAAGGTGGACGGCGGATACGCGATGAAGGCGTAAACGGTATATCAAAAGCGCAAGAACGAAAATCTTGCGCTTTTTCCATAGGACGCATTGACAATACCTTGTGAGGTAATTATAATATAATTATAGATCAGGCTTATTGCAACATGAAGGGGTGAAACGTATGCGCGAAGAATATGATTTTTCCAATGGAACTAAAAATCCCTATGCGGCAAAGCTGAAGAAACAGATCACCATCAATCTGGACGTTGACACAATCACCTATTTTAAGAATCAGGCGGCGCATAGTGGAATCCCGTATCAGACACTTATCAATCTGTACTTAAAGGATTGCGCGGAAAATAAAAAAGAACTGAAAATCTCGTGGAATTGAGTGCTTGAGGGCGACTCGGCGTGAACCGGGTCGCCTTTGATGTATCAAAAAAAGCCTGTCGGTTTATCCTACCCGAAAAGGGGAGAGGAATATGCTGACAGGCTTTTTGCGAACGATTGTGCTTTTTTCTGTGACGGCCGTGGTGCTGCGGCTGATGGGCAAGCGGCAGTTGGCGCAGCTGCAGCCGTATGAAGTGGTCATCACGCTGATGATTTCGGATTTGGCGACGCTGCCGATGGCGGATGTGGAAATACCGCTGCTGAGCGGCGTGGTCTCGATTTTGACGCTGCTTTTGATGCACAGCCTGCTCAGCGCGCTTTCATATGCGAGCGTGAGGATGCGCCGGATCATCTGCGGCAGGCCGAGCGTGCTGGTGCGCGACGGCAAAATCTGCGAAAAGGAGCTGGCAAGGCTCTGCTTTGACCTCTCCGATTTGATGGAGGGGATGCGAAGCGGCGGCGTTATCGGACTGGGCGAGGCCGGGAGCGTCGTCTTGGAGACGAACGGCTCGCTGAGCGTGTTCCCATCGGCGGATAAAAGACCTGCGACGCGCGGGGAGATGCATCTGCCGCCGGTTTATGACGGGATTCCGCTGACGCTGATTCTCGACGGGCAGATGCAGGAACGGAGCATGCGCATTGCGGGGCTTGAGCCGGGGTGGCTGCGGCGGATTTTACAGGATCACGGCGTTGCGCGGGACAAGGACGTGCTGATTGCGACGCTGGATACGCAGGGAAGCCTGCTTGTGCAGGAAAAGGGCGGCGAAGGGCGGCTACTGACGTTTAACGCGATTGAGCCGGGGCAGGTGAGGTGGTAACATGCGCAAGAAGATCATCACCATGGCGGCGACGCTGCTGCTGCTCGGCCTGCTCAGTGCGGTGGAGCAGATGGCCGTAAAGCGGCTGACGGACGACGCGATGGCGCGCACGCAGGAAATCCTGTCGCTGCTTGCGCAAAACCAGACGGCGCGCGGGCTTGAGCAGGCGCGCGAGATGGACACTTGGTGGGATGAGGAAGCGCCGAGGGTTGAGACGCTCATCAATCACGAGGCGACGGACGACGTGCGCTTCACATTGTCGCGGCTGGTGGCGGCGCTGGAGATGGGGGATCGGGACGGCGCGTTTGTCTATGCCCGAGAGCTGGAGGGCGGCATCGAGCATGTTTTGGAGCGGCAGACGCTGTCGTGGCAGAATTTGCTGTAAACGGACGTGTTTACAAAAAACTGCACCTGCGGATATAGAGAAGACAGGTCTGCGCATCGTATACCATCAGGTCGTGAAACTTTTCGTCCCAATGCCAGTAGCCCTCGGAACAGGCCAGCATATCGTCGATATGCGTATCAAAGCGCTCAGCGAGCAGCGGTTGAATCCAAATATCGGGCGTAAGCGGCAGCGGATTCCAGTCGGCACTACGATTAAGAAACCGGAGAAAGCCCTCTCCATCCGCGTCGGCGGAAACGGCATACACGGAGATGACGTTATAATCCTTTCCTTCGTCGATTTCATCATGCCGGTAGACACGCGACGGCGACTGAACGAAGGCGTAGGGAATGAACCTCTCCACATAGCCTTCGGGCCTATCCAAAAGGGAAACAAGGAAGAGAATCAGGAGCGAGAGGGCGAAGGCTTTGAAAACAGCGCGTTTTCGACGAGCTGAAAGGCTTGTTTCAGATAGCGATTTGCGAGGACTCATGCAGGCTCCTTTCTGGTGCGCAGACACAAGGCTGGCGCATTTCATAGCTGGGGCTTAAAATGAATTTTGTATAAAGCGCGGATGCGCGTTCCTACATAGAATTAATATTATGTGCCGATTCGCTTTTTTCCTGTGTCTATGTCTTATAACAAAAATAAAAATCCGGCAGCGAAGCTGCCGGAAAACGGGAAGTCAAGAAACCTCAGGTTTCTGGTGGGTTTTAGGGCAAAGCCCTAATGCTAACGTACTTTACAGCCCCGCGACCGTTGCGGCAATCGCCGCCTCGTCGGGCTTCATGGCTTCGAGCGTGCGGGAGAGGAGATCGTCAAGCGTCCAGCCAAGCATCTCCGCGCCCTGCGCGATGACCTCGCGGGAACAGCCTGCCGCGAAGCCCTTCGACTTGTATTTTTTCTTGAGGCTCTTGAGATCCATGTCCGCGATGCTGCCGGAAGGACGCATCTTGGCGCATGCGCCGATCAGGCCGGTCAGCTCGTCGCAGGCGAAGAGCACCTTTTCCATCTCGTGCTCCGGCTTTACATCGACGCACAGGCCGTAGCCGTGGCAGACGACGGCGTGAATCAGCCGGTCGTCCGCGCCGCCCTCCCGGAGCAGCTCGACGCACTTCTTGCAGTGCTCGGTCGGCCAGCGCTCAAAGTCGATATCGTGCAGCAGGCCGACGACCGCCCAGAAATCGGCTTCGTCGCCGTAACCGAGTTCGTCGGCCATCCGGCGCATGACGTTTGAAACGGTCAGCGCATGGGTGATGTGAAACGGTTCGCTGTTATATTCGCGCAGCAGGGCAAAAGCCTCGTCGTAGGTCATGGAAAAACACTCCTTTTGTCGATGAAATGGCGTGATTTGTATTATAGACGCGACGAGTCACGATGTCAAGCGATGCGAAAAAACGGCGGAGCAAAATACGAATCTATATGAAATAAAGATGCAGATGTGAAATAAAATCAACTCAATTAGACGAAATGAAGAAACTTTGCAACACGAATGATGCAAAAACGGGTTGACAAACCGAAAACGAGGCCGTATAATAACGTCATCGACGGAACGCAGAGCCGTCGCATTCACAGGCGCTTACGCAGAGGCGTTTGCGAATGGTGTTTCTCTTTCTTTCTCCTCTTCATCAAAAAAGCGGCCGATTCGCTCGGTCGCTTTTTTGTGATTTACATTTGGGTGCGCCCTTCCATCGCCTTGGCCAGCGTCACCTCGTCGGTGTATTCGAGATCGCCGCCGACGGGCAGGCCGTGCGCGATGCGCGTGACCAAAATCCCCATCGGCTTGAGCAGGCGGGCGATATAGCTCGCCGTCGCTTCGCCCTCGATATCCGGATTGGTGGCCAGAATGACCTCGTGGATATCCTCCTTGCCGACGCGGGCCAGCAGCTCGCGGATGCGGATATCCTCCGGCCCGACGCCCTCCATCGGGGAGATGGTGCCGTGCAGCACGTGATAGCAGCCCTTGAAATCGCGCATGCGCTCCATGGCGGCCACGTCGCGCGGGTCGCGCACCACGCAGATCACGCCGTTGTGGCGGCGCTCATCCGCGCAGATCGGGCAGGGGTCTTCCACCGTGTAGTTGCCGCAGATCGAGCAGTATTTCACCGCCTTGCGCCCCTGCCAGATGGCGCTGGCCAGCTCGTGCACCTGATCCTCCGGGAGGGAGACGATGTGATACGCCAGCCGCTGCGCGGTTTTTGCGCCGATGCCGGGCAGGCGGGAGAGCTGCTGCGCCATCCTCGCGATGGGTTCAATCTGCCCGGCCATGATTAAAACATCCCGCCCATTCCGGCGCCGCCGATTTTGGACATCTCGCTTTCGCGGGTTTCCTCACCCTTCTTGAGCGCGTCGTTGACGGCGGCGACGATCATATCCTGGAGCATTTCGACCTCTTCGGGATCGACCGCGTCCTTGTCGATGGTCAGGGAGAGAAGCTGGCGCTTGCCGCTGACCTTGCAGGAAACCGCGCCGCCGCCGGCCGTGCCTTCATACTCGCGCGCGTCCAGCTCTTCCTGCGCCTTCATCATCTGCTGCTGCATCTTCTGCGCCTGACGCATGAGCTGCTGCATATTGCCGCCCGGAATGCCGGGGAAACCGCCTCTTGCCATAATGAAAAATCCTCCTTGAGCATAAAATCATGCGGCTTTCATTATACACCATCCGGACGGAAATGAAAAGCGAAAAATATGTCTTTTGACGGAAGACAAAAACAGCTTTGCGAGTTGACGCAAAGCTGAAAAGATGCTAAAATATAGGCAAGTAGGGGGCACCTACAGGGTGGAAAACCACCGCGAACAGTTTCCTTAGGCTATGCGCCTAAAAAACCGCCAAGCAGCTGCTATCTGCGAGGCGGATTTTTTTTATCGTCTGTTTTGAAGACCGAGCGTGTAAACGCCGACCAGCAACCCGGCGATTGCGAGCAGGATATTGAGAAGCTCAATATTCGACATACGCATCACCTCCGCTTTTGTATTCTGCTGCGGAGGCTCCACCCCGTAGACCTACTTGCCTACGAAATGATTATAGCATGCGCATAGGCGTGAGGCAAGGTTTTTTCGCGGGGATAAGGAAACCGTTCTGGTCAACCCGAGACGGATATGGTATACTGTAAAACAAGACGGACACTGTTTTTCATATGGATTTAACGTGCATGGGGTATGATGGACACACTACGGAAAAACGGGAGGAAACACCATGAATGACGTTTTTATGAACCGGGAGCTTTCCTGGCTCAAGTTCAACGAGCGAGTGCTTGAAGAGGCGGAGGATGAGCGCACCCCGCTTTGCGAACGGCTCTCCTTCGCATCCATCTATCAGAGCAACCTCGACGAATTTTTCATGGTGCGCGTGGGTTCGCTGGTGGATCAGGACGACGTTACGCCCAAGCTGCGCGAAAACAAGACCAACATGACCGCGCGGGAGCAGATCGACGCGGTGATCGACCGCGTGCGCGAATTGAACGGGCGGCGGGACAAGGTCTATGCCCGCCTGATGGAAAAGCTGGAGGAGCAGGGCGTTCGGCTGGTCGATTTCAGAAAAATCGGCCGGCAGGAGAGCGAGCGGCTTGAACGCTATTTTGATTCGGAGATCGCGCCGCTGATTTCGCCCTCCATCGTCGGCCGCCGCCAGCCGTTCCCGTTCCTGCGCAACAAGGATATCTACGCCGTGGTCGTGCTGGAGGGAAAGAAGGGCAAGTATAAGCTGGGAATCATTCCCTGCAGCGCGGGCGTTTTCCCGCGGCTGATCGAGGTTTCCGCCAGCGAAAAGACGTACATGCTCGCTGAGGATCTGATTCTGCATTTCATTCCGAAGGTGTTTGAGGGCTACGTCGTCAAGGCCAAGAGCCTGATGCGCGTGACGCGCAACGCGGATATCGACGCGGACGCGCTCTATGACGACGATCTGGATTACCGCGAGTTCATGGTGCAGTTGATTAAGCGCCGCAAGCGCCTTGCGCCGGTGCGGCTGGAGCTTTCCCGCGAGCTGGACGGCATCATCGTCGATACGCTGTGCCGCTATATGGATGTGCCGCGCGAATACGTGTTTATGAGCGCCACGCCGCTGGATTTCTCGTTCCTCTTTGGGCTGGAGGATGTGCTGCGCCAGCGCGGCGAGCTGTTCTACGAGCGGCGGATTCCGCAGAAATCCCCGGCGTTCGTCAATGGCCGGTCGATTTTGGCGCAGATTCGCGAAAAGGACAAGCTGCTTTCCTATCCTTACGAGAGCATGAAGCCGTTCCTCGAAATGCTGACGGAAGCCGCCAACGACGACAGCGTGGTTTCCATCAAGATGACGCTGTACCGCGTCGCCAAGCAGAGTAAGGTCGTCGAGGCGCTTTGCGAGGCGGCGGAAAACGGCAAGGACGTGCTGGTGCTGGTCGAGCTGAAGGCGCGCTTTGACGAGGAAAACAACATCGAGTGGAGCCGTCGGCTGGAAGAAGCGGGCTGCAGCGTGATCTATGGGCTGGACGGATACAAGGTGCACTCCAAGCTCTGCCTGATTACGCGGATGGAGGAAACGGGCGTCGCCTATTACACGCAGATCGGCACGGGCAACTACAACGAAAAGACCGCGCGGCTGTATACCGACCTGTGCCTGATGACCGCCGACCACGACATCGGCGAGGAGGCCAACGCCGTGTTCAATGCGCTGGCGAAGGGCGAAACCGTGCACGAGACGCGTCGCCTGCTCGTCGCGCCGCACTGCCTGCAAAACAAGGTGCTCGCGATGATGAATGACGAAATCCGCCGCGCCCGCGCGGGGGAGGACGCTTACATCGGCGTGAAGATCAACTCGCTGACGGACAAGGCGCTGATCGACAAGCTGATCGAGGCCTCCTGCGCGGGGGTGAAGGTTGACCTCGTCGTGCGCGGCATCTGCTGCCTGATTGCGGGCGTGCCGGGGGCGACGGAAAACATCCGCGTCGTCAGCATCGTCGGGCGTTTCCTCGAACACTCGCGCATCTATATCTTCGGCCGCGGGGAGCGCGCGCGGGTCTATATCGCCTCGGCGGATTTTATGACGCGCAACACGCTGCGCCGCGTGGAGGTCGCCTCGCCCGTGTATGATCCGGATATCCGCGCGCGGATTCTGGATATGTTCGACACGATGCTCCGCGACAATGTGCAGGCGCGCGAGATGGGCGCGGACGGGCTGTATCGCCGCCTGACGCCGGGGGAGAACGCGCCCCTCAACAGTCAGGAATATTTTTTCAGGCAGGCCTATGAAGCCGTCAGCCGGGGAAACCAGACGGAATAAGCGAACGAAAACCACCTTATAAACAAATGACCCCGTTCTTCTCTGATGGGGAGAAGAACGGGGCTTTTGTGTCTGCGTTACTCGGCGTACACGATATCGTCTCTGAGTCGGTAGATCGTCGCGCCGTATTTTTTGCGGCAGAACGCATCCACAAACCAGTCGATCGGCTTCACCGCGTCATACTGCACGTAGGCATAGCGAACGCCGTTTACGCTTTTGCCCTTCATGTTGGAATCCGCCCAGTGGACGCTGTCCGTCTCCGGATCGTAATCGGCGATGAAGAGCATGCTGTGCGCGCCCACGCCGTAGTAATAATCCGCGGCCATCTGGAAATAGTCGCCGCGCTGAACCTGTTTTAGAAACTCGCGGGCGTTTTCGCGGTTCTCCGCCTTGCTCAGCGTGTCGTCGTAGCGGAAGGACGCCGCCGCGTAGAACGGGTTGCCCTCGCTGGCGGGCACGTCCTGCCATTCCACGCCGTAGACGTAGGGTGCGCAGTCCGCCTTCTTCTGGTTGTTGGGGATGACCAGCGGCACATCCGGGTATTCCGCCATGCGGAAATCGCCGCAGGTTTCGCGGAAGAGGTGCACCGTGTAGTTTTTGCAGACGTAGATATCGCCGCTGTATTGCGCGCGCTGGGGCTGACCGTTGGCCTTCGCGTAAAGTGTTTCGGCCAGCGCGAGGATTCGGTCGATAAAATCCGCCCGCGCGGCGCTTTCGACGGGCTGAGCAGCCTCCGCCGCGCTCAGGGGCGTCGCGTCCTCGGCGGCGTTCATTTCATCCAGCGTAAGCGATTCGCCCAGCGCCGCGCACGGCAGCAGCGAAAGCGCCAGCAGCAGGGAGAAGAGACGATTGCGCATCCATCATACCTCATTTCAATAAGAAGGTTGAACTCATATTATAGCACGGAACGGGCGAAAACACAATCGAGCGGCCCGAGCGAAGGCGCCGCCGCGGGTTGAAAAAGCGGCAATCCGGCGCATTTTGAAAAAAATCTTTTGGATGAATTCTCGAAAAGTTTCGAACGAAATCCGCAAATCGTGTCGAAAAAATTCAATAAAAACGAGTGTTTGCACACAAAAATATGTGTACAAAACGATATAAAAATATAATTGACGGTTTGTATGGGGAGATGTTGACGAAAAGAAAAGAATATGTTACCATAATCCAAGATTCTTTTAAATTCAGAAATAGGAAGTGGAATTTATGCCGCCCAAACAGAGAATTACACGGGAAATGATTCTGGAAAGATCATTTGCCATGTTCTGCCAGGAGGGAATGGCCGCGGTAAACGCTCGATCCGTTGCGAAGGCGCTTAACTGCTCGACCCAGCCGATTTTCAGCTACTTCTCCGGCATGGACGATTTGAAGAATGCGCTCGATCAGAAGGCGCACGACGCCTTTGAACAGACCATCAGCGAAGACGCGAAGGATGGCAATACCGTTGAGAGCCGTTGCAGCGCGTATGTGCGTTTCGCCACGGAGCAGCCGCGGCTGTTTGCGCACATGTTCCTGCGCGAGAACGACCAGACCTTCGGCAGCGAAGTGGTTCGCGAGCCGCTGGTTTCCGCCGAGACGGAGGAAAAGGGGCTGGACGCCGAAAAGGCGAAGCAGATCTGCGTAGCGCTGCTGCTCTACGCGCACGGCATGGCCGCCATGCAGGCGACGGGCCGCACCGCCTTCACCCGCCAGCAGATCGAGGCGAACATGCACGCCATGCACGAGATGCTGCTCGCGCAGACGAAGTAAACAGCAAAAGAGGGGCGCACGCTCATCCCGGACGGGAAGGGCGCGCGCCCTTTTTGACGTATAGGAAATAGCGTAAGAACGCCCGAACGCGCAAAATCCACCTATATTCAGGGAAAGATGCGAAAAGCGGCTTTCAAAAGCGGGTCAAATGCGTTATAATAAAAAAGAGTTTGTCATCCGAGAGGAGTTTATTTTTCTATGAGTCAAGAGGCGATGAATCCGCAGACCGCGCGCAAGCTGCTGGAGGTTGGCGAGGCGTTTCGGATTCCCGGCCCGTTTTTCTCTTATGAGGAGATCAAGATGGGCAATGTCAACCACACGTATAAGGTCAACTACATCCGCGACGACGGCACCGGCATGGCGAAGGTCAAATCCTATCTGGTGCAGCGGGTCAACACCTACGCCTTTCAGCGGCCGGTGGAACTGATGAAGAACATCGACGGGGTGACGGGGCACATCCGCCAAAAGCATCCCGGCGCGCAGTATCTGCACTTTCATCACACGCAGGACGGGTGCAACTATCTGTTTGACGAGGACGGCTTCTGGCGGCTGAGCAACTACGTGCCCTCCGTGACCTACGATTCCTGCGACGATCTGGGCGTGGTGCGCAGCGCAGGCGAGGCGTTCGGCAGCTTCCAGATGATGCTCTCGGATTTCGACGCGAGCAGCCTGTATTACACCATTCCGGATTTCCACAACACCCGCAAGCGCTACGCCAAGCTGCGCGAGGATATGGAGAGCGACCCGTGCGGCCGCGTCGGGGCGGTCAAGGCGGAGCTGGATTGGCTGCTCTCCGTGGAGGAGCGGGCCTGCGCGCTGACGGATCTCTACGAGCGGGGCGAGCTGCCGCTGCGCGTGACCCACAACGACACGAAGATCAACAACGTGCTCTTTGACGAGGAGACGAGGAAGGCGCTGGTGGTCATCGACCTGGATACGGTGATGCCGGGTCTGGTCGGTCACGATTTCGGCGACGCGATTCGCTTCGCGGCGAATTTCGTCGAGGAGGATTCCCCGCGCGCGGACAAGGCGGGTGTAAACCTGAACGTCTATTGGGCGTTTGCCGAGGGCTTCCTCAAGGAAACCGCCGCCACGCTGACCCCGCGGGAGGTGGAGACGCTCGGCCTGAGCTGCTTTGCGCTGGCCTGCGAGCTGGCGACGCGCTTTTTGGATGATTACATCGTCGGCGACAAGTATTTCAAGATCAAGAACGCCGAGCACAATCTGGTGCGCACGCGCTGTCAGATCGCGCTGGCCAAGGACATGCTGCTCAAGATGGACGCGATGAACGCCATCGTGATGGATTGTTACAACCGATACAGATAACAAAGGGGGCCGGACAAACGTGAGGATTGCGGTGATTGGCTGCGGCGCGATGGGCGCGCTGTACGGCGGTTATCTGAGCCGGAACAACGACGTGACGCTGGTGGAAAGAAATCCAGACCGCATCGCGAAAATTCGGGCGGACGGTCTGCGCATCGCCGAGCCGGACGGAAGCGCCGCCGTCTATCGGCCGGGCATCACGGGCGACACGAGCGGCATGGCGCCGGCCGATCTGGTGATCCTGTTCGTCAAGTCGATGCAGAGCGAGGCGGCGCTGGAGGCGAACCGCGCGCTGATCGGCCGAGATACCTATCTGATGACGCTGCAAAACGGCAGCGGCCACGAGGAGGTGCTGCGCCGATTTACGGATGACGCGCATATCGTCATCGGCACGACGCAGCACAACAGCGCCGTCACCGGGAACGGCGAAATCCGCCACGGCGGCAGCGGCTGGACGCACATCGGCCCCTTGGTCGGGGACGCGGCGCGGCTTGAGCCGATCCGCGAGGCGTTTGCCTCCTGCGGCCTTGAAACCGACTGCAAGCAGGATATCAAGCGCCTGATCTGGCAGAAGATGCTGACCAACGCATCGGCCAGCGTGCTGACCGGCGTGCTGCAGGTGCCGATGGGCTTCATTGCGGAAAACCCGAGCGCGTGGGCGATTTGCGAAACGCTGGTGCGCGAGGCGGTGGCCGTCGCGGCGGGCGAGGGAATCGAGTTCGACGCGGATGAAAAGGTCGCCGAGGTGCGTAAGGTCTGCACGGACAGCCCCGCCGGTTTGACGAGCATTTACGCCGACCTGCGGGACGGCCGCCGCACTGAGGTGGATACCATCAGCGGCAGCGTTATCCGCGCCAGCGAGCGAAACGGTGTGCCCGCGCCGACCCATCGCGCGATGGTTCAGTTGGTGCACGCGATGGAACAGAAACATCAGGCATAAAGCAAAGGACGCTGTGGAAGGGCAATTCCGCAACGTCCTTTTGTTTTGCGATAAAACGAGAAAAGAGATTCCTCGCGCAGACTGTAGACAAAAAGCTATTCTCCCCCCGAAGGGGGAGAATAGCCCTTTCCGCAAATGAAAGAATAGCTGAATTTCTTGATTTTGCTATTTAAGCCAAGTTTGCTTATGTCAACAAGCTGAGCGAGGAAAGCAATTCCTCGCGCCGGCTGTCGGAAGAACAGCAGGCATAGATCCCTTGCGCTTGTCAAAGAAAGACGTCCGCAACGACCTCGCTATCATCCAGCATGCGA
>ERZ857480.109002-NODE-169068-length-33763-cov-7.9925_pt1 | contig 33763 bp, 27 predicted proteins | sample MGYA00519767_ERZ857480 | MGnify/ENA primary metagenome ERZ857480 (study PRJEB31778, sample SAMEA3449210) | human gut metagenome | biome: human gut; feature: human-associated habitat; material: faeces | place: United Kingdom | collected 2010/2012 ...
AATTTTTGAAAGCATACTGTCGTATGATGAGAAAATTATGTGTAATATGACGGAAAATTTGCAAGTTTATGACGTGCAAAGTCTTTTGACGTGCTTTGTGCGGTGTTGCCTTAAACGTCACGCAAATCAATTTTCAAAGATAATCTTCAAAATGCAGTTAGAATTGATGATACAGTCAAGCATAATATTGGAAATAGGACGTTTGGTATTGGAGCGTTCCTTTATAATTTCAGCTGTTTTTTCTGTTTCCATTTTTCTTCTTTGAGGTTGGAGTGTCAAGTTTTATTATACTACATCAATACTAAGCCGTAAAGATTTCATATACAAATATTCTGCAATTATTTAATCAAAATAAATTAAATGATTTGAATTGTATGGGGGGTGTAAAGTGCGTGGCAGTCTTAATAATCGCAGCATTTTTTTATTATACAAAAACGAATCGGCACGGAAAATAAATTAAAAATCCAAATGTAGTTAGCTAATCTATTTTTGTTTTAGCTGATTAATGGAAATGTATATTAAAAAGCATCTCAAAAAAGTCGCATTTTGTAAAAAGAATTATTTTCTACTTGCAATTAGTATGGTTTTATAGTATAATGTAATCAGCATTAGTAAACTGCAATATTAATGCTTTAAATTTATTGCAGAGATTGAATGGTGAATATATGAGTCAGATTAATTCTGAAATTGTGAACAACGATAATAATACATTTTATACAATCGCAATGCGTGGCATGGTGGCATTTCCGAAAATGGTCATGCATTTTGATATTGCACGTAAAAAATCAATTAAAGCAATTGAAGCTGCTATAAAAAATGGCGGAAAAATTTTCCTTGTTGCTCAGAAGGATACTTTTGTCGAAGATCCGAAGGAATCCGATTTATACAAAGTCGGTACTGTTGCTGAAATCAGGCAAATATTAAAACTTCCGGATAACAGCATTATGAAAGTGCTGATTGAGGGCAGCTACAGAGCAAGCATCTGCGAGCTTGAAGATAATGACGGAGTCCTGAAAGCAAAGGTCAAAAAACTTCCTCTTTATTCAAGAGCAAAATACGATGAAGTTGAGGCTGAGGCACTTGTAAGGTCTGTCAAAGATGTTTTTGAAAGATATTCTGAGTTCTTTCCAAAAATGCCGAAAGAAATCATAGGCTCTGTTTTATGTCAGGATTCCCCGACAAAACTTTTTGAAACAATAGTCTTTAACAGCAATCTTCCTTATCAGGATAAACAGATGCTCCTTGAAGAAAACAGCATAATTAATAAGCTTACCGCTTTATTGTCATGCATGGCGTCTGAAATAGAGATTCTTCAGCTTGAACATGCTATAAATGAACAAACTCAGGAAAGTATTGATAAGGGACAGCGTGAATATTACCTCAGAGAACAGCTCAGGGTTATTCAGTCACAGCTTGGTGAAAATGATGAGGATGAATATTTTGAGTATGCATCAAAAATTATTGAACTTAAAACAACTCAGGAAAACAAGGATAAGCTCTTAAAAGAAAATGACAAGCTTGCAAAACTGCCGTCATCTTCTCAGGAGGCTTTTGTAATCAGAAATTACCTTGATACTTGTATTTCACTTCCATGGGGTAAATATTCAAAATGCAAGGTTTCACTTCAGAAATCAGAAGCAATCCTTGAAAAAGACCATTACGGACTTAAAAAGGTCAAGGAACGCATACTTGAATTTCTTGCAGTTCATATTTTAAAACCGGATATAAACGGTCAGATAATATGCCTTGTCGGTCCGCCCGGAATTGGTAAGACTTCAATCGGACGTTCCATTGCAAAGGCTATGGGACGCAAATATGCAAGAGTTTCACTTGGCGGAATTCGTGATGAAGCTGACATAAGAGGTCACAGAAAAACATACGTCGGTGCAATGCCGGGACGTATTATTACTGCAATTCAACAGGCAGGTACGGCAAATCCGCTTATTCTTTTCGATGAAATCGATAAGATGTGCAGTGATATAAAGGGTGACCCGTCATCTGCCATGCTGGAGGTTCTTGACAGTGAGCAGAATAATTCATTTCGTGACCACTTTATAGAACTGCCATTTGATTTAAGCAAGGCTGTATTCATAACAACAGCAAATACAACATCAACAATACCTCAGCCTCTGCTTGACAGAATGGAAGTTATAGAGCTTACAAGCTATACTGCGGAAGAAAAATTCCACATAGCTAAAGAACACCTTATTCCAAAACAGCTAAAGGAAAACGGACTCAAAGCAAGCCAGCTGAAAATAGAGGATAAGGCTATTGATGATATAATAGCTTATTACACTAAAGAGGCAGGCGTAAGAAATCTAGAAAGATGTATTGCTTCGCTTTGCCGCAAGGGTGCAAGAGCAATTGCTTCAGAAGAAACTAAAAAGGTTACTGTAAAATCCTCAAATCTTAAAGATTATCTTGGAATTTACAAATATCTGCCTGATTTGAAATCAAATGAAAATCAGGTTGGTGTGGTAAACGGACTTGCATGGACATCTGTTGGAGGAGTTCTTATGCCTCTCGAAGTCCTTATTCTTAAAGGAAAAGGAAATATTGAGGTGACAGGCTCTCTGGGTGATGTGATGAAAGAAAGTGCAAAGCTTGCGGTAAGCTACAGCAGAAGTGTTGCGGAAAAGTATGGCATCAATCCTGATTTTTATAAAGAAAATGACATACATATCCATGCTCCGGAAGGTGCTGTTCCAAAGGACGGCCCGTCAGCAGGCGTAACAATGTCAACTGCACTTATTTCGGCATTATCAGGAATACCTGTTAAATCAGATGTTGCAATGACGGGTGAAATCACACTTCATGGAAAGGTTCTTCCAATCGGCGGACTCAAAGAAAAAACAATGGCTGCGTATAAAGCAGGAATAAAAAGTGTTATTATTCCGTCTGCAAACTTATCTGATATAGAAGAAGTGGATGATGCTGTAAAAGCAAACATCAAATTTATTTATGCGGAAACCATTGAGCAGGTACTTGATAATGCACTTGACTTTTCACAAGCCCCCAAGCCAAATATATTGAATATACCAAATGCTGATGTATCAAGAGAACATTCGGTTATATCTTCATAAAAACAAGGAGGTTTTTTCCAATGAATTTCAATAAAGCTGAGTTCTATGCATCCTATGGCAAGTTTTCTCAGATACCTCCATGCGAGGGGATTGAAATTGCCTTTGCAGGACGTTCAAATGTTGGAAAATCAACCCTGATAAATAAATTGTTCAACAGAAAAAATCTTGCAAGAGTAAGCTCTGTTCCCGGGAAAACAGCAACCATAAACTTCTATAAGCTTGAAAATATATTTTTTGCTGATTTGCCCGGATACGGCTATGCCAAGGTATCAAAATCCGAAAAACAGCGTTGGTCTGAACTCATAGAGGGATACTTGAATTCTGACAGGGATTTCTACCTCGTTTTTCTGCTTATTGATATGCGTCATGCACCGTCTGCGGACGATTTGCAGATGATAGATTATCTTATTGAAACAGAGCGTCCTTTTGTCATAGTTTTAACAAAGGCAGACAAGCTGAAAAAAAGCGAACGAATAAGTCGTATGGAAAAATTTGCTGAGGAGATACCTCATTTTGACGAAATCCATACAGTTCCTTTTTCATCCCAGACTTTTGAGGGGGTTGAGGAGCTTAGAAAAATTATAGACGATATTTCATCTCAGGATAATGACGAATAGTAATTCTATAGCAATGCAATAAAATAATGCGACATAAGATGACAAAAGCAAACCGTATATAACAAGGCGGACAACGAAGTAATATGCAGTTTGAATTTTCAGATTAATTGCAGTATTTTGCTGTAACGCTATAATTTGAAAGGATGTTTAAAATGTTTGTATCTGAAAACCTTAATGTAAACGAAAGAGGTCATTTGACCATTTCAGGTATTGATACTGTCGAATTAGCTGAAAAGTACGGAACACCGCTTTATGTAATGGACGAACAGCTTATAAGAAAGAATTGCAGAAGCTTTAAGAACAGCATTGATAAGTTTTACGGCGGAAACGGGCTTGTCTGCTATGCAAGCAAAGCTTTTTCCTGTATTGAGATGTGCAGAATAATAAAGGACGAGGGAATAGGTCTGGACGTTGTTTCAATCGGTGAACTTTATACTGCCTTAAAAGCAGGTTTTGATTGCGACAAAATCGGATTTCATGGAAATAATAAAACTGATGAAGAACTTGATTTTGCCGTAGAAAACAAGGTAGGACATATTATAGTTGATAATATTGATGAATTAAAGAGATTGAATAAAATTGCTGAGGAAAAGAATGTAACAGTAAACATTATGTTCAGAATAAAGCCGGGTATTGACGCACATACCCATGATTTTGTCAAGACAGGTCAGATAGACAGCAAGTTCGGATTTGCACTGGAAACAGGTGAAGCATTTGAAGCAGTTAAGAATGCTCTTGAGCATAAGAATATTAATCTCAGAGGACTTCACTGTCATATCGGTTCACAGATTTTTGACATTGCACCTTTTGAAGAAGCTGCAAGAGTTATGCTGAATTTTATAGCAAAGATTAAAAATGAACTTGGATATGAAATCAAGGAGCTTAATCTTGGCGGCGGATTCGGTATAAAGTATATGGATAAGGATGATCCTGTACCGTATGAAACATACATGGAAAGAGTATCAGGCGTTGTACATCAATGCTGTAAAGAGCTTCAGATAAATCTTCCGGCCATGTTTATCGAACCCGGACGTTCCATTGCAGCACCTGCGGGAATAACCTTATATAAAGTCGGAGCAAGAAAAGAAATACCGAATATCAGAACTTATGTGTCAATAGACGGAGGAATGTGTGATAATCCTCGTTATGCACTTTATAAGTCTGAATACGAAGCTATTGTAGCAAATAAGGCATCAGAGGAACGAAGTGAAACAGTTACAATAGCAGGAAAGTGCTGTGAAAGCGGCGACCTTATCGGAGAAAACATGAAGCTTCAGCATGCAGAATCAGGTGACATTATCGCTGTTTGTGCAACAGGAGCATATAACTATTCAATGTCATCAAATTACAACAGAATACCAAAGCCGGCTGTTGTATTTGTGAATAACGGTCAATCACGAATAGCTGTAAAGCGTGAAACACTTGATGACATCATAAGAAATGATATATAAGAAAATAAGGCATATGTACAAACACCGCAGTCTTAATGACTGCGGTGTTTTTTTGGAGGTTAAACTAAATGGCTTTTTTCAGGCTTTAATCAGCATCCACAGCAGTTGTTGCCGCAGCCGTTGTCACAGCCGCCGCAGCCTATACCGTTGTTGCCGCAGCAGCAGAAAAGAATGATGAAAAGGAGAATTAAAAGAATAATCCACCAGCAACCATTACCTTCAAATCCGCATCCACAATTCATAAGAACAACTCCTTAATTAAAATGTATTTGAAGCGAAGTCTTTTTTAACTTCGTTTCATAGTACATAATATGACAGCCGAAAAAAAGTGTTACAATTTTTTCCGACATATTGCTTTCGACTGTTATCGCAGGAAAAGAGTGGCATACTATATAAGCAGCACTTCTTCAGATATAACTGAGGATAGCGGTGGTTCAAAAGACTTAGGAGGTTAAATCATGATTAATTCAGAGCGTTTTACGAGAAAGTCGATAAAAATAGCTGACAGCGGAATACGGATTGCATCTGAAATGGGGCATACCTATGTTGGAAGTGAACATATACTTCTTGCACTTGTGAACGACAGAGAATGTTATGCAGGTCGGCTGCTTACGGAAGCAGGAGCGTCATTCAATAACGTATATGATGAAGTAATTGCACTTGTAGGCAGAGGAGTGCCGTCAAGACTGAATTACCGCTGCTTCACAACCGCCCTTAAAAGGATACTTGAAAATTCATATAATATTGCTGTGGCGGACAATAAAAAGCAGGTATCTCCGGAACATATCTTAATAAGTATTTTAAAGGATTCGTCATGCAGCGGTTCATCACTGCTTAAAAAGGTGGGTGCGGATATATATAAGATTTCAGGCGAGCTTGAAAATTCAACATCTGTGAATATAAAAGAAGATATAATAATGTCAGTTCAGCCTAAGCCATCACAATATCCAAATCTTTTCAAGTACGGAAAAAACATAACAGATACATCACTTCTTAAAAGGAATGATCCGCTTATCAGACGTGACAAAGAGGTTGAAAGAGTTTTGCAGCTTCTTTCAAGAAAAACAAAAAACAATCCATGCTTAATCGGTGAAGCAGGAGTTGGAAAGACTGCAATAGTTGAAGGCGTTGCAAAGCTTTTTGTGAGAAATCTTGTCCCTGATATTTTAAAGAACAAATTTATTTTTTCTCTTGATTTTACCGCTTTGCTGTCCGGAGCAAAATACAGAGGCGACTTTGAAGAACGCATTAAAGCCTGTATTGACGAAGCTGTTTCGGCTGGAAATATAATATTGTTTATTGACGAAATTCATACGATTGTTGGTGCAGGAGCAGCCGAGGGAGCAATTGACGCTGCAAATATTATGAAACCTCAGCTTGCAAGGGGAGAATTACAGGTTATAGGTGCAACCACATTTGAGGAGTACAGAAAGACAATAGAAAAAGACTCTGCACTTGAAAGACGTTTTCAGGCTGTACCGATATATGAGCCGTCATGCAGTCAATGCATAGATATAATACAGGGAATAAAATCGAGCTATGAAGAATATCATGGAGTTAAAATATCAGATAAAATAATTTCACTTGCCGTAAACATGTCAATCCGATATATAAATGACAGATTTCTTCCCGATAAAGCAATTGATATAATAGACGAAGCTTGTGCAAGAGCAAAGATAAGATACAGTTCGATAGTAAAAAAAGAAACTGATTTAATAGAGGTAAAGAGCGGAAAGCTGTCTGTAAAAGACGTTGATAAGATAATAAGAAACGGAAATACATTCGCTGAGGAGGTAAGTGAAGATGATATAATGGCTGTTATATCACTAAGAACGGGAATATCACTTAATAAGCTCACTGTTGAGGAAACAGAAAAGCTTAACTCTCTTGAATCACGGCTTGAAGAATATGTTGTCGGACATAATAATGCTGTTTCAAAACTTGCAAAGGCACTTTTCAGAGCAAAGGCAGGGTTTCGTGATTCAAGCCGTCCGTTATGTTCATTTCTTTTCGTAGGACCTACAGGAGTCGGAAAAACAGAGCTTGCAAAGGGACTTGCCGAGATTTTATTTGATAAATCTGAAAATATGATACGTCTGGATATGTCGGAATATATGGAAAAGCATTCGGTTTCTAAGTTAATTGGAGCTCCTCCGGGATATGCCGGTTACGATGAAAAGGGGAGTATATGCGAAAAGGTAAGGAGAAATCCGTATTCTCTTGTTCTTTTTGATGAGGTGGAGAAAGCACATTCTGAGGTTTTGAATATACTTCTTCAAATTCTTGACGAGGGAATGCTTACTGATTCATCATTAAGAAAGGTAAGCTTTAAAAATTGTATAATCATAATGACATCAAATGCGGGTTCACAATATTTATGCGGAAAATCATCATTAGGTTTTAGTGAAAACAGCAAAAAAGCTGACGAAAAAATGATATTGAATGCAGTAAAGAACACATTTACTCCCGAATTGATAAACAGAATTGATGATATAATTGTTTTTTCTGAATTTGAAAAGAACGACCTTATTAAAATAAGCTGTAAATTTCTTGATAAGCTAAAAAAACGTGTAAATGAAATCGGAATTGAAATCAGCTTTACCGAATCACTTATAGAGGCAATAGCTGAAACAAAGGGAACTGAAAAATATGGTGCAAGACCGATTAAAAGGCGAGTTACCGAGCTTTTGGAAAATGAACTTGCTTCAATGATAATTAATAAAGAGGTATCAAAGGGCGATATGATTAAGGTGGATTATATAAATAATGAAGTGAAATTTTTTGTAGGAATTGCGGTGCTGCCTTGAATTTTTTTGATTAAACGTGACATAATAATTATCATATAAAAAGCAAAATGGAGTAATGATATGAAAAAGGTTGCGTTTTTTGATACTAAACAGTATGATATGGAATGGTTTGAAAAGCTGAACAAAAGCTTTGAGATAGAATATTATGAAGAAAAATTAAATCCACATACTGCAAGGCTTGCGAAAGGCTGTGAGGCTGTAATTGCATTTGTAAATGATACAATAAACAGCGAAACTATAAACACTCTCTATAACGAGGGTGTAAAAGTAATTGCCATGAGATGTGCAGGATATAATAATATAAACTTTAAAGCTGCACACAAGAAGTTAAAAGTACTCAGAGTACCTGTTTATTCTCCTTATGCGGTTGCAGAACACGCAATGGCACTGTTTTTGTGCCTTAACCGTAAAATTCATAAGGCATATAACAGAACCAGAGATTTCAATTTTTCATTGACAGGTTTAACAGGCTTTGACCTTAACGGAAAAACAGTCGGAGTTATTGGTACAGGCAAAATAGGGCAGATTTTTATTAAGATTTGTAAAGGCTTCGGAATGAATGTTCTTGCTTATGACCCTTATCATATAGAAAATCCTGACTTTGAATATGTTGAACTTGAAATGCTTTACAGGGAGAGTGATATAATTTCTCTCCATTGTCCGCTTACAGAAAATTCAAAATATATGCTTAATGAAAAAGCTTTTGAGAGCATGAAGAACGGAGTTTATATAATCAATACATCAAGAGGAGGACTTATTGAGAGTGAGGCACTGCTCAATGCCTTGAAATGTAAAAAGGTTGCAGGTGCAGGTCTGGATGTTTATGAGGAGGAAACCGAAATTTTCTTCGAGGACTATTCAGGAGAAATTGTAGATGATGACGTACTTGCAAGGCTTGTTTCACTTCCGAATGTAATTATAACATCACATCAGGCTTTTCTCACAGACGAGGCACTGAAAAATATTGCTGAAATAACAATCAATAATCTTGAGGACTATTTCAATGGTAAAAATCTTATTAATGAAGTCTGCTATTGCTGTAAAAGCGGCGATGTAAGCTTTGATTGTTCCTGATAAAAGGTCACTTCTGAGTCAATTCGGAAGTGACCTTTTGCCTTAATTAAAAAAATCAATATGTCTATTTACCTTTTTCAAAAAATATGGTAGAATATAAAGGCAGTACTGCATAAGGATTGTCAGATTAGTTGCAGCATTTTGTTGTATTGCTATAAATTACAGTAATAACTAAAAAATTCGGAGGTCTTGATTTTGATTTATGTTACCGGCGATATGCACGGAGATTTGAACAGATTTAAAGTTCCTGAAATAAAAAAGCTGAAAAAGGGTGATACACTGATTGTATGCGGTGACTTCGGCTTTATTTGGGACGGCTCTAAAAAAGAAAAAAATGTTTTAAAAAAGCTTTCTGAAAAAGAGTTTAATATTGCTTTTGTTGACGGTTGTCATGAAAACTTTGATATTCTTGAAGAAACAGAACCTGAAATATGGAACGGCGGCAAGGCAAGATTTATTTCAAACAATATAATACATCTTATGCGTGGACAGGTTTATACTATTGAAGATAAAAAAATATTTACTTTTGGAGGCGGTCACAGTCAGGACTTTGATTTCAGACGTGACGGTACAAACTGGTGGGAGCGTGAACAGCCTACACATGAGGAAATTCTGGAAGCAATTGATAATCTTGCTGAACATACCAATACTGTTGATTACATAATTACTCATGAACCGCCGGCATCGTTAAAAGACTGTCTTGGGGTTGATGTATTTCAAAGACTTGAAATACATGCTTTTTTTGAAGATGTAATCAAGGCTTGTTACTATAAAAAATGGTTTTTTGGAAAGTGTCATATTGATAAGCATATACCAATAAAATTTTTTGCGGTATTTGATAAAGTGCATCAATTAAAATAAGCTGCCATGAAGAATAGAATAGTTAATTTTGTCAAATCACAGTCTGTACTAGTTATTTCTTTCATTGCAGCTGTCATATCCATGTTTTTTGTACCGCCTGACGAAAAATATGTGTCATACATTGATAGGTCTGTATTAATACTTTTGTTTTGCCTTATGTCAGCAGTTGCAGGCTTGCGAAGTATTGGCTTTTTCAAAAAGACAGCATCTTATCTTCTGAACAAAACAAAAAGTGTCAGAAATCTTGGATTTATCCTTATGAATCTGTGCTTTTTTTCTTCAATGCTGATTACAAATGACGTTGCACTTATTACTTTTGTGCCGCTGACTATAATGCTGTTTGAGGAAACAAACGATAAAAAATCACTTATTTACACAGTTATAACCGAAACTGTGGCTGCCAATCTCGGAAGTATGCTTACGCCGATAGGAAATCCTCAGAATTTATACATATATTCTCATTATGAGCTTTCAATGGGTGATTTTTTGAAAATGATGCTGCCGCTTGGGGTCATCGGATATATTCTGCTTTGCGGACTGACATTCATTCTAAGCTCGGAACGGCTGAATGTAAATAATAACGAAAAGGTAACTGTTTCAAAAAGATATATGATAGTTTATTCGCTCCTTTTTGCAGTATGTTTGTTGACTGTGTTAAGAATTATTTCCGATTATGTATGTTTAGCGGTTACGTTGGCAGTGATATTTGCTGCAAACAAAAGGATTTTTCTTGAAATAGATTATATGCTTCTTCTCACATTCGTCTGCTTTTTTGTTTTTGTTGGAAATGCAGGCAATATAGAAGTAATAAGAAGTCTGATTTCTTTCGCAGTAAACGGAAGGGAACTGATTGTGTCAGTATTATTGAGTCAGGTTTTAAGCAATGTACCTGCTGCTGTTATGCTTTCAGGCTTTACAGATAACTATGCTGACCTGTTAAGAGGCGTGGATATAGGCGGATTGGGTACACCAATAGCATCATTAGCAAGTCTGATCTCATATAAGCTCTATGTAAAATCACGAATTGCTGACAGCAGGAAATATATGTGCTGTTTTTTGAGTATAAACGCAGTTTTTCTTGTATTGATGATTTTTGCCGTAATGATATGGAAATAATATTTTAAAAATGCTTTATTTTTGATTGAAAATCTGATATAATTAAGGTAACACCGAACATTCTTTATGCGGTGCTGCCTTAAATAATAACATACGTAAATTGCCATTTAAATAAAGGAGTTTATATGAAAAGAATTGCTGCTGTAATTACTGCTTTGATTATTTCAATTCCGTTTATGAATTGTTTTAAAACAGAGGCGTTTAATTTTCCGATAAGTTCTACGATTTACAGTGAATCTGCTATATTGATTAATTTAGACAGTGAAACTGTAGTAACTGAAAAAAATGCAGATAAAACTCAGATGCCTGGAGCTCTTGTTAATATAATGACAGCCATTGTCTGTCTTGAAAGCACAAATAAATTAAGTGAAGAAATTACTGTTGATTCAAGTGTATATGCCGATTTAATAAATTCTCAGTATCCGGAAGACCTGATATATGCAGATATTTATGACGGTGATGTACTTACCGTCAACGATTTGCTATATGCAATGATGCTCACTTCTTCTGTTGAGGCATCACAAACACTTGCATATCACTTTGGTGGTGAAAGCGTAAGTGCATTTGTAGATAAAATGAATGCAAAAGCTAAGGAGCTTGGCTGTCAAAATACTAACTTCACAAATCCTACCGGACTTTATGACACAAATCAATATACAACCGCAAGAGATTTGGCAATAATGACTCAATATGCATTAAAAACTTCAGTTTTTGAGGATATTTCATCAACATGGAGTTACAATCCGAGTGTTCCGAATTTTCAGAATCATCCTGAGCATTCAGCATGGATATGGACTCATTCAAACCTGATGATGGACGAAGATGATGTTGAATATTATTATAAAGGCACAAGGGGAATAAAAACTGGAAATTTGAGTGCAGTCGGCAGAAATCTGGTTACTGTGGCAAGCAGGGACGGAAACACATATCTTGCAATACTGCTTAAAGCTCCGCTTACTGATGCAAACGGTGAAAATAAGTTTTATCATATTGAAGATGCAAAAACGTTGTTTAATTGGGCATTTACTCATTTTTCCTATAAGGACCTCATTTCAGCTTCCGAAGAAATTGCTGAAGTATCAGTGAGTTTAGCTGAAGGCAGTGATTATGTACTTTTAAAGCCTGAATCGGGATATAATGCCCTTTGGTATGACGGCGTAGATACTTCGTTGATTAAAAGGGATATAGAATATCAAACTGATATACAGGCGCCTGTTTCAAAGGGCGAGAAGCTCGGTGTTGTGCATCTTAAATATTCAGGAGAAGAAATTGCATCTATTGACCTTGTTGCTGTGTCTGATGTTAAAAGGTCAGTATCAAAGTATAATATTTACGCTGCAAAAAGATTCAGAGACTCGGAATGGTTCAGCAAAGCATTTATTATATCAGGAATTTTATGCTTCATTTATATTCTTTTATGTATTTATTCATTTATCTGTTATAAGAACAATACAAAACCTGTAAGACCTATATATACTGTTCCAAAAATTAATAATAAAAAGCACAAGAAAAAGAAGAGAGATTAAAAAATGTTATAAAAAAGTGGTTTGAGAGATTTCTCAGAACACACGATAATATAATCCAGAACTGGTTAATGGCTTGTTGTCGCAACTGCCGCAGATTCTGAATGCAGCACTTGAAATCGTGAATTCTCTACGCTCCGGTATCCTCTCCATGCTACCCGACACCATTCAAGCGACGATTACACTTGTGACTGGTCTGATTACGGAACTGATTCAGAATCTTCCGATGATCGTGCAGGCGGCAATTCAGCTGATTTCCGGTTTGCTGAACAGCTTGTACACCTCGCTGCCACACAGATTATTACCTGTGCTTTCAACCTAAGTTCGGGGGCTTATCAGCAGTCTTATTTCGGCAATTCCTAATCGATTCTGACATTGTCGAGGGGCTGTGGAATGGTATCGGGGATATGGCCAGGCTGGCTGTGAGATAAAATTAGTGGTTTCTGTGACGACATATGGGATAATATCGCAGGATTTTTCGGAGTTGCATCTCCGTCAAGACTGTTGCCGTGATGAATTGTTAAAATTTTCTTTACATTAAATAAATATTGTGATATACTAAGTTATATTCATAGCTTTTATTAAAGAAAGAGAGGGGAATACAATGTCAAATATAATTGAGTTTAAAAATGTAACAAAGGAATTCAAGGTACTTAATCGGCATGAGGGATTGAAGGGCAGTTTGAAAGACCTTTTTTCAAGGGATTATCGGATAGTTCGTGCAGTTGACAACATTTCCATGAATGTGCATCAGGGCGAAATTATCGGTTATTTAGGGCCTAACGGTGCAGGAAAGTCTACAACAATCAAAATGATGACAGGCGTGCTTGAGCCTACTTCGGGAGAAATCCTCGTCAACGGAAATGTACCATATAAGGACAGAGCTAAAAATGCTCAGGAAATCGGTGTTGTTTTCGGACAGCGTTCACAATTATGGTGGGCATTGCCTCTTATAGAATCATTTAAGGTACTGAAAGATATTTATCAGATAAATAATAACGACTACAATAATATTATTGAACTGTATAAATCATTGGTAGATATTGAGCCTATTCTTCATAAGCCGGTACGTCAGATGTCCCTTGGACAAAGAACGCTTAGTGATATTCTTGCAGCATTTTTACATAATCCGAAAATAGTGTTTCTTGATGAACCTACAATAGGCCTTGACGTTTCAATGAAAAGTAAAATCAGAATACTGATTCAGGCTTTGAATAAGGAAAAAAATACAACTGTAATTTTAACTACTCATGATATGGGTGACGTTGATGCACTCTGTAAGCGTATTGTAATCATAGACAAAGGAAAAATGCTTTACGATAATGATATTGAACATCTTAAAGGCTTCTTTGGTTCATACAGAACACTGAAAATACGTCCGAATGGTGATATAGAAAAGCAGTCAGACGCACTGAAAAAAGAACTGGAAAATTATTCGGTTTCTGTTTCTACAGGTAACGATTGGATTTCCATTCTGGTCAATGAAGAAAAAAATAAGGTCATGGACATATTGAATGCCATTCAGAAAATGCACGAAATTCGTGACATGAAGCTTGAGGAAATTTCAACCGAGGAGGTCATTAAAAAAATCTATGAGGAGGGTGTAAAATGAAACTGAAAAAGTATTTTTCACTCACCAGAGCAGGTATTCTTGAAGCTTTGCAGTTTCGTGCCTCTGCCATAGTTATGGTAATCGGAAACCTGCTTTATCTGACAGTCGTTTATTTCCTTTGGAAATCAATTTATGCCTCCGCAGGAACAGATGTTGTAAACGGAATGACATTTTCCGATACTCTTATTTACCTTGTTCTTGCTACAGCTTTGTTTAACTTTATGGAAATGTACGCTGTATGGGAAATAGGACGCAGCATACAGTCCGGAAAGATAGTTCTTGACCTGCTGAAGCCGATGCGTTACAGAAGTTTTTTGTTCTGGACATATTCAGGTACATTTGCAATGCAGTTTTTTGCTACGTTTCTTCCTACATTCATAGTAGTTGGAATTGTAACAAAGGGTGCAATACCGTTAGGAATTAATCTTTTGTTTTTTTTAATTTCTGTTGCAATGTCAATCATAATAAATTACTGCATTGACTTTTTTGTAGGAACTATCTGCATTTACACAGAGTCGATATGGGGCATAAACATAATGAAGCAGGTTATAGTTCTGCTGCTTTCAGGTGCAACAATTCCGATTGCATTTTTTCCTGAAACATTAAAGAAAATTGTTTATTATCTCCCATTCCAATCAATTTATAATGCTCCGCTTACAATTCTGCTTGACAAAACTCAAAGCGGTGAATCTGTCTTTTCAATATTGGGAATACAGCTTTTCTGGTGTGCTGCACTTCTTATATTGAGCAGTTTGTTCTGGAAAGTATCACTGCGTAAAATAACGGTGAACGGAGGTTGAGTATGAAAAGAAGGGGATTTAGCTTTTATTTGCGGATTTACTGCAAAATTCTTTCACAGGATTTAAAAAGTAAAATGAGTTATCGTGCTGACTTTATTATATCTACTATAGGAATGATATTTACTAATATTGCAGGCTTCATAAGTTTTTGGATTTTATTCAGAAATTTCCCAAGCATAAATGGCTGGAGTTATCATGAGATGCTGTTTCTCTATGGATTTTCACTTATTTCCTTAACTCCTGTACAGTGTTTTTTTGATAATAACTGGAACCTGAGAATGTACGTTTATTCAGGTGACTTTATCAAATATTGTTTCAGACCGATAAATCTGTTTTTTTATTTTCAGTCAGAGGTCTTTGATATCAAAGGACTTGGGCAGCTTGCGTTCGGACTTGGCACACTTATTTATGCATGGAATAAGATAGAGCTTGCGTTCACTCCGGTTATTCTGCTGAAAATTGTAGTATTTCTGATTACATCATCACTGATTATGATTGCAGTAATGAATGCCGCTGCCGCAACTTGTTTCTGGATTACAAATTCCTTTTATGTTATGGATTTAGCATTAAAATTTAAGGATTATGCAAGGTATCCGATTACCATTTTCAGTCCTGTATTTCGTTTTATTTTCACATTTATAATGCCGATTGCATTTATTGCATATTATCCGAGCCTTGTTATACTTCGTCCTGACAATATACCGCTGCTTTCGTGGCTTTCGCCGTTGTTTGGCTGTATATTTTTCTGGCTCAGCTATAAGTTCTGGATGTATGGTGCCATGCATTACAGCGGTACAGGTTCATAATTCATGACTGTATAATATTCTTCACGTTTTTAAATATTTATTTGAAAAAAATCACCTTTGACGAAATGTGTCAAAGGTGATTTTACTATATTTGAAATTTCTTTACTTTTTATTGTATTTTTCAAGAAGAAGCTTGATTTTCTCATGCGGATCGATAACAGTACTTATAGAAACATCATGATTGATTGATGCAATAAAGTATGCAATATACTTGGAAACATCAACCTCATGGAACCACTTTCTGCCGAGAAGCTCAGGAGTTCTGTAGGTGAGATTTGTACCAAATACACCGTCAATAAAGCCGTCCTCATAAGCCTTATCAAATTTTTCAAGACCATTGGTAAAAATTGTATATGTAGCGTAAGCAAAAATACGTCTTGCTTTTTTCTTTTTCAGGGCATAAGCCAAGTCAAGCATAGATTCACCCGATGAAATAATATCATCAGCAATAAAAATATCTTTTCCCTCAACAGAGTTGCCAAGATATTCATGGGCAACGATAGGATTTCTGCCGTTTACAATTGTTGAGTAATCACGCCTTTTATAGAACATACCAAGCTCTACGCCGAGAACTGATGCATAGTACATATTTCTGTTCAAAGCACCCTCATCAGGACTTACTATCATAAAGGATTCTTTAGAGAGGTCGATATCCTCAATATCTCTTAAAATAGCTTTAAGAACCTGATATGTCGGCATTACATTGTCAAATCCCATAAGTGGAACAGCGTTCTGAACTCGTGGATCGTGAGCGTCAAAGGTAACGATATTTGAAACCCCCATTGCTTCAAGCTCCTGCAAAGCACACGCACAGTCAAGAGATTCTCTGTAATTTCTGCGGTGCTGTCTGCCGCCGTAAAGAGTAGGCATGATAACATTGATTCTGTAAGCCTTACCGCTTGCAGCCTGAATAATTCGTTTTAAATCCTGATAATGATCATCAGGTGACATTGAATTTTCCTTTGAGAACATCTGATACTTGCAGTTATAATTTCCAACGTCAACCAAGATATAAAGGTCCTTGCCTCGAACAGTTGATTTAATAAGGCCCTTGCCGTCGCCGGAAGAAAATCTTGGGCATTGTGATTCGATAAGAACCGTATCAACATCATATCCGCCTTTTCTTGCCCAATTAACAAGATAGTTATCGATCTTCTGACCAAGCTCTACGGCACTTTCAGTGGCAATCAGACCAACAGGTGCAACGCTTGAGGACTGATTAAACAAAACTTCACTAGCTGCTGTCATACTTTTTTCACCTTTCGCTTTTCACTTTATTAACCTGCGGGGTTAAAATCACTTGCAGAACTTTTCAATATAATTATTGATATCGCCTGATATTATTTGACGAGCACTTTCTGCATTTTCGATTTCGTCCACAGCAGTTGTTTTATTTTCAAGCTGCTTGTAAACTTTGAAGAAGTGTATCATTTCTTCAAAAATATGCTTAGGCAGTTCATCAATATTTGTGTAGGTATTATAATTCGGGTCATTAAATGGTATGGCAATTATTTTATCATCATGACGTTCATTGTCAATCATTCTGATTACACCAATCGGATAACACCTAACAAGAGTCATGGGATACAATGTTTCAGAGCATAACACCAGCACATCAAGCGGGTCGTTATCATCTGCGTATGTTCTTGGTATAAAGCCGTAATTGGCAGGATAGTGAGTTGAAGTATGGAGAATCCTGTCCATTTCAATTAAACCTGTTTCCTTATCAAGCTCATACTTTATTTTGCTGCCCTTAGCAATTTCGATTACGGCAACAAAATCGTCAGCATTAATTCTTTTCGGACTCATACTATGCCAAATATTCATAATTATCAAACACTCCAATAATTATAAAGGTAATTTGTTCTTATAAACATAAACCAATACAGTAATGCCATAAAAGAACAATTTTCAACAAGTTGTTTTATGCAACGTTGTACAGAGCACGTCAAAAGATCTTGTACAGCGTTGCCTTTACCTATATTAAGTATATCATTTTTTTACAATTTGTCAATAAGGGATGTCAATTTTAGTAACTATTATAGTTTTCTTAAAAATATAAGAAAAAAATTCGCAATTTCAGATACATATTTTATATAGTTGTTATATTTAATTAATTAAATATATTTTAATTGTAAATCTATTGAAATATTTATCGAAATACGGTATAATATTTTTATTAACAATTATTATATCATTTTCAATTTGCTTAATTATATTAAGGTAAAAGTAACAAAACTGATTTAATAATTGAAAATTTAATGTGTTTAAGGAGGTTAACTATACAATGAAATCATATAATATTGCTGTAATAGTTGCAGGTATAGACGAAGAATATCAAAATTGTATTTTAAACGGACTTCATAAATATGCCAAGTTAAATAATGTTAACCTTACCCACTTTATTGCGTTCGGAGGAATTTTAAAAAATCCCAGACATGATATGGGTGAATTTAATATCTTCACACTTCCTGATTTCAGTAAATTTGATGGTGCTGTTCTCCTGACCAATACAATTTCATCTCCGCCGGTTACTCAGCAGATTATCAGCAAAATCAAAGCAGCAGGTATTTATGCAGTCAGCATTGATTATGATATCCCTGAATTTTTCCATATCGGCATTGATAACCGTACCGCTATGATGGAAATGACACGTCATTTTATAAATCATCATGGGTTCAGGAAAATTAAATATATCTCAGGGCCTGATGACAATCCTGAAAGTATCGATCGTCTTGACGGTTTTAAAAAGGTTATGCAGGAAAATAATATTCTTGTAAATGAAAATGATATTTTTTACGGAGATTTCCGTTTTCCAAGCGGACGTGAAGCAGTTGAAACATTCCTGAAACAATCAGACGAGTTGCCCGAGGTTATAATATGTGCTAATGATGCAATGGCAATTTCAGCAATATCTGCATTGAATGATGCAGGCTATAGTGTTCCGAAGGATATATCAGTTTCAGGTTTTGATAATACATATAATGCCCGCAATTATTCACCTGAACTTACTTCAGTCAAGCGTCCTCTTGAGGAGTCAGGCAGTATGGCTTGCAAAAAAATAATTGACGCACTGAATAATATTCCTCAAGAGAGGAGCGTTATTCTTGATATGATGCCGAGATTTACAGAAAGCTGTGCCTGTCCTGATACAATGAGTGATAAAATCGAAGTATATAAAAAGAAAAATTACAGGTTTATTGAATATAATAACCGTTCGCTTTCACTTATCAACAGAATGTCATGCCAGCTTATAGAATGTGACTCATTCGATGAATATATTTTAAATCTTAAAAGCTTTGTCAAGGAAATAGATGCAGAGGAGTTCTATCTCTGTCTTTGCGATGATTGGAATGAACAGCTTGAAACTTCAGAAGAAAACGGTATTAACGGATTTATTAATAATAAATTTACTTCTATCGGATATACAGATAATATAATTGTTCCTCTTGCTTATTATAACGAAAAATTTCAGGATTATCCCTCTTTTGATTCAAATGTTATGCTCCCGAGTCTGTTTGATGAAACAGGTAAAAATAAATTTTATTATTTTATTCCAATTCATTTCAGGGAACGCTGTCTTGGATTCAGCGTTATACTTAACAGTCAATTTCCGCTTAACAGCATTGTATTTCAGACGTGGAACATCACTTTGAGCAATACTCTTGAAAATATAAGAAAAATCATACATCTTGACGATGCAGTAAAAAAACTTAATAAGCTCTATACTATTGATACTTTGTGTGGTATATTCAACCGTTCAGGCTTTAAAAAGCAATCGGACGAACTTTATAAATACTGTATAAAAAGAAAACGTCCTGTTATGCTCATGTTTATTGATATGGACGGCTTGAAGAAAATCAATGACAACTACGGTCACAAAGAGGGCGATAAGGCTATTTGTGCTTTGGCTGACGCAATTCGTATGTCATGCGTCAATGGAGAAGTTTACGGCAGGTTTGGCGGTGATGAATTTATTATTTTTGCCGCTGATTATAGCGAAAGTGAGGCTTATAACCTTAAAAAACTGATAGAAAGCAATATTGAGCTTGTAAATAAAATGAACGGCTATGTATTCTCGATAAGTGCAAGTATAGGTTCGTATATTGCTGTTCCTGAGCTTGAATATGACCTTTTCCAAATGGTAACTCATGCCGATAATGTTATGTATGAACATAAAAAACGCAAGAAAATCTCAAAATATCTGAAAGGGCATACCGACATACTGCCTTAATTTTACATAATAAAGAAAATGCACCATACAGTGTTGACTGTATGGTGCATTCTTGTGCTTAACGCACATTTATTATTTTATTTCCAAACGTTTTACAGGCGGTTCTTCTGACGCTTTTTTCGGCAAATCAATTTTCAGAATACCGTCCTTATATTCAGCTGAAATATTTTCGGTGTCAACACCTGTAATATCAAAGCTTCTTGTATATGAACCGTAAGAGCGTTCTCTGCGGATATATTTTCCTTTATCGTCTTTTTCGTCCTTTTCGTTTTTGTGTTCAGCCGTCAAAACAAGGTATGAACCATTTATATCGAGCTTAATATCTTCCTTGGTGAAACCTGGAAGCTCAGCCTCCATAACATATTTTTCACCCTCGTCACGAATATCAGTCTTGCAGGTATTTACCGGCATTGAGCCGCCAAAGAAGTTCTTTTCAAAATCGTTAAAGGCATTAAAGATATCGAAACCACTTTTTTCAAAAGGTGTAAGTCCATACATAAATCATTCCTCCAGACACATTTGACGTTTTTCTGTTTTGCTTTTTTACATCATTCTGTTAATCTGTTCCATTGGTATTACTTCCTTTCGTTTCATTGTCTATATGATACTGCCGCTTTATGATTGATTTGTGATAAAATCATGTTTTTTTACAGAAAATTAGCACTCTATATGTGAGAGTGCTAATTATGACAAGTGAAAATAATGTCCATGCATTACAGCATACTACTTTAAAGACAGTTAATTATGCTGTTTACAAATGTTGTATGGAGGATGCTATGTTTTTAGGTATTTTAAATTTATTCAGCAGCTGGATTTTTTTTGCTCTGCACGTTGACAGCATGGGAGTTTTCCCAAAACCGCTGAGCAAGCAAAAAGAGGAAGAATATTTTGAAAAAATGGCAAAAGGGGATAAGGAGGCTAAAAACAAACTTATAGAGCATAATCTGCGTCTTGTTGCACATATAGTAAAAAAATACGGAACCTCGTCCGTTGAACAGGATGAGCTGATTTCAATAGGAACTGTAGGTTTGATTAAAGCAGTCATTACTTTTGATTATTCAAAGGGAGCAAAGTTTGCTACATATGCAAGCAGATGTATTGAGAATGAGATACTTATGAATTTCAGAGCGTCAAAAAAGTCAGCAGGGGATATATTTATAAATGAGGTTATCGAAACCGATAAGGACGGAAATGCCTTAACACTCATGGATATTGTTGATGACGGTACTAATATAGACTCTCAGGTTGACTTGCTTATACGTTCGGAACAGCTTTATAAGTTTCTCGATAAATGTCTGGATAAAAGAGAAACAGAAATCATTATTTACAGATATGGACTTTATGGTGCAAGACCTCATACGCAGAATGAAGTAGCTGAAAAGCTGGGTATATCAAGGTCTTATGTGTCAAGAATTGAAAAAAAGGCGATAGGCAAGCTGAAAAAAATGTATGATAACAGTCCTTATTAACTTTAAAAAGGTATTGTAAAATTGCTTTGAAATGTGCTATAATATTAAGGCAACACCGCATAAAGCTTGTGCGTCAGAAACGCAGATAAATTTTTCGTCAGATTGCATAGAATTTTTGAAAGTATACTGTCGTATGGTGAGAAAATTATGTGTAATATGACGGAAAATTTGCAAGTTTATGACATGCAAAGTCTTTTGACGTGCTTTATACGGTGTTGCCTTAAGGCAGTTTATATATCAGTACCGCATTGTGTGATTTGAGATGTCTTGGAATATTAAAATGGAAAGCAGGCGTTAAAAAATGGAGTTCAAAGTTAATAGCGGAGCGTGGGGTTCTATGTTCGGAATACCATGTATTGTTGCAGATAATTTTTTAAAGCTTGCAAGTGAAGCTCAGATAAAGGTTCTTTTATACATACTCAGAAATAATAACAGAATGTGCAGTACTGATGAAATAGGCAGAGCTGTTGGGATAACAGCTGAACAGGCAGAGGAAAGCCTTATCTTCTGGCAGCAGGCAAATGTTCTTGCTGAAAGCAGTGACTCAGCCAATAAAAGCAGTGAAAACAATATTATGAAAACACCTTTTAAATCAAAGTCTGAAACAGCTGAAATCAAGCCGTCACCAAAACCGACAGCAATTAAGGAAACCTCAAGCGGCGGCTTAAAGCTTGCTCCTACTGAAATTGCAAAGCTTATTACCCAATCAGGTGAATTAAAGGGACTCTTTGAAATGGCACAAATACATCTTGGAGCATTAAATCATACTGCTCAGAAGTCACTTATATGGATGCATGATTATCTTGGACTTCGTGCAGATGTTATTGTTACACTAATTGCTTACTGTGCTTCAATTAACAAAACAAACATCAGTTATATGGAAAAAATCGCTTATTCCTGGAGTGAAAGCGGAATAAGTACATTTGAACAGGCACAGGACGAAGTGAACCGCATGACAGAGGCAAGGAGCTTTGTCTATGAGGTTATGAAAAGTCTGGAAATGAAAAGAAATCCGACCACAAAACAACTCGAATTTATTATGGAATGGAAAAGTAAGGGATATACTGTTCCTCTGATAAAATATGCCTATGAAAAAACAATCGAACAAATTGATATGCTTAAATTTGAATATATTAATAAAATTCTTATAAACTGGAGCAGCTGCGGCTTTAAATCGGTTGATGATGTTAAAAACTCCGAGCTTGAATTTAAAAACAGCAAGAAACAGTCAGAAAGCTCAGCTGATGCATCAAATGTTGATAAATATAAGGCTCTGATAAACAATTTCTAGGAGAATTTAAATGGATAATGATGTTTTTGACAAAGCACAGTCTGTAATGACTAACAGAAGAATGAATGCTGTAAGTGAAAATCAGCTTCGTATAGATGAAATAAGCCGCAAGATACCTGAAATAAGCGAAATAAACAGATATCTTTTTGATACAAGCAAAAAACTTATGGAGATTATTTCACGTCGTGAAAATGTCGGGGAGAAAATTGAAAAGCTGAGAAAATCAAATCTTGAAGCTCAGAATATGATAAGAAATATCTTAGTACAGAATGGCTATCCTGAGGATTATCTTGATATTCACTATAATTGCAGTGAGTGTCAGGATACAGGTTACTCAAAAGGGGAGCTTTGCAAATGCTTTAAAAAGCTTTGCGGAACGCTTTCAGCAAAAGAGATGAATAAAAATTCACAGATTAAGCTTTCAAGCTTTGATACGTTCAATCTTTCATATTACAGCGGCAATGATTATCATGTAATGAAAAGGATTTTTGAATTTACAAGAAGTTACGCTGAAACCTTCAGAGGCAATTCGGGCAGTATTCTGATGTTTGGCAAGACAGGACTTGGCAAAACACATCTTTCACTTGCCATTGCAAATGAAGTTCTGAAAAAAGGATACAGTGTTATATATGATTCGACTATAAATATACTGCGTAAAATAGAAAAGGAACATTTCGGCAAAAACAGTTTTGCCGATACCCTTTCTCTTATTCTTGATTGTGATTTGCTGATACTTGATGATTTGGGTACGGAATATGAAACTCCGTTTTACAGCTCAACGATATATAACATAATAAATACAAGACTTAACAGTGACAAACCAACGATAGTAAGCACTAATCTCGATTATGCGGGAATTGAAAAAAGATATGACGAAAGAGTTGTTTCAAGACTTTGTGCAGTTTATACCTGCCTTGAATTCAAGGGTGAAGATGTTCGTCTGCAAAAAAGAAAGTCATGTCAATAAACAGGAGGTTACCATGAAAAAAATCAGAGTAAATGTCAGCTCGCCTTATGACGTTCTGATTGAAAAGGACAGCATTAAAAACTGCGGAAAAATAATTTCAGAATTGACAAATGCCAAAAAAGCGGCAATAATAACAGATGATACAGTATCTGAACTTTATGGAGATATCGTTGAAAAATCGCTTTCAGACAGTGGCTTTACTACACTGAAATTTGTTTTTCCGCATGGTGAAGCTTCAAAGAATTCTGTGACGCTTAATAAAATATACGACTTCCTTTGTGCAGGCGAAATTACAAGACATGACATAATAATTGCTCTCGGCGGCGGTGTTACAGGTGATATGGCAGGCTTTGCTGCCGCTACATATCTCAGGGGAATAGATTTTGTCCAAATTCCTACTACGCTTCTGGCTCAGATTGATTCATCTGTCGGTGGAAAGACTGCTATAGATATTTCGGGCGGAAAAAATCTTGTCGGAGCTTTTAAACAACCTCTGCTTGTAATATGCGATACAAATACTCTTGATACTCTGTCACCTGAAATTTTTTCAGACGGAATGGCTGAAGCTATAAAGTACGGCATGATAAAGGATAAAGCTCTTTTTGAACAAATTGCATCAAGAAATTACAATACAATTTCAGATATTATAGACGAGCTTGTTTATAAATGCATTGATATAAAGCGTCAGGTCGTAGAAAATGATGAATTTGAAAACGGCGAAAGAATGATTTTGAATTTCGGACATACAATAGGTCATGCAGTTGAATGTTACTATAATTACGAAAAGTATACTCATGGCTGCGGAGTTGCAGTCGGAATGTGTTATATTACAAGCAAATGCTGCTGTGATGAAGTTTTCAGAAGGCTTGAGGCATGCGTTAGAGCATATAATCTTCCGACAGCAGTTTCAGCTGACATTTCACAGCTTTTGCCGTATTGCTCAAAGGATAAGAAACGTGCGGGCAGCAACATCAGCTATATCGTATGCCCTGAAATCGGCAAAGCTGAGATACGCAGGGCTTCTGTCAAAGAATTTGATGAGTTAATGGAGGGATAGTACAATGGATATTAAAATTTCTCCGTCAACGCTTAAAGGAAAAGTGAAGATACCTGCATCAAAAAGTTATGTCCACAGAATGCTTATCTGTGCTGCATTAAGCAGCGGAATTTCTGAAATAAAGGATATTTCATTTTCAAAGGATATATCAGCAACAATTTCCTCGCTTACAGAGCTCGGGGCTGATTTTGAAACATATAAAAATACGGTTGCTGTCAGGGGAATAGAAAGTCCCTGCGGCAAAGCGGTTATTGATTGCTGTGAAAGCGGCTCTACGCTGAGGTTTATCATTCCGATTGCAGCGGCTTTGGGAGTAAACGCACAGTTCATAGGGGAGGGAAGACTGCCTCATCGTCCTATTGATATATACATTCGTGAACTTTCAGCTAAAGGCATAAAGTTTGATTATAATAATACCATGCCTTTCAATATCTGCGGACAGCTGCATGGCGGTACTTTTGCTCTTGAGGGTGATGTTTCTTCACAGTTTGTTACAGGACTTCTTTTTGCTCTGCCGCTTTTAAAGGAAAACTCAGAAATCGTGCTTACCTCTCCGCTTGAATCAAAGCCGTATGCCGATATGACCATTGAATGTCTGAAAAAATTTGGAGTTGAGGTTTCAGAAACGGAGAACGGTTATAAAATCAATGGAAATCAGCAGTATAAGCCGTATAATGCCTCGGTTGAGGGAGATTATTCACAGGCTGCTTTCTTCTACACCGCCAATGCTCTTGGCAGTAACGTTGCAATAAGCGGACTTAATCCCAACAGCGTTCAGGGAGACAGAAAAATCCTTGAAATAATTGATTCAATGTGTTATAATAAAAGTTGCCTTGGAAGTTTCAAAGCAGACTGCAAGGATATTCCCGACCTTGTTCCAATTCTTGCTGTTCTCGGCTGTTTTGGTAATGATACTTCCGAGATTTACAATGCACAGCGTTTAAGAATTAAAGAAAGTGACAGACTGCAGTCTGTATCTGATATGCTCAATAAACTTGGCGGAAATGTTACGGTAAAAGAGGACGGTCTTGTAATTGAACCTGTCAGAACTCTCCATGGCGGTGTTGTGGATAGCTGCGGTGACCATCGCATTGCTATGTGTGCTGCAATTGCAGCTCTCAGGGCTGACGGTGACGTTATTATACAGGGAGCTGAATCTGTTGAGAAGTCTTATCCTAACTTTTTTGAGGATTATAATAATTTAGGAGGTAAAGCCAGTGTCATCATTATGGAATAATAGAATTTCAATTTCAATTTTCGGTGAATCGCACGGACCTGCAATCGGCGTTGTAATTGATAATCTGCCGTCAGGAGAATACATAAATTCAGAGGAAATCCAGCGATTTATGGCAAGACGTGCTCCTAAAAAGGACGGAACAACGACCTCCAGAAGTGAAAAGGATATGCCGCAGATTATTTCTGGTGTTCTTAATGAGAGGACAACCGGCACTCCTTTGTGTGCATTTATACAGAATACCGATATTCATTCGGGGGATTATTCAAATATCTCAAAATTGGCACGTCCCGGACACGCAGATTATACAGGTACATTGCGTTATAAAGGATTTAATGATGTAAGAGGCGGAGGACATTTCTCCGGCAGACTTACAGCTCCGCTTTGCTTTGCAGGTGCCGTATGCGGACAAATCCTCGAAAGAAGGGGAATTTATGTAGGCGCTCATATAGCTTCAATACACAATATCAAGGATTCTAAATTTGATAGTATAAATGTTTCCCGTGAGAATATATTGAATGTAAGGAATAAGGCTTTCCCTGTTATCAATGACAGAAAAGGTAAGCTTATGTTTGAGGACATTCAGAAAGCAAGGCTGGGAATGGAGTCGCTTGGCGGAGTTATAGAATGTGCAGCTGTTAATGTTCCGGCAGGAATAGGCTCACCTATATTTGATGGACTTGAAAACTCCATAGCTCAGCTTATTTTCGGCATCCCTGCTGTAAAGGGACTTGAGTTTGGTGCAGGCTTTACAGCTGCAAAAATGGTTGGAAGTCAGAATAATGACGACTTCTATGTTGATGATAGGGGACATGTCAAAACAAAAACAAATAACCATGGAGGTATTCTTGGAGGCATTTCCTCCGGTATGCCGATTACTTTAAATGTTGCAGTAAAACCTACTCCATCAATTGCACAGCCTCAGAATACTGTTGATTACAGCAATCTTTCAAATGAGGTTTTAGAGATTAAGGGACGTCACGACCCTTGTATCGTTCCAAGAGCTGTTCCGTGTGTTGAAGCAGCTGTAAATATAGCTCTTATTGCACATATGATTGATTATCCAAACTTTTAAAGGGTGATTGCTATGCAGGATGAAAACATCTATAAAATATCCGAAATGGCAGATACTGACATTAAGGACGTTTATACACTTAATATTCTTATCTGCTATCTCCTTTATAAAATCAATAAACCTGTAGAGGTGGAACAGCTTTATGAAATTGCTGTAAGCAGCAGTATAGTCAACTATTTTTTTTATCAGGACTCCATTGATTATCTCCTGAAAAACAGTTTACTTTGCCTTGACAAAAACGAAAATGATACAGACTGTTATAATTTAACGCAAAAAGGCAGAGAATGTGCTGAAAATTTAAAATCGTATGTATCAAAGTCGCATAGAGATAAGCTTGTTCTGTCTGCAATGAAGTATTTTGCAAGACTTGAAAAGGAAAAGGAAGTTAAAATAGAGTATATAAAGCTCGATGAGGGTGGTTATTATACAAGAGTCCGCTGTCTTGACAGAAAGGCTGACCTTATGGATATTAAGCTTTTTGCTCCCGATTATACACAGGCAAAGCTGCTTGGAGAGGGAATTATGAAAAATCCTGCAGGCTTTTACGGTAAAATTATTGAGCTTGCTCTGGAAAATCAGGAGGAGGAATACGATTTAACTGATGTGTAATTATCTTATTGGAGGCTTTTATGGCTAATAAACGTAAAATTTCAGACAGGAAATATTCTAAACCAAAGTTAAGATTTCACTTTGGAATACTCATCCTGATTTTTGTGCTTTCATTTTCGGCTTGTTTTGCTTTGTATATGTTTTCTGCAAATATGGATGATAATTTCTTTGAAAAACAAGAGAATAAAGGTAAATCGACAGTTGAAAAATCACAAAATATTTCAGAGGATGAATCTGCTGCAGGTTCTGAAAGCTCTGAAGAAAGCTCATCAACTACAGGCGTAAGCAATCCTGTACCCGAAAGTGATGCAAAGGATGAGGCTTATCTTAAAGAATGTGTGCTTGTTGCAGATTCGACCTTGTTTAGTACAGCCTCAAACGGCAGAATAAAAACTGTTATCGGAAATGATGTCTTGAATGCATCAAATGTAAATACTGAAAAAATCAAGAGCTCAAACGGTACTATCACTGCTTTTGAGATTTTGAAAGTCAAACAGCCTTCCGATATTTATGTTATGCTTGGCAGTGACTTGGGTACAAGCTCGGTGGACAGCATGATAAGCAGTGTAAGTACATTTGTTGGTAATGTTATAGGTTCTCTGCCGGATGCTTCAATTTACCTTATGCAGCTTCCGCCAATATATACGGATAGCGAAACTTTAACAAATGATATGATTAATTCGTATAATTCAAAGCTCCTTGCACTTGCAAACAGCTGCGGCGTTTACTGCATAGATACAAACACTATTTTGAAGTCAAATGCAGGCAGTCTAGATGAAAACTATTATTCAGAGAAATCAGGAGTAATAAACTCTGCTGCTTATGATGTGTTGTGTGATTATATATTAACTCATACAGCTGAATAAATGATTAAGGCACTGATGTGATTGTTTATCAGTGCCTCTTATTTTGCAGTAAATTCAATGCTGAAGCATACAGACTATACTTTCAATTAACGTTCAGAATGCGGGCAAAGCGTTGTGACCGTGTGCTCTGCGATGACAGCAGCCTTACGGCGCTTACAGCCAGGCAGATAAAGGAACTTCAAAAGCGTAATGCTCAACTTTAGGAAGAAAATCTTATATTAAAAAAGCCATTGCGATATTCACGCCTCGCTCAGACAAAGATGGAACGACTGTACATACCTCTTATCAAGGCGGAACAACATCAAAAAGATTTTATGATTATATAAAAGATATTTTAATTTCAAATCTTAAAAAAGATGATATTGTGATTATGGATAATATGCGTTCTCATCATACAAAAATGGTAACACAGTTATTTGATGATGAAAACATTTCATATAAACTTTTGCCATCATATAGTCCTGATTTAAATCCGATTGAAAAGATGTGGTCAAAGATGAAAGCATTTCTTAGAAAACAGAAAGTTCGTGCAGTTGATAAATTATCTGACGCTATCAATGATGCACTGAAAACAATCAGCGTATCAGACTGCATCGGGTGGTTTTACTCTTGTGGATATATGCAGTAATTTGTGGAAATGCTATAAACAAAGTGTCTTTTTCTATTTTTCGATCTTTTTCTGTTTTCAAGTTGGTTAACTATAAAAATAAGAAACTCCGAAAAGAAAATTGTTCTTCTCGGAGTTTGCATAAATTATTTTACGGGAAGTGCCTTGATTTGCTTAAGAATATACTTTTGAATTGCAACAGCGTCCTGGGCGTTTATACCATTGCCATTGCCCTGAACGTCAGCATTCTTTTTACCCTGAGCAGAAAGGGAGTACTTCTTAGAATTTATAAGAAAACATTTTATTAATACAGCATCTGATATATCAACATTACCGTCACAGTTCGCATCACCGTAAAGTGTTTTATCCTCTGTATTATCTGTTGTCTTAGGAGTGGTGCCATCAGGCTCAACACCCCAAATAAGTTCGCCATCAACGTAAGCAGTAACTTTATCAGTCAATGCAGCAGCATCGTTATCATCTTCAAATGAAATAAGGTCAGAATAGCTGTAGTCGTTTGTTGAATCCCATACAGTATCAAATGTTTCAGGATTCATTTTATTTAACAGACCAAATTGATATACACGGCTTCCATAGAAATCGCAGTTAATCCATGAAATTTCAATATAGTATGTGCCGTTGTCATCATATTTGACAGGTTCAGAAATATGAGCTTCATTTTTACCGTCTGTAAAGCTTTTTTCCTGGTCATAGTCAATTCTTGTTTCGATAAAGCTTATGTCCTCACCGGCTTCAAGCTGTTCAGAGATATTGAAATAATATCTTACTCTCATATCGCTTTCAAATTTAGGAGGATTTGTAGTTTCGTTGTGGATAACAAGTTTAACCTGAAGACCTGCATCTGTTTCCTGTGCTTTACCTGCTGTAACATAGATACCGAGAGAATCGTCCTTTGCCCCTGGCTTATTTTCAGACATATTGAAGTCTTCAATGATATAGTTTTTATCAGCAAGCTCCTTGCCCTCAGCACCGTAATAATGGTAAAGTCCTGCAAGAGCACCTGTAAAAGCAGCATTATAGTCATCAGTAACTTCGTTATAGATGTAGTCCTTTGTTTCATCGTGGTGATAGTCCTTAGCATCAGGACCGCCTACAAGAGCACCGTAAAGTGTATGAACCTGATAAGTTTCAGGGTTATCCATAGCCTGTGTCGGACTGCAGTGAGCAGCTCTGTGATGAGGGAATGTAGCATAGCTGTTTTCGTATCCTACTTCATAAGCATATCCCATTGGATTATCACCGAGTATATATTCCATTTGACCCTTAGCCCATTCAGCAAAAGTCATATCACCTGTTTCCTTAGCGTATACCATCGCACACATACCTGCTGCTGTATTATATCTTGCACTGCCGTAATCGTTAAGCATTGCAAAACCTGCAGGAGTTTTTGCGAGCCATGCACCGTCGGTTTCAGGAAGGTCTGCAATTTCCTTAGCAGTTATCTTTGTATTCCAGATTACATCATCCTGACCAAAATATTTATGAGCAGTTACAGGCACATCAAATTCAGCTTCAGCAGCGTCAGCAGGAGTCATGCCTGACCAGTATTCGAGGTTCCATCTGAATATGTACCAGTCTCTTGAGATATTTGTGATAGGAGCGAGCTTTGCAAATACACCGCCCCAGATTGTATCCCAGCAGTGAACCCAGATATTCTGCCAGCAGTTACCTGTATCGGAAATAATTCTTCGCATATAGCCTGTATAGGGATGAGCACCCATTTCTCCGGTTACTGTTTCATCAACAGAAATAATATCATTGATGTAATCATAATTTTCTGTACAGTAGTAGAGCCATACAGCCGCCCATGCAAGCTCATCATAGTCATAGCTTGAGGTATAGAAACCACCGTCATAACCGAGTGATGTTACTGTGAGTGATTTATCGCCGAGGTCTGCATGAGTTTCAACGGCAAAATCATAAAGAGCAAGTGCATATTTAAGGCATTCTTCTGCATATTCAGGGTCAGTGTCTTTAAAGTTCAGATAATTTATAGCAAGTGATGCAGAAGCTCCGGCACATTGGTCTGAAGCAGGAGTTTCAGTGGTAGCAAAATATGCAGGTCTTTTTACAGCGCATGAGGAAGAAGCAACGAAAGTGCCGTCAACCTGAAGCTCAGGGGCACACCAATAGTTATGGTCATTATTTCCTTCACCAACCTGATAGCAATAAGCAACAACCTTATCATTTTCATCGAGGAAAGTTGCCTTTAAGAAGTAATCGTTTATCCATCTCAGTTCATCTTCAACGTGTTTCTGCAAGCCTGTTTCAATGTATGAATCACGAAATTCATAATATCCCCAACCTACAGTAGAAGCAGAGTAACTTCCGGGAAGTCCAAACTTAACGTGGTCACCCGCATCGTGCCAGCCGCCTGTAAGATTAACACAGCCGTCACCATCGGGGTCAAGAAATTCAATATTTTCCTTTATAAACTCGTCACTCATATTTGTGCCGACATAAAGACCTTCGGCTGCACTTGCACCGCCGTCACCTTTACCGCTGTCCTCGCTTGCTTTGCCTGAGCTACCGCCTGTTTCCATATGTACAAGAGGAATGTTGGCATCTTTTACATGACAGTTTCCACGCCATGAATAGTAGCCGTCATCAGCAACCTCATCACCGCATTTGTTTGCGTCATAAAAACACAATGCCAATTGAAGAGCTTGTGCAAAGTTATCATAATTGTTTGGATTTTCAGTATCAAGCACATAAGCATTGATATTGAGTACGGACGATGATGCAGCTATTGTACCGCACGAAATAACTGCAAGAACAGACTTTAATAATCTTTTCACCTTAATCTTCATAAGATATCCTCTCCCAACTTTTAATTAATACTGCACAAGGATTGTGCAGTGTTTTTAAGGCATACGTCTTTAATAACATACAATGAATTTTCAGTTTTACCGGCATTACATACTTAAGACAATATCGCATAAAGCACGTCAAAGGACTTTGCACGTCATAAACTTGCAAATTCTCCGTCATATTACACATAATTTTCTCACAATATGACAGTATGCTTTCAAAAATTCTATGCAATCTGACGAAAAATATATCTGCGTTTCTGCCGCACAAGTTTTGTGCGGTATTGCCTTAAAATTTGATTTGACTTAAAGAAGATTTTTACTTTTAAGGCGGTCAAAAATGACAGCATAACCGTCATTTCCGTCTTTTAAGGAACGATTTACTCTGCTTATCGTTGCAGTGCTTGCACCTGTTTCGGTTACAATCTGGTTGTAGACTCTGTGTTCCGTCAGAAGCTTTGCAACCTGCAAACGCTGAGAAAGAGCTTTAAGCTCAATTCCCGTACATAAATCGTCAAAAAATTTATAACATTCATCGACATCATTAAGACATAAAATTGCTTCAAAAAGCGTATCCATATTTTCTGATTTTATTTTATCGATCATGATATATACTCCATTCTAAAGTATTTTATATAGTAAAATGTTAAGACAGTACCGCAGAACAGGCATAACGTAAAATGCAGCATTATCTTAAAACAAAACCAAACAAATTATATAAAAATATTTGTGTAGTATTGCAGTTAAACATCACTTCTATATTTTAGCACAATAAAATGTAAAAGTAAAGCATATTTTAAAACTTTTGTGCGAAGTTGAGCTGCATAATTAATTTTGCAGTAATTTCAGATATCAGTAAAATATTGGATAAACTTTTATAGATATTATATCATAAAAGCGTGAATTTGTCTACACTATTATATTGATTTGATTGTAATTTTTTCCGTTTCTGCCTGATTTTACGGTGTTTTAGCTAATCGTTGGTAGACAATATAAGCGTGAATGCCACTTTTTTTCTACCATTTTTTCTACCAAAATCACACGTTTTTTGATTTCTTTTTCTTGATTCCACTTTCGTTGATTATATTCTATAATGTTGACATCTGCGATTCTCCCGTGCCTTCAGGATTATCGCTTTTCTTTTTTCTACCGCCAGTCTTTTTGGGCGGTGTTTTAGTTGCTACCTTTGACGTTGACTTTCTTCTTGTGGTCTTTTTCTTTTCGGCAGGCTTTTCAGCTTCGTGTTTATCCTCTGACTTACCGCCGAGAACCCTTGCGATCGTTTCAGCCGAGTTGACCTTAGAATTGTATTCTAAATGGCTATAAAGATTCGCCGTGATAGAAAAATTACTATGTCCGAGCCACTCCTGAATAGCCTTCATCGGAACATCATGAGCAAGCAATAAGCTCGCACAAGAATGACGTAGATCATGGAAACGCAGATGCTTCAAACCGTTTCGGGTAATGACATAGTGGAAGTGCTGTGTCACATATCCTGGCGAGATCATATTGCCGTAGTTGTCCCGGCAGATAAATCCGTCAAATTCCTTGTTGTAGCTCTTTCCGCAAGCCTTTTTGAACTTGACTTCCATTTTCTTCTTTTCAAGAAGCATCTCCTCGATGTGAGGTATCAGCGGATGAAATTGTCAATAACACTTGACACATTAACCGCAAGGATTATGAAGTTAAGCAGCGATAGTCAAAGCTGAAAAGAACCTACGCCGTTTTACAGCTGGTGGGATACCACCGATCGCCGAGCAGATTCTGCGGTTG
>ERZ857480.38794-NODE-60036-length-33709-cov-24.9707_pt1 | contig 33709 bp, 34 predicted proteins | sample MGYA00519767_ERZ857480 | MGnify/ENA primary metagenome ERZ857480 (study PRJEB31778, sample SAMEA3449210) | human gut metagenome | biome: human gut; feature: human-associated habitat; material: faeces | place: United Kingdom | collected 2010/2012 ...
ACAATATCCCATTTTATTACTCTTTAAATATAATTTGGTCGTTATATTTAAAGATAAGAAATAGATAGGAAACTGCCAACTGATAGACTTTTTAATTAAATCAAAACAGTTTCTTAATATCGCGGTCATGGAACGTATCATCGTCCCACTCCTTTTTCACTACCTCACTCCAGTTGGCAATCTTCTGTATCTCATCAATTACAAGAATAACGCTTCCCCAGCCTTTGCTCTCCTTCAAGCTGCGCACAGCTGCCCAACAATCAGAAATCCATGCATTGTTCGTAGCCGGAACATTGTCGGCAGATAAAGAACTGGTAAGGCATATCCAAATCTTTCAGCACTTGTTTGACCACCGTTGATTTTCCTATCTGCCGGGCGCCCATAACGACCTGAATGAACTTGCGAGGCTCTTTCGTGCGTTCTGTAATCAGCTGATATTCTGCTCGTTTATACATTCTATTACATTTTACTCAATGTGATGAAAACTTTTACTCACAGCAAAAATAACAAATTTATTTGAGTAACAATCATGGATTTACAAGAAAAACATTATCTTTGCGAAACTAATCAAGCGTTCTGTAACATATGCGATAAAATCCTTTGCCTATCAATGTCTTGTGCATGGCTGAGGAAATTTCAAAAAAGACTGAAAAAAGCGGTACAAGACCATAAACGAAAGCTACTGAATGTAAACATCTTACATTTTCTTTTCGACTTCGTTCAATTGTCAGAATACGACTTGTACCTTTTAAAATGAATAGCCGCTGATATTCAATGATGTATGCCTGATGCATCGGCAAGTAAAGTTTTCTCCTTTTCCTCCTCATTGCAATAAACAACAACTCCACAGTTTATCCCCTCCTTAGAAAAAGGAGAAACTCAACCCCCACGAACTTTTTCAGTAACACCCCAGCAAAAATGTAAAGCAAACTATCAGCTATAATCAAGCATCTAAGCACATTTATGTGAAAATAGAGTTAAATTTACCTCGACACGTACGTGACGAGGTCTTGACACGTTCGTGCTGATGTCTCGTCACGTTCGTGTCGCGACCTTGACAGCTACGTGTCGAGGTATTTTTGTATAGGTGCAATCACATCTGCGTCTATGCCACAAAAATTCTTTTTCTTTGTACATCGGGACGATTGGATAAAAGCTGAAGTGGAATCCCCACCGAAATATCGTCAGATAAATACTGACTACTCAGTGTTCCTCGTTCAATCGTGTGAGTCGGTTCTTTCAGCAAAACAGAAAGAACATTTTCTGTTTCACTGATACTTTTACGAATAGTCTGCAAAAAGCCTCAAGCACACTCGGGTTTGCCCGCGCCTGATGGACAGCTATACAGAGCTCTATCGCCCCTTGTTGGGCAGCAAACTGCTGGAAAGGGTTTATAATACGCATCATTCGGGTTGAGACTGTTCCCGTATCCACCTCTACCGGCACCTGATAATCTATCTGATTGACATATATCAAGTATTAAGGCCTTTCATGAAAATTTTATGCTATACAACATATTATGTAATAAACAATGCGTACTTTTGTGTTGTAAAACATAAAAACAACTACAAAAATGAGATTCCTTATTAAATGCTTTATTAAAGGCCTGAGAATGATGGGCGACAACCAACTACAGATTCTGAACAAATAATAGTTCACATTTGCCCATTTTGAACGAGAATAACAGGCAAACAAAAAGACAAGAAATGAAACCGACCACCGGATACGACTTTACCATATTCCGATGATCGGTGTTTTTTTTGATATAAAGGCTTCTGAGAACTGATGCCACAGCCTTGTCGTTTACCAGGGTTGCCGGTTCGGTAATTCTCATCAATTACGTCTTATCGCATTTCAGCCATCGTCCACGTTTCAGACGTACAAGGAAGATAAGTCCACGAAAACACAGCTCTACGCACATGGCAATCCATACGCCTTGCAGTCCCAGTGTCGGAGCGAGCCAGGCAGCCAGAGCCAGACGTACAGCCCAGATGCTGAATAAGTTCATCAGGCATGGAATCAGTGTATCGGCTGCTCCGACAAAGACACCGTATGCAACAATAGAGGCAGCAAACATGGGCTCAGCAAAAGCTTCGATGCGTAAAGCCATTACCCCCAGCAGACGGATTTCTTCGACCGGAGTCATCATCCCAATAATCTGAGGGGCGAACAGATACATAAGAATACCCATTACGCCCATGATGGCCATTCCCATCAGTACGGTAATATGGGCAAAGCTGCGGGTCAGCTTCTTCCGTCCGGCTCCGATACTCTGGCCGACAAGAGTGGTGGCCGCATCGGCAATTCCGTAGCCAGGCATATAGCAAAGACTTTCGGCCGTAATGGCAAAAGAATTGGCTGCAATGGCAAAGACTCCGAGTGGCGCTACGATGACTGTCGTCAGAATCTGTGCCCCGCAAATGACAACATGTTCTATTCCCATCGGGAAACCGATACGGAGTGCTTTCCTGAACGTGTCAGCTTTCAATCGGAAACGGCTTTCCCGGCTGTGGCAGCTCAGTTTCTCTGAGCGTGTAAGCAGATACCAGAGCAACACACCGGCAACGACGGTCTCTGCGGCAGCCGTACCCAAGGCAGCACCGCTCACACCAAGTCCGGCTCCCGGAATGGTGAACTGTATGCCTGCAACGCTGTATCCGCGTGTCGGGAAAATCAGAAAAAAGTTGAATACCACATCCAGTACACACATGATGACGCCCAGCAGACTGGGAACGCGCATATTTCCACTACAGCGCAGCATACCGCCTGCCAGAAAAATCATTTGCAGTATGGGCAGAAAAATGGAAAAAATGAAAAAATAAACGGATGCATCCCGACGGATGGAAACATCACCTCCCAGCCACGCCGGCAGTGAAGAGCTGATGCTCGCGCCCAATATGGCCAGCAGCAGACTGAAGACCAGTGTACCAACAAGTGACTGCTGCAGCACCATACGCGCTCCCTTCAGGTCGCCTGCTCCGATTCTGTGAGCCACCTGTACGGAAAAGCCCGTAGCGGCAGCCGTGCAGAGTCCCCAGAAAAGCCATGTGGTGGTTGATACCAGTCCGATGGAAGCAGATGCCTCTGCACCGATACGTCCCACCATGGCTGCATCGATATACTGCATGATGATGGAAGACAGCTGTGCAATAATGGCCGGAACGCTGAGCCCTACGGTCAGGCGCAGCTGCTGTCGCAAGGTCATCGGACGGCCGTCACGGATAAGGTCAATCAACACATCTGTTTTCTTTTGTGCAGCCGGATGCTCCTGGGATTGCTCCGGTGAGGCTCCATTTGTGTCCGTTTCAGGTAAGTTACGTTTCATCGGGTCATCCTTCTGTTGTTAAGGCATCGACAAAGCCCTTGAAGCGCGACAGGGCATCCTGTAATACTGAACGTGGACAGGCAATGTTCCAGCGCAGGAATCCTTCTCCTTCGGCTCCGTACATGGTACCGCTGTTGAGCCAGAGTCCGGTGGTTTCCAGCAGACGGGCTTGCAAGGTATCGGAAGGCAGATGCAGTGCCCTGCAGTCTGTCCACACCAAATAGGTTCCCTCCAGCTTCGTCACGGGTATTTCAGGCAGGTGGGTACGGAAGAATGCACACAGACAATCATAGTTGGCCTTCAAATAGTCCAGCAACTCAAGGAGCCAGTCCTCACCTTCATTATAAGCGGCGATGGTAGCCTCAACCCCGAAAGGATTGACATCGCACACCTCGTTGATGTTGATGGCGCGGTCTATCCGCTGGTGCACGGCCTCATCGCGGGCTATGATACTTGCTATCTGCAATCCTGCAATATTGAAGGATTTACTGGGTGATACGCAGGTGACCGAATTCCACAAATGTTCCTCGCTGACAGATGCATACGGTGTATAAGTATGTCCGGAGAAAACAAGCTCGCAATGTATCTCGTCCGATAGAACGGTTACATTATGCCGCAGGCAAATCTCTCCTATCCGGCACAGTTCCTCACGGGTCCATACACGTCCTGCAGGATTATGCGGGTTGCACAAAAGCAGCAACTTTACGCCCGGTTCTTTCACTTTACGTTCCAGGTCGTCAAAGTCGATATGGTAGGTACCGTCCTCGTATATCAGAGGATTGGTGACAACGCGGCACCCGTTGTTACGGATGGATGAGAAGAAGCAATTGTACACGGGAGTCTGCACAACCACCCCGTCGCCCGGTTCTGTCAGAGCCTTGATGACAGCAGATACGGCCGGAACTACTCCAGAGGTATATAGCATCCATTCTTTACGGAAAGCCCAGTGATGGCGCCTTTCAAACCAGCGGGTTACTGCCGTATAGTATTCATCGGGGACACGCACATACCCGAATATACCGTGCGCTACACGTCTGGCCAGTGCTTCGGTAATTGCCGGTGCCGTACGGAAATCCATATCAGCTACCCAAAGGGGAAGTATATCCTTATCTGCCGGCAGGCTGTCCCACTTGTAGGAATTGGTTCCCCGGCGGGAAATAATTGTATCAAAGTCGTATTTCATGGTCCTTACATTTTAGTCGGTAAAGCAGGTACTTTCATCTCTAAGCCGGATTTCGCAGTCGGCAGGAGCCTTGATGTTCTCATCAATGGTTATCGAGCCATACTCGTCGGCTACGATACGTCCCGATGTAGGATTCTTAATGTTGGTTATGGCCCCGCGGATATCGGCATTCAGCGTGCTGTACTCAAAAGCACGGTCGCAGTCCGGCCCAAACGTACAGTTTTCCAGTACAAGGTCGTGTGCATAGCAAAGCGGCTGCTCGCCCGTGATGTGGCAGTTCACAAGACGGAGGTTTCTGGAGTGCCAGCCAAGGTATTCGCCGTTAAGCTCAGAATCGTAGATAGTCACATTCTCCACTTCCCAGAAAGCATCCTTGGTGGTAATCTTGGCATTATGAATCTCCACATTCTTCACATACTGGAAAACATATTTGCTGTCACTCTCCAGTCCGTCCACATAAATGTCATTGCTGAACATGAAGGGATAAGTTCCTCCATGCAATTTAAGGTTTTTGATACGGATACCTTTACAACGCCAGAATACCTCATCAGCATCGTTCATCGTGACGTTTTCAATGTCAATCTCACTCATCTCGCGGAACATTTTGGGAGCGTCAATCACGGTATCTTTCATTTGCAGATGGTCGGAATACCATAACGCCGAGCGTCCTCCCACATCGAAATAGCAACGCTCAATCTTAAAACCGTGAACATGCCAGAAAGGGTAATTCCCCTCAAAACGGCAATCTACTGCCTCAATGTTGCTGCACTCCTTGATGGCCGATTCTCCGGCACGGATTATTACGTTTTCCAAACGCAGATTATGCGACTCAAACAAAGGGCGTTCGCCCCCGAATTCTGAATTTCTGATAACTTCCATATAATTTTCTTCTCCAATCATATCTGTTACTTATCAATTAACCGATACAAAAATAGAAAAGGGCAGAATGCCGGATGGTATACAAATCCTCGGACTATATACCCATGTTACAGATTTTGGGAAAAGGTAGACAGAGCTGGCCTTGCATATACAGCTGAAGCAGAATCATATTCCACGAATCAAGAAGAGTAGTTTGCCCACATTCCCGCCAAGATTCACACGAAATTTTGTAGCTTTGCAGACAATTTTGAAAAAATGACAATGAAAAATAAACTCATCCAAATTTCTGCATGGATTGCAGCCCACATCACCCTTGTGGTGGTGCTGGTGACGGCCGTGGCTCTCTTTCTTCCCTCCTCGTTCGTCTGGATAGATACATCGGCTATCACACCGATGCTGGGCGTGGTGATGTTCGGCATGGGACTGACACTTCGTCCGTCCGACTTCCAGCCGGTCTTGCAGCACCCGAAAGACATCCTCATCGGCGAACTGGCACAGTTTCTCATCATGCCCTCGCTGGCGTGGCTGCTCTGCAAGTTATTGTCGCTGCCGGAAGAACTCGCCTTGGGAGTAATCCTCGTAGGATGTTGTCCGGGAGGTACGGCCAGCAATGTCATCTGCTACCTGGCCAAAGGCGATGTAGCCCTGAGCGTGGCCATGACCGGAGTTTCTACACTGCTGGCTCCCATCGTAACGCCTGCCCTCGTATGGCTGCTTGCCGGAGAATCAGTGGAAGTAGATGTGGCAGGCATGTTTTTAAGTATCGTACAGGTGGTGATAGTGCCCATCGTACTGGGAGTGGCTGCCAATCATTACTTCCAGCGCACCACCCGACGGATTGTACCGTTGCTACCGATGATTTCCACCTTATCTATTGCGTTCATCATCGGCATTATCGTAGCACACAACGCAGCCAGCATCCTTGCATGCAGCCTGATAGTGGCCGTAGCGGTAATTCTGCACAACGTACTCGGACTGGCCTTGGGCTATGGTCTCTCCTCTCTTGTCGGAAGTGAGCCGTCCAAACGGTCGGCCATTGCCATCGAGGTGGGCATGCAAAATTCAGGTTTGGCCACTTCACTGGCCGCCACCCATTTTGCCTTATTTCCCATGGCGGCCGTACCCGGTGCCATGTTCTCGGTATGGCACAACTTCTCGGGCAGCATTGCGGCACAGATTTTCAGAAAACAGGCAGATAAGAAAGACGAAAAATAAGAAATCGTAGCATAAAAAACATGCGGTTCAAAGACAACGCCCTTGAACCGCATGTGTGTATCTATATCCCAGTAACTGATGTTACTGCGCTTTTCCTAACAGCACTTCTTCTCCCTGCACAAAGGTAATGTCACGAGGAATGCCGGCTCCGTTAATCCGGTCAAGGTCGGCCTGAAGTGCCGGAGTGATTCCACCGTTCTCTTCTCTGTATTTCTTCGCAAATTCCACGTTGCCGTCGCCCTGCGTCTGAAGAATCAACGCTGCCCAACCGTTCATGGCTTCCTTGGCCTTTGCAAAATCAATCACATACTGACCTTTGTCATCGCGTGAAAATGCCCCTGCTTTCTCCATATAGTTGAAGCACATCATATTGGCTTTTCCGTGTGAAGAAGCTGCTCCAAAACGGACTGAACGCAGAATACCTGCAATGTAAGTAGCCATCGCATCTTCAGTTGTAATGTTCGTGATTTCGCCCATTTCAATCAGCTTGGTCACCATGAACAGGCCCAGGATGTCTGCCTTGGCTTCTTCCCAGGAAGTCTTCTCTGTGCCCATCACCGCATCCACACTTTCATTGGTGCGGATGGTCTGCTTCACACCCAGTCCGTGTGCCACTTCATGGAAAGTCACGTTCCAGAAAAACGCATCAAAGTTAAGGTATTTCTGCTGTTCGGGCGTAACGACAAGTTGTCCGATAGGCAACAGAATCTTGTCGAACTTAGCCTTCATGGAATTACGCAATTGCAGACGGCGTGTACCTTTCAGCGCATGTACCCGCTCGTCGTTCGGCAGGTTAATGGCAATAGTTTTGCTTCCCGCGTTGCAGTCGCCGGCATAGTACACTGCATCATACACATTCAGGTCGGACGACGTACCCGGCACAAAGGTTTTATATTCCGACGGACAAGGCAACTCTTTCTGAAGAGCCGGAAGCATGGCTACGAACTTGGCCAGGTCCTTGCTGCGGGCTTCATCCTTCAGCAGGATAAATGACTCGTACGAAGCCTTGGTTTCGCGGAACTTATCATCGTAAGTTTCAATAGGTCCTGTCACGAAGTCAATCTTGCTATCCTTCATGTCCATCCATGCCAGGTCACTGGCCAGATAATCATCAGTCTTGAATGCTTCGATACGCTTTTCAAGGTAGGTTTTCAGGCCCGGGTCTTCTGCCAGTGCTACCGCTTTCTCCAGCAAAGCACAGATGCGTTCTATTTCCGGAGCATAGGCTTCATGATACCATACGCTCTTTAGAGAACCGTCTTCGTTGCGGCGGATAACCGTGTACCATGAGTCCTTGTTCTCATCTTCAAAGGCATTGAACTCGGCTTCGGTAATATCCAGCGGGTAATAGTTGCATACATCCGGTTTCTCACCATAACCAGCCAGGAAAGGCTTGTTATTGTCCAGACGGTCCCATGCGCCATAGTGAATCATGGCAAACTCTTTCGCATAGCTGTCGGTAATGGTATCAAGCAGACTTTTATCACCGAATGTCTGCTTCCAGAAAAGGTCGTCGGTAATTCTCCCCACCTGGAAGAATATTCTCACCAACTCTTTTTCCTTGTCGCTCAAGTTGCTCACAAGATCAGACTTCAGTTCAACAGATGCATACTCCTCTACCTTTGCTTTCATCGGCGATTCCTTCTGCTGGCTGCTGCACGAGCACAGGCTGGAAGCCATCGTGGCAACTCCCAACAAGGCTGCCGAAAAATTAATCATTCTTTTTCTCATACTTCATTGATTGTTTTGTTTGTTTGCGAAGATACGAAAAGTCCTCAATATCTCAGACATTCAGTGATATGGTTTTGCTTCTGTCTACACACCTTTCATGCGGAAAAGCTGCAATGCCTTGACTAGAATACCCCACTTCTTGTATGAGAATTTTCCATAAACCTGTAATACTCGGCAAAAAAGCTATAAATTTGCTATCGAGTTTAAAACAAACCAATAGGAAAAAAAACAACCAAAAACAAGATAACATGAAAAAAGTAATTGTGATTTCAACCAGTCTGCGTGCTGGTTCCAACAGCGACATGCTGGCCGACAAGTTTATGGAAGGTACCCTCCAGGCAGGTCACGAAGTAGAAAAAATCTCACTCATCGGAAAAGATATACGTTTCTGCCGTGGATGCCTGGCTTGCCAGAAACTGGGCAAGTGTGTAATTCAGGACGATGTAGATGCCATCATGCAGAAAGTGTTGCACGCAGATGTCATCGTATGGGCTACTCCGATTTATTATTTCGAGATGAGCGGACAGATGAAGGTGCTCATCGACCGTATGAATGCATTGTATACCCTGGATTACCAGTTCCGCGACGTCTATATGCTGACCGTGGCAGCCGAAGAAGAGCCGGAGGTTCCTCAACGTGCCGAAGCGGGTCTCACGGGCTGGATTGACTGCTTTCCGAAGAGCCGCCTGGCCGGTACGCTTTTCTGCGGTGGAGTAGCTGACCCACGCGCCATCAGCGGACACAGCAAACTGAATGAAGCTTACGAGATGGGGTTTCACTGCTGATAATATTTCAGAAAAAAAACTGCGCCGGACAAAGTGATTCATGCGATATTACCACCTCCGGGGAATTTTAATAACTCTTGTTCTGGAGCTCGAGTGTCACGTCCATGTAGCTACGCTTGCCTTCAATGTAGTCGGCATACAAAGTTTCCGCATCCTTACCTTTCAGGATGCGGCACTTGCCGCACGCTTCACAATCGTGCAGGCACTTCCAAGCTTCAATCACATACGCCCTGCGAGCTTCCTGGGTAGACTGTTCAATTAGAGGAGGTGTCATAGATTCTGTTTTGCTTCATACAATAATACGCAAATATATCAGTTTTGTTCATTATCTTACAAGGAAAAATCATTGCAACCATGAAACAAGAACTCCTACACTCCTGCCCCGAACTTATTGAGTATATCAATGAAACGGGCTTTCTTCCCTTGCTAAGCATGGGCATCGCCGGATGGTCGGCCGAAGAAGTCACGGACGAAGACTGCCAGTACACCCGTTTGCCCGACGGCGGATGGGAATGGCCGCTTTGGGAATGGAAAGGTGCCATCCTGCAAGAAAGCGGTTGCGCATACGGTAAGTTCTTCAAAGACAAAGCCGCATTCATCAGCTGCGAGTGGTGGCCCGACTTCTGCAATTACCGGCGGAGTCTGTTTCCTTATCCGGAGGCGGGAAGCATTGAAGAAACCATCCTCGACGCACTAAGATGTGAGGGTAGCCTGATTACACGGGAACTGCGTGCGGCATGCGGATTTACCGGACCGAAAATGCGGAGCCGCTTCGATGCCTATCTCACCCGACTGGAAATGGGCGGCTACATTGTGACGGAGGATTTTATCTATCCCCTCGACCGCCACGGAAGGGAATATGGCTGGGGCTGGTCACTGCTCACCACGCCCGAATGTCTCTTTGGACGGGAGGCCTGCCATCCCGACCGCAGTCCGCAGGAATCACGCGAACGGATGCTCACCCAGTTCCGGAAGATACTACCGCATGAGTCCGAAAAGACGTATGCAGCCCTGCTGAAATAAGTCTACAGAAACATCGTCAGCAACGGAATGCTCAGCACGGAAAGCAAGGTGGTGAGGAAGGTTCCTTCTGCCATGATGACCTCCCCTTTCTGATACTGAATACAGAACAGGGTGCCGTACGAAGCTACGGGCATGGCCGCCAACACGACATTGATATTGGCAATGGTTTCGTCCACCCGGCAAAGGCGCAAGAGATACAAGATAAGGAGTGGAACCAGCATCAGACGCAAGGCTGACATCAGGTAGATGGCCGTATTGCCAAACATCCGGCGAATAGGTACACGGGCAATGGACGAGCCAATGATGAGCAATGCTGCAGGCACGGTGACATTTCCCAGCAGGACAAACGGGGTACTGATGACACGGGGAGGCACCCATCCGGTCACGACAATCAGAATGGAGAGGTACGACGCAATCATGGCCGGACAGTAGAGAGTACGCCAGTCAAAACGCATCTTTCCCTGACCGCCTGAAATAAACAGGGTACCGAACACAAAAATCAGCAACGTGCTGGGGAAATTAAGAATGCTGGCATAGAACACCGCACTGGCTCCGAAAATGGAAGCCACGATGGGATAGCCGATGAAACCCACATTGCCGAATGCCAGCATGAAACTGTAAATACCGCGGTCGGACAATTTGACGGGCAAATAGCGCGGAAGCAGAAAGGCTAACCCGATAAGCACCACGTAGGTAGCAAAACCTACCACGAGCAAAGGCAGAATCAGCTTCTTATCGGGAAGCGTGTCGCCCATCACCGACGAAAGTATCAGACTAGGACACGTCACGTTGATAACCAGTCCCGAAAGTTTGCGGTCGAAATCCGCATCCATCATTTTCTTCTTACTCAGATAATAGCCGATGATTACCAGAATAAACAGGATAATCATCTGTGTAACGATTGCATCCATTGTTTCTTCTTACCTTAAAAAAGTCGTGCAAAGATACAGATTTTTCTTTACTATTTCATGTTCACCATTAATCGGCTTTTCGTACATTTGCACCGCATTTTAAACGTATTGACCACACACCAGGCTATTTCTTTCGGGAGGTAGCCATGTTTATATAGAACCACTTAAAAACAAAAGCAATGGAAACTTTTTATGACGTAGTAACAGGCAATCAGCTTGTATTGGTGGACTTCTTCGCCACCTGGTGTCAACCTTGTAAAATGATGCACCCGATTCTGAAACAGGTGAAAGACGTGCTGGGCGACCGCATCCGTATCATCAAGATTGATGTGGACACACACAGCGAATTGTCTCAGGAATACCAGATTCAGTCCGTCCCCACCCTCATGCTGTTCCGCAACGGGGAAGTGCTCTGGAGAACCAGCGGCGTGATGCAGAAGGCCGAGCTGCTCAGTACGATTGACCCGTTTCTGAGATAATAATCCGCACGAAAAACAACATTGCACAAAGTACAATAAAAAATGACGAGAAAAGAAAAAATCATATCTTTTGCCTGGCAACACTTACTGCTCTTCGTTGCCTTGTACGTCATGACACTGGGAATTGCCGCCTGCGTAAAGAGCATGCTGGGAGCAATCGTCATCAGTGTATTGCCCTATGTGTTTCACGATGCGGGAACCGGCGGACTGACACCGTCACTGACCATCGGGCAATACACCTTCATCATGAATGCCCTGCTGGTAGTGGGGCAAGTGGGAGTACTCCGCCGGCACTTTGACCCAGTTCAACTGTTCCAGTTGCTCGTAGGGTTTGTATTCGGCATGTTAATCGACCTGAACCTCTACCTTCTTTCATGGCTGCAACCCGAAGCTATATGGGAGAAAGCCGTGGCCCAACTGGCCGGATGCACTATCCTGGCAGCAGGCATTGCACTGGAGGTAAGATGCGGCAGCGTGACCATGCCTGGAGAAGGCTTTCCCGTCGCCATCAGTAAGGTGACCGGCATAGAATTTCCGAAAGTCAAGATTGTGGTAGACGTTTCACTTGTGCTTCTCGGTATCGTCTTCTGCTACATCTTCTTCGGAAAATGGCAATGGCACATTATCGGAGTAGGTACGCTGTTTGCCATGTATTATGTAGGATGGGCTGTACGTATTGCCAGCCACCACCTGAAATGGTTCGACCGTCTGCTTAAGTACCGTCCGGGATTCCGGAGATACATCTACGGACTGGCAAGATATATTTACAGAAAGTAGGCACACGGGAAGAATCTCCTCCGCCACAAGCACAGGTTTGTCATTTAATAATTAATTTTGCACCCCGATTACACAATTACATCTACCCGCACATGAAAAAACTAAGCAAAAATGCCATTATCGGCTATCCGGCAGGAATTATCACCGGTATTACCTACGGATTGAATCCCTTATTTGCGATGCCGCTGATGAAGAACGGTGCCGCCACAGAGTCCATACTTTTCTTCCGCTACGCTTTCGCAGTGCTGCTCTTAGGCCTGTTCCTGCTGCTCCGCAAACAGAGTTTCCGGGTTTCAGGAAAGCAAATCGGCGTATTGTTCGTCCTCGGACTGCTTTACACCTCCAGCAGCATCTTTCTTTTCGATGCATACGAATACATCGCTTCCGGACTGGCTACTACGCTGGTATTCCTCTACCCCGTCCTCGTGGCCATTATCATGGTGTTCCTGAAAGTCGTTCCCTCATGGCCGGTATGGCTTGCCATTGCTGCCACCTTCGGAGGTGTGCTCATCATGACACAAAGTGACGGTTCACAAACCATCAACCCTATCGGTGTGCTGCTCTCCATCGCCTCGGCACTAGTGTATGCTCTCTTCATCGTCATCATCAACCGCAGCAAGGCCATTGCCGGCATATCCAACTCCCTCCTCACCTTCTATGCACTCATGGTAGGAGCGATTGTCTTTATCGGAAAAATCCTCAGTTCCGACACTGCAATTACGGCTGGAATCACTACCGGAGCAGACTGGCTTAACCTTGTGGGACTTGCCCTGCTGCCAACCATCGTTTCTACGGCCACCCTCGCCATTGCCTCCCGTAACATCGGGGCCACCAAGACTTCTGTACTCGGCGTATTCGAACCCATCACCGCCATCATTGTCGGCACACTGATGTTTGGCGAACCGCTGACTACCAACATCATTGTCGGCATTTCCATTGCCATGGTAGCCGTCACGTTCATGATTACCGTGACCAAGCGATAACGCATATAGAGCAAGTAAAGACATGAGAGACTTTGCCGCAATAGATTTTGAGACCGCCAACAACCAGCGCTCATCCGTATGCTCGGTGGGCGTGGTCGTGGTGCGCGACGGCGAGATAGCCGATACCTTTTATTCCCTCATCAATCCGGAACCGAATTATTACACATACTGGTGCTCACAGGTACACGGACTTACCCGCGAAGATACCGAAGATGCACCGGTATTTCCTGCCGTATGGGCACAGATTGAGCCACTGATTGAGGGCCTGCCGCTCGTGGCACACAACCGTCCCTTCGATGAGAGTTGCCTGAAAGCCGTCTTCCGCGTCTATCAGATGGACTATCCCGACTATGAGTTTTATGACACCCTATGCGTGGCACGCAGAGTATTTCCGGAGCTCCCCAACCACCAGTTGCACACCGTGGCCGCTGCCTGCGGATACCGTCTGGAAAACCATCACCACGCACTGGCCGATGCTGAAGCCTGCGCATGGATAGCTAGAGAAATATTATGACACCCATGAAAAAAATCCTGCTCGCCATCGATTCCTTTAAAGGCTGCCTTTCTTCCGAAGAAGTGGAAGCCGCCTTCTCGCAGGCCCTCACTGCCCGCGGGGCAGAAGTCCGCTCCCTCCCCATGTCCGACGGAGGCGAAGGAATGCTTCCGGCCTTTATCACCGCCCTCCACGGGCAACTTCTCCAAGCGGAAGTACACGACCCGCTGATGCGCCCCGTCACCGCCTGCTACGGCATTGCTCCCGACGGAACTGCTGTCATTGAAACTGCGCAAGCCTGCGGGCTGACGTACCTGTCTGCCGAGGAACGCAATCCGTTAGTGGCCACCACCTACGGTGTAGGTGAACTCGTGGCACACGCCATACGGCACGGATGCCGGCGCTTCCTTATCGGACTGGGCGGAAGCGGTACGAGTGATGCCGGAAAAGGCATGCTTCAGGGCCTGACCGACTCCCTGGCTCCCGGCGGCACGATAGAAGACGTGTTGAACGGTCCCCTGTCCGGCTGCCACTTCATTCTGGCCAGTGACGTACGCAATCCGCTCTACGGACCCGAAGGCGCTGCTCACATCTTCGCCCCACAGAAAGGAGCCATTCCCGCGATGGTGGAAGAACTGGACCAACGCGCCCGTCAGTTTGCCGAAGAATCTGCCCGACGCATGGGCAGAGACGCATCCTTCCAACCTGGTGCCGGAGCTGCCGGCGGACTGGGATACGCCTTCCTGCAATATCTTCAGGCCACCACCCAATCAGGGGCCGACCTCCTGCTCGACCTCTGCGAATTCGACACCCTCCTGACACATACAGATCTCGTCATTACCGGCGAAGGACATGCCGAACGTCAGACACTCATGGGCAAGCTTCCCGAACGGGTGATGCGACGGGCACAGGCACAGCATGTCCCCGTCTGGCTGGTAGCCGGAAAAGCCAGCGATGCCGAGTCCCTGCTGAATGCCGGATTCAGTCGGGTGGACAGCCTTACCCCCGACGGTATGCCCCTTGAAGAAGCCATCCGTCCGGAAGTCGCCCGGGAGAATATCCACCGGTGGGTAGAAACCGTATGGAATCAGCTGAAAAAGTAGTATCTTTATCCCGAAATACACACATCCAAATTCCTAAAAACATGAAAGCTTATTCGTTACTGTATCTGTCGCTGTGTTCTTTGGTAACACTCTATGCGTGCCAGTCGTCACATACTACCCAAATGGAAAAGAAAGAACTGAAAATGCTGGAAGATTCTCAGCCGAAATCAGAAGAAGAAGCCTTCGAGAACTTCTACACTCCCTCCCACGAAGGTCTGATTAATTGGGTACTCACCGACACCGCCACCTTCTCCTATCCTTTCACTCAAAGCATCGAAAAGGAATACGTCACCATTGCCACTTCAGACGACAAATGTCTGCGCATCTATTCATGGAATACGGGCGAAGGAGGAACCATGATCTGCTGGGGCAACCTCATCCAGTACAGAAGCGGAACGGAAATAAAAGCTGTCCACCAGTCGCTCGACATGCAGCTGCATCCCGATGGCGAGCACGATGAAATCGATTTCGGCAGCTACATCGACACCATCTATACCTATCCCTGTACAGACGGCAGCAAGCTGTACATGGTCGACGATTATTTCAGGATATCCAGCAACTACTCCGCCAATTCCCTGGTGGCTATGCGGATAAAAGATGGAAATCTCGTCAGTGCCCCTTGCTTCGTACGCCACGGCAAACGCTCAGACACCATAGGCTTTGAACACAGCATTGCCGACTGGTACTTTCTTGCCAATCTGGGCGAAGGATGGGACTGGCTTTTCCAATACGACAAGAAAGCACAAAACCTGTATGTAGCCACCACAGACAGCATGAACTGCATTTCCGACCGATACGACATCTACCATTTCAATGGCACAGATTTCGTCTATCAGAAAACCGGAGCTCCTTTCTGGCTGCATCCCCAGTTGCACCACTACCAACGTCTAGAACTGTTTTTCAGAACGAAAGATTACATCATCCGAATCGACAATCTAGACGGAGAAACCATGCGATACGCTTCCTGGAAAAGCACACAGCAGATGTCGGATAGTCCCGAACTGGTACTGAACGGCAGCTATGTAGAAAAGGACAACACCTTCCTCTTCTCAAAAGGCAGCTACCGCTATGTGGTAACCATGGGCGACAAAGCCACCCTGAAAGTACAGCACAACGGAAAAACCATCCTGCAACAAACGCAAGAAACGAAAGAGTTCTGATACGCCCACTGTAGACTTTATAAAGCAAACAACCGGGGCCGGCGGCACAACCTGTTGCAGTTGTCCAGCAAGGCCCCGTTGGAAAACACAATGCCTTCCATCTTCATCACTCCCCAAGCTTCGTGAGCATGCCCAAACAGATGATAGCGTGGCTTTACTTCCAGCACCCGCCGACGAAGCGGTGCATTCCCCCAATGCGTTCCGGCCGACTTGTCCAGCAACATCACCGGGGGCTCGTGCGTAAGGAGCACATCCACCCCGTCAGGAATCAGACTTTCCGGATGATTGTAAGCCAGGCCGAAGAACCTCACCCCGTCTATCACGCACCCATGGTCTTGCAGAAAGTGCATCCCGTCGGGCAGATCCTCAATCCTCTCCGCATCCCAGAGGCACAAATCATGATTCCCTGTCACAAATAGCTTATGAGGATACGGAAGTCCCGCAAACCAGTTCAGGAAGTCAAGTACTTCCTCTTCCGTTCCGTTTTCTGTAAAATCTCCGCAATGCACCACCACATCCGCCTCCGGAAGTTCCGCCAGCCGCGCATGTTGATTATGCGTATCTGATAATTGAAGAATTCTCATTGAATTGAAATATGAATGTTATCAGTTTCTGTTTCACCCTCTCCAAACACCTTATAATCGGAAAGCCCCAGCTCCTCATACCTATGGCCTGCTTCCTTATGAATAGAAATGATTCCTATCCGAGGTTTTACAGCCTGGCATACCTCTCTTAAAGTCTGTACATCGGCATGACCGCTTGTGTGAAAACCATCTTTTACTCCATCGTATATCCGACCTGAGAAAAGGCTACGAATACGAATTACCTCCTCATTCGCACTTTCTGAATCTGGCTCTGCATACCCGCTCCACATGGAATAAACCAACCAAGGCTGCTCGTCATTATACACGTCAAGCATTCCTTTTATCAACCTGAAACTACTTGCACGGACAAGCATAAGAAATCCCGTAGACTGAAGTTTATCTTTCACCTTCTTCGTCCGATAATTAATCAACTCAAACGCATCAAACCGAAAGCAGTCCGACTTTTTCCCTGCATACCTCGTAAAAATATCCAATATGCTTTTCTGGTATTTATCCACAATAAATAGGCGTTTCGTGTCTTTGCAGGCCTGATGAAACGCTGCCAAGCGTTCCAAGTCCGTCGAAGAACAAAGAGCAAATACATACTTGTGCATACGTAAAGCCTGAATCACATGATGAGTTATCTCACCTTCCGTGAGGACGTGCTCCTGTTTCCGGCCTAGCATCGTACCTTCGGTAATAAGCACATCAACGTTTCCAATCCATGTTTCTAATGTAGGAAACAATCCTTTCCCTAAAAAGCCATGTCCACGGAAGTCCCCCGTATGAAGAATTCTTTTTCCCTCACACTCAATCAGCAACATATACGCATCGAAAGCTGAATGGCTCACAAAATACGGCGTAACGAATATCTTGCCTTTGCCAGATACATCCATACGTCTGGCGGTATGGTAAGTGCGCATTCTTTTCACCGCTTCCACCAGTTTTGTATAATCACCGTGAGCCATCAAGGCCTCATACTTACAAAGCAGCACTTCTTTGGCACCCGCACCAAGATATTGCGGCACATGAGCCGGAACCAGATGATGCAGTCCGACATGGTCACCATGATAATGCGTATAGAACACCGCATCTGCCCCTTCAGTGATTTCCGCCACTCGTCCGGCTGTCAGTTCCACTTTTCCCGTCCCCGGAAGATTGCTTCCTAAGTCAATCAGTACCTTGCATCCTTCCGTCGAGATTTCCGTAATACACCCGCCTATCTGGTTGGCCCCCCGATGAATCGTGATGTTCATAGTTTCAAAAGCGGTTTCTGTTCGTCCATGATGCAGATGCACGGCTGCCCGATTTCGTCACACGCATTCTTGAAACGCTCCATCTCCGGGCCCGCGTATGCCAGATAGAATTCAGGCTTCTCAACCGGGATTTTTACACCCTCAAGTTCTTTCGGCAAGATTCCAAACTCTACCTTTGCCGACAATACCCCTTCCATTTCCTGCACAAATTCACGATACCCCTTGTCGCTCCCTAAGGTATCCTTAAACTTGGCGATGTGATCTTGTACTCCAGACTTCATATTCTTATTAAAAGAACCATCCCCTTTCAGTCCCGTAGCCCCTATCCCTTTTTTCAGTTCAATGACAGCCAGCCTAAAATTCTTTCCCGGCTGCACAGCAATGATGTCAAAGCGAGGATGAGAATACACCTCAGAATGATAACCGACACTTTTATCTTCCGTAACCGAAAACTCAATATCTATCACTATGAAATCAGTCTCTTCCCCTTTACGATTACACACTGATATTTTTTGTTGCAGCAATCTTTCTTCATGCGCTCCATCCGCTTCTTCTAACAATGCCTGGTTCCATTTATCCATCACCTTTCCAGCCTCCTTAAAATATGTTTCCGGAGTTCCAATCTTTATCAATTCATCTCTTTTCTCTTTAAGACCCGTAAAAACCTTTTGAGCCTCGACTACTGACAGACATTGCTCTTTCTCAATCTTTCTTTTACAGAGTTCTTCCAGTTTGTCATTAGCCATGAATTCCATCCAAGTCCTTGGAATATTCTGATGCTCTTTCTTGAGATAAAAATAATTAGAGTCAAAATTCCGTGTTCGTGGAGTAATTTTCAATATCTGACCTCCCTTATAATAAATATGTACCTGATTTCCTCTCAAGTGGACATCGAGCTTTTCATCTATCGGTACATCAGGATTATTTACAGTGGCATTCGCATACGCTATAAACCCAGCCTTATCCTTCCAAATACGGTAATCCTTAAACTCACCTCGTTTAATATATGCCATAATTTTATTTTATGATGATTTCATTTATATCTTTTCCACGTAGCACAAACCCGCTTCAGCAGACTATCCTTCAACTCCTGCGGTTCACGCACCTCCACCTTTTCACCCATGGCCAGCAACTGGCTCGTAAGCTCCGGAGTGAGGCACAAATAGTATTCAAAATCACTATATTCTCCCTCTTTCACCGCTATTTCCTGCTGGGAAGAATGCAGCGGAAGCGAGCACATGTACTCCACGTGAACCCCATACACCCGAAGCACCACCCTTTGAGGCTGTAACGCTTCATTCACAAAAATCCCTACCGTATGCGCATAATACCTCTCCGCCTCGAAATCGTCAGGCATCAAAAAAGAATCCTCTTCCAGCTGCATAGCCTGAACTCGGTCCAGAGAGACATTTCGGATTCCATTTTGCTCCTCCAGATAACCAACTACATACCAGCGCTGGTGATACACCTTCATCGCATACGGATGAAAATGAAAAGTCTGTCGGTTCCCCTTGAATGGCTGGTAATCAATCTGCAACTTTTTATTCAGCTGCATAGCCTCCATCACCAGCTGCAAATACTCCCCACCTGCGGGAATCTCCTCCAGTAAAATCCGGTCTTTCATGTTCCGGCCCGCATCAATCATGTTCGATACGGTAAATGAATTCAACAGCCATTGCCGGGTCTTATCACTTTTCAGCAATTCAGGAGAAGATACATAATATTTACAGGTTGACAAATCACACTTTATCTCCACACCAAACAATTCGGCAATTGCCTCCCTGTGTACATGAAACGTTCGCTTGGCAAGCGGATTTCCATCTCCCATGCAACTATGCTTCCAACGGTCAGCAATCTCCTCAAAAGTCAGCCCGGGGTGTTGCAGAAGTAGATTGAGCAGCCAAATATAACGGTTAAACGTCTTACTAATCATTTTTTCATCTGTTTATCATTCAGTATCAGCGGCCATACATTCTAAAATGACTCTATCGCAAAACTAAAAATAATATCTGCAAAAACACTGCACACCCCGAAAAAATAAAAAAATATCCGCTTTTTATCGACTATGCAGTGTAATTGCATACCCCCTTACTTATTTTGCCTTCCGAACCATTAACTCCTAAAATTATGAACAAAAACAAGAATCAGAAGCGAAAAGTAGCCTTATCTCAAAAGAAAGCCCTCACCACACTCCAGTTTCAGGCTGAATGGGGACTTAAACAGCTCAATGGCCGTGAAAGTATCCTCCAGCAGCAACTTAGTAATGAACTCACTCTCATCGAACAACTGGATTTTACTCAGGACCTACTTGCCATCCAGAAATTTACAATCCACGTACAGCAACATGTACATGCGCACCCACTCTCCGGACAAGGAGATTTCACCAAAAGCCTTGTTGCCATCACCTTGGGAATCGTTCCTGTAGAATCCATATCCCCCGATGCCACTTTCCTTCCATGGTCCGAACTGGCGCAAAAGAAAATGCTCAGTCTCTATTATCCCGAAGAAGCAAGGAATGCCGTCGTTGCATGGGCTTCCCAAAACGGTTACCAGACTTCCACCTACTTAGGCACGCCAATCGTGAAGTTCAAACACATTTATTTAGTGATTAAAAGGGGGCAATAAATTGATAAGGGGCAGCCCCCTACATCCGTCTCACCAAATCCGTATCCACCGTTCCGACGGCGTTCCCACACACATACAGACCACAAAATGAATGACCCATACAGCCGCTAAGATTATCATCAAAATACGAATTAAATTCTTTTTAGTGGTTGATTTCATTGTCTTTCCTCTTTTTCTGCAATTATACATTAAGCCATATTATCTCTTGCATTTGGTGAAAACCCGCAACCTGAACTGGTGTGGCAGAAGCGTCTCATCCGGGTATATCCCCCATTTAACCTCCGCGTCGGGCGGCAGCTGTAAAAAACATTCGTGCACCACGTCCATCGCCTCCGTCGTTTCCTTGTCGTCCGACCAGTCCGCATTCTCTATTGAGAACACAACCATCGCCACCTCATCTGCAGACGAATATTTCGCCGGCAGCTTCTTCCACCAGTCCTTCACTTCCTTCCTCAGAAAATCCAGATTACCGGCAAGCATAAAAAAGTCGACGTGTTTAGAAGGAGTCGGAAACCGCAGAAAAGTCCTGAAATCATTAAAGTCGAAGGTAATCATGCAACGACGCAGCACCATCCCCAAAAGCGAGTCCGTAAACTCGATTATCTTCCGGTCCGCTTCCTGATACACTTCCGTAAGCATGGCATACCGGGAGTCATCATAATCCACCGTATAAAGAGCGTCTACCATCGGTTCCAACGCTTTCAGCAGACCTAAAGCATTCTTCCGCTTTTCCGCTCCCTCCGACGAATGAGGAATCGTTGCCACCAAAATGATTGCCTTGTTTCCTAACTCTCTGGCCTTCTGCAGGAAAGACCTGATGCACCCCTCTCCTGTTCCTCCACCAAGGCATACCACAAACACCGCCACAAGTCTGCCCCTTAATACACTCTCTATTGCAGGGAAAGACTTACTGCACTCATACTCCGCAAGAAAACGGTCCTTACCGCTACCCAGCCCTTCCTGTCCAATCAGGTATTTGCCACACAAGGACAACTCGTCCATTTCCTTCCGGTTCATGCCAAACGCATACAGTTGCACATCAGGCAGACAGCATTTCCGCATCTGGTCTACCACACGACCTGCTCCCCCGCCAATGCCCACTATAGATGCAAAACGTCCACTTCCCGGAATCAGCGGTCTGTAATCGAATAGCTTATCTAAATTCTCTTCCATACATTTTTTTCTTTTAATGATTTTCATAATGTATGGCAAATATGCACCTGAAGATATGCCATATAGGGGAATATGAAGAAAAAAATTTTATCCGGTGCTCCGAATTATTTAATAGGTAACTTGTCCTGTAATGTGTACATGAAAAACCGACTGGCCCGCCTCCTCGTTCACATTAATGCCCACATTGTACCCATCCGGATGGTATCGCTCGTCTACCTTTTACTTCACATACTAAAGCTCACATTCATAACCTCCCGTTTGTACTCGCTAAACAGAAATTATTGCTTATACCCAAGCCAAGGATCAAATCGTATGATATAATTATCTTCTGGATTATACCATCTTTTTTCATTCAATTTTATCGGAATGATTTCTTTTGTGATATTATTTTGCAAAGCAGGTATTCCACGACACATCCCTAAGTTAAATTGTATAATTAAATCTTCAAAATCATCGCTATATAACATTTCTTCTGTATACATCTCAATAACAAAATAATCAGCGGCGTCAAGTGAATAGTCCGGATATAATTTGCTTAATGTATCCCAAGCACTCTCAAACAAATATTCTAAATATTGGTCATCAAGCCTTTCATAGAATGAAAAGGCTTTAAAATCATTTGCCATTCCCATTGTGAATATTAGATATTTATATAAAGAATCGTAAACATCCTATTTTAAAGTTACTTTCTAAACAAATACCAAAGATACGTATTTGTTTTATCCTCCAATAGTACAAATATACTAAATACCAGTGAATTACGTAATATTTCAGATAACTTTTTACCATTTCAAATAATTAAAATATTATTATTAATCATTTTGAGATACATAAATCATATCAAACTACGGCAAAATATAAGCTTCCTATTAGATTACTTTTTCTTTCATCATGATTTTAAATTACATTTTATCTTATTCAATCAAGAGATTCAGGTACTTCATCATCAAGGTTATTCTTATCCTCTATTATTTGAGACCTATTAAGCATATCAGTTATCTCTGTCAAGAACGCAAGATCTCTAAAATAATAATTTGAATCATTAGCTAACTTATCTTCAATATAGTCAAATCCATAGTTAGCATATTCTTCCATTTTCTCCATCAATTTATCAACAGCAGATCTTAATGTAATTTCCCCCTTATCTAATGCTATAAAGTCTATATCTGTCTTTGCTATTAATGCAGCAAAAATATATCGGCGTAAGTTCCCATAAGAAGTTCGACCAATCCTATTCTCGATATTTCCCCAATACTGAATTGCTTGACCGAAAACTTTCTTTTTATCTCTATCTTCTACCAAAGGTTTTGTTCTATTATGATATAACCCAATAAAGAAAGCAATGATGAAAATCTCATAACCAGCTCCAAAGATTTTACCTCGAGCTTCTAAAAAGCTACTTACGCCTTTCCCATAATCGCAGAAAACATCCACAACAGTTGATTGATAACGTCGTTCCCAAGAAGGATTACGTTTAGCCCATGCTTCATATAAAGATTCCATAGCTTATTTTATTTTATTAATTATTGTACGTATAGTTGCCATATTTGTTTTATCAAAACCATCTGCTTTACTTATACGATAAACAGAACAAGTCAATTTGTTTATATCATCTTCACGAACCTTACCATGAGTAATATAATCCTTAGTTACAATTATACACTGTTTATCAATCTTATCTATGACATTATAAAATTCACTTTCCTTTGAATCACCGAATGATGATGTAGCTGCATCAAAAAATAGTGGATAATCTTCATCTCTCTTCTCTTGAGTAAAATCCGAAATAGCAAAGAGAACAGATATATACATCACTGTTTGTTGTGAACCTGAAGGATTGACGATTTCTGTACCATTGGAACTGTAGAGGTGAATCTCTGTTGAATCGTTTGCTGTCTGAATCAAACGTACGGTTCCATGAAAATCGTTTGCGCTAAGTCTATCTAAATAGTCATTAGCTCTTTTTTCCAACTCTGTAAGGAATCTTCGTAAATTATCTTTCTGAGCACGGGAAAAAGCATTATTAATTTCTTCAAGAACCTTATGAACTTTCTTTAAGACTTTAACCTGAGAGTTTGCTGGATTAAGATTATTCATCTGTTCTTTTAACTCATCCATTTTCAGTAGATTATTCTTTAATTCAGTTTCTAATTGGCTCAATCGGACAGATGCTCTCTCTTTTTGCTCATACCATCCTTTGATGTCATTAAATTGACTCTCAAGAAGACTTTCTGATACATTACCAGCTTGTATTAATATACGCGCCTTTTCATCTTGCAAATCCTGTATATCATCTTCAACTTCTTTCAACTCATTCTTTCTCATTTCTACGAGATTAAGCCAATCACGGATTTCTCCTGAGATACCAAATATTTTTGATTCCTCTGGTCCACTAAGTGAAATGCTGAGAGAGTGTAATTCTGAGATATAGTCATTCTTGAATAAGCTCTCTTCTTCAATCGATTTCAACTGTGCGTCACGTCTGCACTTAGCTTCTACGTGTGCACGATATTCTTCTAGACGATGAACCATAAATTCATATGCTTCTGAACCTTCTGGAGCTTCTCGTCCACATACTTTGCATATATGGTCATTAATCATATCTTCCATTGTTTCTTGGTTAGGAAGATACCATGGTAATTCGGTAGCGCCATTTACTAATGCACATTGAATTTCCTTAATTGTATCAAGCTTCGCTTTGGCTGCTGCTTGTTGCTTGTCGAAGTTTTTCTCTTGTATCCGTCTTTCTTTACTGAGTGAAGCACATTTTTGCTTAAATTCTGTCAGGACATCCCCAAATGGTGCTAATATCCAATATTGATCAAGAAGACAGTGATTATAATCCTTCTTCTTAATTGTTGCTAAAAGTTGAGTTTTCTTAGAAGTCTTTGTTTTAAGACGCTCTTGAATGTCACGGTACTTCTCTGAAGTCTCCTGGTTTTGTTCAAGTTTACTAAGATTAGAAGAGAAAGTAGCGATAGCATCTTTCTTATCTTTAATGTCTTCTTTATTCTGCTGTATTTCATTACTCAAATGCGTCATTTGTATTTCAAGAGATTTTGTTTCTTTTGAAATCTTATCATCAGACTTCATTTCCTGTAGCAAAGCCTTATTTGCTTTTTGCTCAAATGATTCTGTATTAGCAACAAGCCCGTCAAATTTATGAATATCAGAAAATTTATCAACTAAAGTTTTTAAAGAAGCAGCATTGTCAAACACGCTCAAGTCAGATTCACCTTTGAACATACTAAATCTTCGAATAAAAGAATCATAGCATCGTGTTATCAATAATTTGCCATCCACAGACTCACGCTCAACACCGTTTGTCTCGTAACCACGATAAGAAGCATTGCTGATACTATAAGTATCATTACCAGTCTTTGTAATAGAGAAAGACTTTTCAACAATCTTTTCTCCATCATGGTCAAAAGTCATAGCTACATATACCTCATCATGTTCGCCAATTTCTAATTTGGATTTTCTCATTTCTGAAACATTAGAAATGTTGGCACGCTCCAATGTTGTATCAAACAACCATTCTAAGGCCTCAAAAAATGTGGTCTTACCATCCCCATTGTCTCCAAGAATCAATGTGAGGCCATCAGAAAACTCAAAATGGTTATTTTCACCATAATAGCTTCTGAAGTTTTTGATGTCTATTGATTTGATTCTCATACATTACGTTTTAGATAATCGTTAATCTCTTTCCAAAGTTCTCTTTCAGTTGCTCCTTCGCTTGTACGACTAATAATTTGTGCTACTGTACTGATAACACAATTGTCAGATTCTATCGCTTGATAAATATTACCAATGTCTTCCGCAGTGTATCCACCGAACTCCATCAACTTCTCATCAAGTAGTACTGCATGGAGTATTTTCTCGTTATTTGTTATTGATGTCATTTTACTAGAATATTGACAGGTTATAATAATTTGTTATTTCTTCTAATTCTTTGTACGCAAAGGTTGGATTCTCAGATAATCCCGCAAAATCCCTGACTCTTTGCAATTCACCTTTTAACAAGTTTCGCTCCATGTTGTAGTTTTCTTCTGTTAAAGCAAATTCTGGTGCTACTACAAGGTCATGGATAATTGCAATATACTTATCCGGATGTTTTCTCAATATACGACCACGTCTCTGTATAAATTGCCTTGGATTTCCTGTACTCGCGCAAAAAATAGCAAGTTCACTTCTTGGCACATCAACTCCCTCATCCAAACATTTCATAGATGTCAGCACCTCTATTTCTCCAGTAGAAAATTTTCTCAACACTTCATCTCTGCTTTGGACACCAGATATGAATTTCTTTACCGTAGTTGTTGGACTAATCTCTTGTATAATTTGAGTGTATTTATCAATCAATTTATCTACATCCGTATCATCTGTTGGATTGTCAGTCGTAGCATATTGAATCTCACTATCAATTTGTACACCCTCAGGAACATAAACTAATGTATATTTAAGATTTCCACGTTCCTCAAAGCGCTGTTGTACTATTTGACGGAATACTCCTTCTTTATTATGGGCTTTATGAATGATCTTCTTTCGTTTAAGTAATAAACGCATGAGTATATCATCAGCACCAGAGAAAGAGTTTTCATCTACATTATAAAACTTAGCAAGCTGTAAAGATATCTTCTTATATTCAGCCATTTCTTCTTCGTCTAAGCGTACTACATGCGGATAGTATTTATACCGACAAAGAAATCCATTATCAATAGCATCTTTCATTGAATACTCAAATGTATATTGATCTTTGCATCCAAAGAAGTGCATAACAGCTTTATTACCTACATCATCAAACTGGCGCTCAGGTGTAGCTGATAAACCTATACGACGTAAAATCCTTACCCTATCCAACTTAGATATGATATTCGGCGCACCGATATTATGAGCTTCATCTGCAATTAAAAGCATTTGTCGCTGAGTCTTCTTACTTAAAGACATGAGCTGTTTGAATGCTGACTCTCTTGAGAAGGATGCATATGTAGCAATGATAATAAATGAAGCAGGCAATTCATCACTTTGAGCAAGACTTTCTTTTAGTTTTATATCATCAATATCAGCTCTCCACCTCTGATTCTTTGAACTAACCTTAATAATGTGGCTAAAGTTGAAACGTTTGCATTCATCCTCCCATTGTTCAACTAGAGTAATTGTAGGCACAAGTATCAATGCTTGGTAGAACTTAAATTTGTTGTAAATCTGTAGTAAACAATTTAGTGAAGTAAGCGTTTTTCCAGTACCAGTAGCCATTGCAAATAATCCCTTTTGAGAGATCTTCCAATTATTAAAAGCCTCTTTCTGATATGGTCTAGGTTCAGGATATGGAAACTTGGGAGTAAGAATTGTAACTGGTTCATCATTATCACTATCTTTTTCCTTGTTTAATGAACTAACAATTGTTGTTACCTTATTTTTTGCACGCTCTAGAATCCAACGGATTGAATCGGAAGGCTTATTCTCTATTTGGCTATTAAGAATACTCCGCTCATCTTCCAAAAGTTCCTTTATATCCTTATACTTATATGTATTAGTAATATGATTTATGATTTGATCGGCTTTTAGATATTTGACAGTCTCGTCAGCACCAGAAAATGTTCGGTTAAAATCATTAACAATATCATTAATACGGTCTTTATCGCGTTCTCCATCCCAATCGCAAAAAGCATTGATACTCTCTATGTTATCAATAAGAGCCATCCTAGAAAAATTACAAGAACCATCAAATGCCACTTTGTTGATACCATCAGAAAATATACCACACTTAGAGTGTGCAATACCATTTCCTACCTTTGGCGCAATAATCTTGATTTCTATACGCTCGTTTCGGATAAGCCAAGACAAACACTCAAAAAAGTGCTTATCTCGTTTTGAAAGAGTATAAGATATGCAATCTATTGCATTAAGATCAAAATACGGCGTGATAATATCCGATTCTCCAACAACAATTGCATTGCAATCATCCTCAGACAAGACGTCATTAATAATCATTCTCATTCTACCACCACCATAAAGGAATGCAGCAAAACCATCAGCTAATACATTGATAGCTGAAGAAGAAAAAAATCCAAGTTTTATGTCGAATGTAGTAGAATTGCATAATGCTTCGGAGAAGAAACCTAGCGGTTCCCACTCAGTTCGTGACATGAAACGTCGACTTTTCGGCCATATAACATCAGTTTTCAGCATTTAGACTTAAATTATTTATTTGATTCATAGCTTCTTCTTCTGTATCTAAATCAAATATTGTAGCATATTTAACTCTCATTTTTTTCATATCAGCCTCTGAAAGCATTGTATTATCATATAGATATAAAAGAAGATATTTTACCAAAGCTTGATTTCTCATAACCATTTTATGTGTCATCGGATTCCATAAAATTTTATTCCAAGGACTATGTGAAACGATACGTTCCATATGTTCAAAACGATGCAATATTTCATCAAATTCTATCATCTTTTCTATCCGTATTTTGGATACTGCTTCTACAAAAGGTAACAATCCAATAGGCCTAAAAAAAATGTTTCCTCCTGTTTCAGGTGAACGCATTTCTGCAGCTGCGGTAGCTGGAAATGTACTATTAATAAATGTATTAAATTCAGGAAATACATTCCGCATCAAATTCCAAAACTCAACAAGAAAGCATTCAAACGCTTCAAGAACATCATCATTTGGTCTGAACTTCAAATATTCATTCAACTGTGATTGTGTATATCTCCTACCATCCCTGATTGAGATAAATGTATTAAATAAAGTTATGTGACATGCATACAATGTCATAAGAGAAGTAAAAGCCATTTTATCATTAGTAGGTATAGCCTTATTATTGGTTGCTTTAATCCTGTTACCTGTAAATAAAGGATAATTCTCTAACATGTTCCTAGTGACAATAGCGACAGTATCATCCTCATCAAGCGCAATTATATCACCTAATCTTACAGGCTTTACATACCTATTTAAAGTAGAAAAAATGCGTCTGGAATGCTCTCTCCCTTCAGGCGTATTTTTATGACCGATTAAAACAACGCCAATAGTTTCATCAGCTATATCTGGCTTACATTCCAAAGCTTTTTTTATACCTTCTACACGATGTTGCCCATCAACAGGAAAGATTTTTTCTTCACCATTTAATTCTAATAGTCCAATATTAGGATAAATATGTCCATCTATCTCATATCTAATTTCTCGCCATTGTGGATCTCCATCATATACAGCCAAAACCAAGCTATCAAAAAAATGATCCTCTCGTTTTATTATATAATCTTTAATTTTTATATAATTATCAGATAATGAACGCTGTATCTGTTCTTTTATAGAATTTGCAGTATGTAATTCATCATTAACTCGGCTTACCATTGTTGCTATCTGAGAGAATGTCAAATTCGCAATGTAATAAATGGTATTACCAATTTGTCCTTTTATTGCTGGTATATTAATCATATTAAAATGCATTTGTTGGAAGTTGAGGTTCTAATTTATCCGGTATTTCTTCATTAAAATCAGGCTTAATAGCTCGAATCAACATTACTTCATTTTTATCAATTGCTTCATTATTTGTATCTGGATAATATCTGTAATATACATATTGGCCCCAACGTTTAAATAAGTTTCTAATTTTAGGTCTTTTATCTGTAAAATATTCTTTTGCACGTTTATTAATATTTTGGGAAGCACTAAAATGACACCTTCCTATATAAACAATATGCCTTTCAAAAAATGGTAATGTAATTCCTTTTATGAAAAATAAATATATGCCACCAGTATTAGATGGAATATTCTTAATTTCATCTGATATTCCATCATTTGTAGAATTTAAGTATTTTATCTCTGGTTTCCAATTTTCTTCACAAAGGATTGGATTATTACAATCTGGGCAATTATCTATCCATCTTTGAGGATTCAGATTAAAAGATATTTCAAAATTGCGATCCTCAAATTCTACATCAAAAGCATTTCTTCTCATATCTTTTAAATAAAACAATTTGCACAAAAATTATCTTCGTCAATATCCCCTATATTATCTACTAGTCTGCAAGAGCCAGCTTGACGCTTTGCCTCTTGCTTCTTAATTGCATCTAGCTTAATTTGACGAATACGTTCTGGCTTGATCAAATCTGCCAAACTCTCATTCTGATTCCAAGTATAACCACCTTTTTCAAAATCCATCGCTTTTTTATATAGATCAGGATGTTGTTCGTATAGCCATATCCATTCTATTTTCTGTTGAAAAAAACAGAAATAACATCCAGAACGACTACGATTATAAGTTCCGACCTTGCCGTCAACCTCAAACTTGATAGGTTTATAGTAATCAGGTACACCTACACCACTTTCTTCAAGAATCCGGAATATATCATCCACAACAAGAACATCGTCATTATCTACTAATGGGAACTCATCAAGCATACCTACAGGATAATCTGTCGTTTTAAGAAATTTAAAAACAGCTTTATTAAATAATTTCGTATCCAAATTTAATAACGCATTTACTTTCTTACTGTAATAGTAATCTCTGGAAAGAGGCCTTTCTATGATTTTCTTTGCTTCTGCCAAGGTCTCTCCATTGCACAATAATGTATATATTTCTATAAGGTGAGTAATATTGTTGTTACTTAACACTTTATTTATAACATCCACACTCCAAATATTTTTGCGAAATGGGAAAATAGCTTGAATATTTGGTTTAGTAGAGACATATCCTTCGCGATCTTCGTCACCACGAATACCAACATATGAAATAGTAGGAGTGTCCCCTACAAATTTTTCCATTTCTGCTAATTTCATTTTCTGAGTACACCAACGAGCTTGAGGTGAAGGTAAGTAATTACCTGACGCCTTTAAGAAATGTTCAAAAGGCGTTGCCTCTGGACTTCCAGCTGCAGCCCTCAATATTGTTATACCACCGAGATATGTGTCAAGACGATTAATCAACAATTCCGTCTCTGCAAGTTCACAACCAGTATCTGTATTATAATACTCCAATTTCATTTGTGGATATTTATTTTTGAGGTAGATGGCTAATGCTGCACTGTCCTTGCCTCCTGAAATACCCAATATTTGTCGTACCATATTCATTGTAATCTTTCATTTAACATTTTCAACAAAATACAAACATCTAATTCATCATTTCCCGATAAAAGTGCTTGCATCTTGTTTTCTATATTTTCAGCTTCAATAAGTTTTACTTTTGGAAGACGATAAGTCCTACTAGATTTGAAATCTCCTTTGCTTGTAGCCAATTCAAAGTTAAATGCTATCTCATCCGTTTCATAATTGATATTATCAAAAGCAGTATATCGTTCTAGCTCCCCAAACAAATGTGTAAGATTCGACAAGAACAATGCTTCTTCCCTATCTTTTATAGTTTCTATCTTACGATCAAATACAACCAGACCTATTTTTTCATAAAATTCACGTTTGTTATCAGATGGAGCAAGAATCCTATCTAAAAACGATTTAGATTTAGCTGTCAGCAAATTTCTATTTATATTTGAATAACGCTGAACTAATACCTCTTTATAATCTACATAATCATGAGGCAATCCTAAATATTCTACAACCGTTTCTTCAATACGATTGATAAATAAATCATAGCAAATAACTAATTCATGAACAGCTGTTTTGATAAGCTGCAAATACTGAGCTGCAAACTCTTCATTATGAAAATCATTATAACCTAAAGCAACTGGCATATCTTCCAGAAATGCCTTACAAGGATCTTTTGCGGTTGCTAAAATATCTCTAAACTTTGCAGTTGCGTCATAGTCAAATTTATGAGTTGTCTTAGCATATACATTTAAACCTTTATAAAAATTGAAGAATGGGCGAATAGTATCCATCAAAGACTTGGAAGTAATGCTCTCTCCATGTTCTTTATTCAGAAACTCTCTATATTTGTTGAATAATTCCAGTTTAATTCCAGTAACATCAAAAGCCTTTATTGTAAAATCATTCAAACGTTTTTGCAATAATTCAAAAAGTTCTTTATTGATATTCAAAACAAATGTTTCACCATTATAAAGCGCAAACTCTTGTTGTTTCACGAACAGGAATATAGGCAACCAAAAATCTATAACACCCTGTTTTAACTTATAGGGGCGCATTTTTAATGTCTTCACCAGATCAGACAGTTTCAAGGCTTTTTCTGTACTCTTTGCCAGGAAATCAGTACAAACAGCCCATAAAGATTGAAGCTCTGGAGCAATTGGTTCTCCTAGAATCCATAATCCGTCCTCATTCCGACGATGAATTCCGGAACTTTTAAGTAAAGTATTGTATATAGTACGCTCAGGAGGATATTGAGTTGGAGAAAATCCAAAGTCCTCTTCTTGCCAATGCTCAATCATCGCATCTAACAAGTTTACTCTTGCCAAAGAAATAGCAGAGCTAATTTTCTGCTTGTTGAATAACTCATTTCTAATAATAGGTGTTTTATTATATACAGATTCACAAACTGTTGACAGCAGCTTATTTAAATCTTTTCGACAGTTTATTATTTGCTGTTTCCCATTGAAATACCATTCTACCTGAGCATTCATCATTTCTACGCAATCATTAATGCTTTTATTAAGCAATTGCGTTTCATATGCTTGTTGTTTAAGTATTTCTCCTTTTGCAATACGGTCTTCCAATACCACATTATCAAGAAGATATTGCAATTTTTTTATCTCATAAAGATGCTTAACAATTGTTTCTGTATCATCAAAGTAAGCATAAATTATTGCTTTACCTGAGCTTGCAGATAACTCAATCATCTGATTTTTGACATCTTCCAAGGGGAATATTAAATTCACAAAACCATCCTCATCACCAGTTGGCTCAACATCATACGGTTCATTAGAAACTATAAACTGAAAATAACGTGGAGTACCTGTTCTATAATATGAAGCAGACGCTACAACAACGTTTCTTTTTATATAAGGCGCAATCTCTGTTGCTACTAACTTAGGAACAGGAACAATCGTAGCTGCCTTATATAATTCATCTTCAATGTTAATATCTGTACCTTCAAATAAAATGAACTGAGATTTATATGCAGCGAAACGAATAATTTTATTCGCTGTCAATTTTTCAATAATACTTCTAGGATTTTTTATACCTAAAGACTTTAATGCATAAGTCTCCAAGAAAGCAAAGTCTATTATAACACCATTATAAAACAAATTAAGCAGACCTATCGTCTTAACAATTTTAAGAGCATCATTAATATTATTTTTGTTAATAATACCACTTTCTACTCGTTCTATGGCAACCCGAATTGCACGCCAATTAGTAGAATCAATATTTGTCTCGGCTAAAACAGCATAAAAATTATATATGATATAATCATAAACCACAGCTAAATTGTAAGTTGTTGTATCATTTGGAATAAAACTGTTTATTGAATTGGATGTGGTGTCATGCAAAAAAGAAAACAATGTTCTCTCATTTTGACCATACCGTTGAATAGCTAATGTCAAACACGAAGCAGATATAGCATCCAATGGATACAACATTTTAGAGGTCCTTGCAGTTAAAGACTCTGATATGATCTTGTTTTTCTTCGCTAAGGAAAACACGTCTAAAAAATTCTCTTTGGCACCATCTGTCATTACTTTTGACTTTGTTAAGCTCTCCGCCGCCAAATACAAAAGTTGTTCTACGGGCTCTGCAAAAACCAACTCTTTAAAACGTCCTTTTACTTTTAACCATTCATTTCTTTGAGTTTCGGTAAGCTTATAAGCATAAGAACCAAAATTCTGATGAAGTGTGGTAATCAGTATTACATTCCGAGATGACACATTAACAAACTCAGCCAATGTCTGTAAAAAATACAATTCTTTTTCAGGATTGTTATTGGCTGCATGCTCAAGAATCTTTCCAAATTCATCAATAAAAATAAATAAAAATTTGTTTTGAGACTTAGAAACTGTTTTGAATTTATCATTTAATCCTGTTCAGCATAATTTGTATCATTGTTAGGTATATCATGGTTTGTGAAGTTTCCGGAAGTACTTCGTAGTCTTTACTGAGTCTTCTAA
>ERZ857480.7068-NODE-10849-length-33307-cov-9.9946_pt1 | contig 33307 bp, 30 predicted proteins | sample MGYA00519767_ERZ857480 | MGnify/ENA primary metagenome ERZ857480 (study PRJEB31778, sample SAMEA3449210) | human gut metagenome | biome: human gut; feature: human-associated habitat; material: faeces | place: United Kingdom | collected 2010/2012 ...
AGAGCAGGTGCGGCGGGTGGGCGATCTGCCGAAGCAGCGGCGGATACTGCGCGTCCTCGCGCAGGACGAGCGCCATCTTCTTTTTCGCCAGGCCGCCAAGCAGGCGCGCTTCATCCGCAAGCGCGTGCCGGAGCAGCGCCAACCCCTTTTCCTGAAGCTGCGCCGCGTACAGCCCCGGCTCGGCCAAAATCGCCAGCGCGCTCCCCGCCGCGCGCAGCGCCGCCTCCCGGCGGCCATAGCTCACGCCCGCACCGACCAGAATCGCCATCGCTTCGGATTCAAGCATTTCGTTTTCCCCTTATTTCCAGTAATTTCCTTCCAGATTGCGATACCGCAGCGCTTCCAGAATATGTGCCTTGCCGATGTTCTCCTCCCCCGCGAGGTCGGCGATTGTCCGCGCGACCTTGCGCACCCGGCTGACCGCGCGCATGGAGAGGTTGTATTTGTCGCAAGCCTTGCCGATCAGCTCGCGGCAGGCGTCGTCCAGCGGGCAGAACTGTTCGAGCTGGCGCGCGGAAAGCTCCGCGTTGCTGCTGACGCCCTCGCCCGCGTATCGCGCCTGCTGCCGCCTGCGCGCGGCCTGCACACGCGCGTGAATCGCCTCGGAGGGCTCTTCCGGCGCGCTCTCGGTGATCTGGCGCACGGGGACGGCCGTGACCTCGAGCTGCATGTCGATTCTGTCCAGCAGCGGCCCGGAGATGCGCCCCAGATAGCGCGCGATTTCCTTCTGGGTGCAGCGGCAGGGCTGCGTCGAGCTGCCGTAATTGCCGCAGGGGCACGGGTTCATCGCCGCGACGAACATCGCCCGCGCGGGGTATTTCGCCTGCGCGCTGACGCGGACGACGCTGACAAAGCCATCCTCCAGCGGCTGGCGCAGGGCTTCCAGCGCGCCCCGGTCGTACTCCGGCAGCTCGTCGAGGAACAGCACGCCGTTGTGCGCGAGGCTGATTTCGCCGGGGCGCGCCTTGGTGCCGCCGCCGACCAGCGCCACCGCGCTGACCGTGTGATGCGGCGCGCGGAACGGCCGCTCGGCCATCAGCCCCGCGTCGGCCGCCAGCGTGCCCGCCGCGCTGTGGATGCGCGTCACTTCCAGCGCCTCCTCCAGCGTCATATCCGGCAGAATTCCCGGCAGGCAGCGCGCCATCATCGTCTTGCCGCTGCCCGGCGGGCCGATCATCAGCACGTTGTGGCCGCCCGCCGCCGCGATTTCCAGCGCGCGCTTCGCGCCCTTCTGGCCGCGCACATCCGCGAAATCGCACAGGATTTTCTTTTCGCCCAGCAGCTCGGCGTAGGGTCTGGCGCGCAGCGGCTCGATCTTCCGCCTGCCGCGCAGATGGTCGATCGCCTCGCTCAGGTGCGCGACCGGCAGAACGTCCAGCCCCTCGATGCAGGCGGCCTCCGCCGCGTTGGACGCGGGCAGCATGATCGCGCGCAGGCCGCTTTCCTTCGCCGCAATGGCCATCGACAGCGCCCCGCGCACGCCCATCACCCCGCCGGAGAGCGACAGCTCGCCGACCGCCGCCATGCCCGCCATCGTCTCCGCGTCCAGCCGCCCCATCGACGCGAGAATCGCCAGCGCAATGGGCAGGTCGTAGGCCGGCCCCTCCTTGCGCACATCCGCCGGAGCGAGGTTGAGCGTCAGCCGCGCGACGGGGAAGGGCGTATGGCAGGCGGACATCGCCGCGCGCACCCGTTCCCGGCTCTCCTTCACCGCCGCATCCGGCAGGCCGACAATTTCAAACATCGGCATGCCGTCCACACAATATGCCTCCACCGTCACCGGGTAGCCCTGTATGCCCGTCAGCCCCATACTCTGAACACTTGCAAGCACGGCAAACACTTCCATTTCGTTCTTCTTTGTTTACAGAAAGTATATCATACGCATCCCGCGCAGGCAAGCGGAAAGGGGAAGCCGCCGCCGAAAATCATCTTTTTCGGCCGCCGTGCGTGCTCAAACCGCGCCCGCATCCGTCCCCTTTTTATTTTCGTCCGCCCGATCGGTTGCAAATCTGTCAACCGAGGCGTATAATGAGAATGGCGTTTATTTTATTTCAAAGTCAATCACAAAGGAATTTTGCTGTCATGCGTTTTCAAACTGTTCACACCCCCACGTCGCTCACCGAAGGCCCGATCTCGCAGGCGCTGATCTCCTTCGCGCTCCCGCTGCTTCTGGGCAACCTGTTCCAGCAGCTCTACAACACGGCGGATTCCCTGATCGTCGGCAATTTTCTGGGCAGCGAGGCGCTGGCCGCCGTCAGCTCCTCCGGTAACCTGATCTTCCTGATGGTCGGTCTGGTCAACGGCGTCTCGATGGGCGCGGGCGTCGTCATCGCGCGCTATTTCGGCGCGAAGGATTACGACCGCATACAAAAGACCATCCACACGCTGCTGGCCTTCGGCCTCGTCGCGGGCGCGCTGCTGACGATTGTCGGCGTCGCGCTCTCCCCGGTGATGCTGCGGCTGATGGATACGCCGGAAACGGTTCTGCCCGATTCCATCAGCTATTTCCGCACCTATTTCACCGGCTCGCTGGCTTTCGTGCTCTATAACATCTGCATGGGCATTTTGCAGGCCGTCGGCGACAGCCGCCACCCGCTGCAATACCTGATTATTTCTTCCCTCGTCAACGTCGTGCTCGACCTGCTCTTTGTCGGCGTGTTCCACATGGGCGTATGGTCCGCCGCCGCGGCGACGGCCATTTCCCAGTTGGTGAGCATGGCGCTGTGCCTGCTCCGCCTGATGCGAAGCGAACGCGCGTACCGCGTCAGCCTGCGGAAAATCCGCTTTGACAGGCGCGCGCTCCTTGAAATTCTGCAAAACGGTCTGCCCGCCGGTCTGCAAAACAGCATCATCTCCATCGGCAACGTCGTCGTGCAGAGCAACATCAACCAGTTCGGCGCGGCGGCCATGGCGGGCTGCGGCGCGCACAGCCGCATCGAGGGCTTCGGCTTCCTGCCCGTCACCTGCTTCACGATGGCGCTGACCACCTTCGTCAGCCAGAACCTCGGCGCAAAGGCGTATGACCGCGTGAAGAAGGGGATTCGCGTGGGCATTTTCTGCTCGGTGACGATTGCGGAGACCGTCGCCCTGTTGATCTTCATCTTCTCCCCGAAGCTGATCGGCCTGTTCACCGGCGACGCGGAATCCATCGCCTTCGGCGTGATGCATGAGCGCACGACGACGCCGTTCTTCTTCCTGCTGGCCTATTCGCACTGCATGGCCGCCATCTTCCGCGGCGCGGGCAAATCCACCGTGCCGATGCTGGTTATGATGCTCTGCTGGTGCATCATCCGGGTCATCTACGTCACCGTCGCCGTGAAGTTCTTCCCCGTGCTGCAGACGGTCTCCTGGGCGTATCCGATCACATGGGGGCTGAGCACGCTGGTGTTCACGCTCTATTACTTCAAGGCCGACTGGATGCATGCGTTCGAGCGGCGCGAAAAACACGCCTGATCGTCCTTTCGGCGCTCTCCCCCGTCGGCGGCTTCGCCGGCGGATTTTTTGTTTCTCCCGTTCGGGGCGCGCCCGTTCTGCCGAATATTGTATTTTCACACCCGTTTTTTTTGCACCTTTTCGCTTTTCAAGTCGAATCCTTTATGATATACTATATGATTGTTTGAAAGTAGCTCGGGAGCGTGTTTCGCGCCCCTTTACATCGCCCCAAGGAGGATCAACCCATGCCTGATACGCCGATGCCCGGTTCGCTCGCGGCCGAAACCGCCCGCCGCCGGACGTTCGCCATTATCTCCCACCCCGACGCCGGTAAAACGACGCTGACCGAAAAGCTGCTGCTTTATTCGGGCGCGATTCGCACCGCCGGTTCCGTCAAAGCCCGCAAGAGCGACAAACACGCCACCAGCGACTGGATGGATATCGAGAAACAGCGCGGCATTTCCGTGACCTCCTCGGCCATGCAGTTCGAGTTTGACGGCTACCACATCAACATCCTCGATACCCCCGGCCACCAGGATTTTTCGGAGGACACCTACCGCGTGCTCGTCGCGGCGGACAGCGCCGTAATGCTCATCGACGCGGCCAAGGGCGTCGAGGCACAGACCATCAAGCTGTTCAAGGTCTGCCGCCTGCGAAACATCCCGATTTTCACCTTCGTCAACAAGATGGACCGCGCGGGCAAAGACCCGTTTGCCTTGATGGAGGAGATGGAACAGGTGCTCGGTATTCGCGCCTGCCCGATTAACTGGCCCATCGGCACGGATGGCGATTTCAAGGGCGTTTACCACCGCGATACCCAGATGGTGGAGCTTTACGAATCCGGCGACCACGGCAAGACGCGCGTGGAGAAGCAGGATGTGCCGCTAAACGATCCGCAGCTTCCGGAGCTGCTCGGTGAGCGCCTCTACAAGCGCCTGACGGATGAAATCGAGCTGCTGGATATCGCGGGCGATTCCTTCGATCTGGATCTTGTGCGCAAAGGCGAGCTGACGCCGATGTTCTTCGGCTCGGCCATCACCAACTTCGGCGTCGAGCCGTTCCTGACCCGCTTCCTCGAATACTCCACCCCGCCCGCCTCGCACGAGAGCGACGTGGGGCCGGTGGCGGCGGACGACCCGGATTTCTCCGGTTTCATCTTCAAGATTCAGGCCAACATGAACCCGGCGCACCGCGACCGTCTGGCCTTCATGCGCATCTGCTCGGGCGTGTTCACCAAGGGCATGACCGTCTGGCACAGCGGCAGCGGCAAGATGATTCAGCTCAAGCAGCCGCAGCAGTTCATGGCGGACGAGCGCGAGGCCGTTGAAAACGCCTATCCGGGCGACATCATCGGCCTGTTCGACCCCGGCATCTTCGCGCTGGGCGACTCGCTCTGCACGGGCAAAAAGCGCCGCTTCCCCGGCATTCCGATGTTCGCGCCGGAGTTCTTCGCCCGCGTGAGCAGCATCGACAGCCTCAAGCGCAAGCAGTTCGTCAAGGGCGTTTTGCAGCTCAGCGAGGAAGGCGCGATTCAGACCTTCAAGCGGCCGGGCATCGGCTTTGAGGAGATCATCGTCGGCGTGGTCGGCGTGCTCCAGTTCGAGGTGCTCGAACACCGTCTGAAGACGGAATACAACGCCGAGATCCGCCGCCAGCAGCTCCCCTACCGCTTCGTGCGCTGGATCACCAAGTCGCCGAAGGCCATCGAGGATTTGAAGCTCTCCAGCACCTCGTCTCTGGCCAAGGACGCGCGCGAGCGCGACGTGATCCTCTTTGAAAACGAGTGGTCGATCCGCTGGGCGCTTGAAAACAACGAAGGGCTGGAGCTGGCGGAAACCGCATCCCGTTTAGGCTGACATTCCCCCCACTGACATAAAACCGACATATCAACAGAAAGAAGGGCTTCCATTTGGAAATGATTCGTGAAAACCTCCGCAACATCGCCATCATCGCGCACGTTGACCACGGCAAGACCACGCTCGTCAACGAGATGCTCAAGCAGGGCGGCGTTTTCCGCGAAAACCAGCAGGTTGCCGACCGCGTGATGGACAATAACGCCATCGAGAAGGAGCGCGGCATCACCATTCTGGCGAAGAATACTTCCATGTATTACAAGGACGTGAAGATCAACGTCGTCGATACCCCCGGCCACGCCGATTTCGGCGGCGAGGTCGAGCGCGTGCTCAAGATGGTGGACGGCGTTCTGCTGCTCATCGACTCGTTTGAAGGCCCGATGCCGCAGACCCGCTTCGTGCTCCAGCACGCGCTGGCGCTCGGCCTGCCGGTCATCATCGTCATCAACAAGATGGACCGCCCGGACGCGCGCTGCGAGGAGGTCTACAACGAGGCCTTCGACCTGATGATCGACCTCGGCGCGGACGAAAGCCAGCTCGATACCCCGGTCGTCTACGCCAGCGCCCGCGCCGGCACCGCGACGCTCGACCCGAACGTGCCGAGCGAAGACCTGCGCCCGCTGTTTGAGACCATCCTCAAGTACATCCCCGCGCCGAAGGGCGACCCGGACGCGCCGGTGCAGATGCTCATCTCCACCATCGACTACAACGAGTTCGTCGGCCGTATCGGCATCGGCCGCATCTCCCGCGGCACGCTCAAGCTCAACAGCATGGCGACCCGCTGCAACAACCTCAACCCCGATCTCCACGAGAACTTCCGCCTGAGCAGCCTGTTCGCGTTCGAGGGGCTCAAACGTGTGCCGGTGGAAAGCGCCAGCATGGGCGAGATCGTCGCCATCACGGGCATTGAGGACATCATGATCGGCGACACCATCTGCGCGCCGGATACCGTCGAGCCGCTGCCCTTCGTCAAGATCACCGAGCCGACCGTCGCCATGACCTTCTCCGTCAACGACAGCCCGTTCGCCGGCCGCGAGGGCACCTACGTCACCTCCCGCCACCTGCGCGCCCGCCTGATGCGTGAGCTGCAAACCGACGTCTCCCTCCGCGTGGAGGAGACCGACTCCGCCGATTCCTTCCGCGTCAGCGGCCGCGGCGAGCTGCACCTCTCCGTGCTCATCGAGAATATGCGCCGTCAGGGCTACGAGTTCCAGGTTTCCAAGCCGGAGGTGCTCTTCCACTATGACGAGAACGGCAACAAGCTCGAGCCGATGGAGCGGATGGTCGCCGACGTGCCCAGCGAGTACGCAGGCGCCGTCATCGAGAAGATCGGCCGCCGCCGCGGCGTGATGGATAACATGTCCGGCACCGACCGCGTGCGCCTCGAGTTCACCGTGCCGAGCCGCGGCCTGTTCGGCTACCGCAGCGAGTTTATGACCGATACCCGCGGCGAGGGCGTGATGAGCGCCGTGTTTGACCACTACGAGCCGTACAAGGGCGATATCCCGCACCGCAGCGTCGGCGCGCTGGTTTCCACCGAGACGGGCGAAGCGGTCATGTACGGCCTGTTCTACGCGCAGGATCGCGGCACGCTGTTCTGCGGCCCGAACACCGCCGTCTACACCGGCATGATCGTCGGCCAGAACGCGCGTCAGGGCGATATCGACGTCAACGTCTGCCGCCAGAAGCACCTGACCTCCATCCGCAACGCCGCCGGCGCGGAGACCGCCATGAAGCTGACCTCCATGCGCACGCTGACGCTCGAGGAATGCCTGGAGTTCATCGACGACGACGAGCTGCTGGAAATCACCCCGAAGAGCCTGCGCATGCGCAAGCGTGTGCTGGAAACCGAGTTGCGCAAGAAGCTCGCCGCCAAGAAGCGCGCGGAAGCGAACAGCTAAGCTATTTCATTCATCCGACCGGGATTTTCCCCGGCCGGATTTTTTTGTGCTTTTCTTTCGCATTGCCTGTTTCAGCCGTTTCTGCTATAATCTTCCTCAAAGAAGGTGACAGCATGAGCACAATCGTCTTTTTCTGTATTCCGGCCTATGGCCACACCAATCCGACGCTGGGCGTTGTCCGCGAGCTGGTCGCGCGCGGCCACAATGTCGTCTATTATTCCTACGACGCGATGCGCGAACCCATCGAAGCCACGGGCGCAGTGTTCGTCTCCTGCAACCGCTATGACGCTGAGCAGCGCCTCTCGCCGCAGGATGGCAAACGGCTGGGCAGCGATCTGGCCTTTTCCACCCGCATGCTCGTCGATACGACACTGGCGCTGGGCAGCGCGATTCTCAGCGACATGCGCGCCCTTGCGCCGGATTGCATCGTCGCGGATTCGATGGCGATTTGGGGCAAACTCATCGCTCGAAAGCTGGGGATTCCATTTGTCTCCTCCACGACGACGTTCGCTTTCAACCGATACTCCGCCGGAATGATGAAGCAAAGCCCCGTCCGGTTTCTCCGCATGCTCTGTTCCATGCCGAAAATCGGCAGGGAGATCAAGCGCCTGCAAGCGGCGGGCTATCCCGTCAAGAACGTGCTGGATATCATTCAAAACGACGACAGCACGGATACCATCGTCTATACCTCCCCCGAGTTCCAGCCGTACTCCGACACGTTTTCCGCCGATCATTACGCCTTTGTCGGCCCGTCCGTTCGTCCGGCGGAAACCCGCATGGAAAAGCCCTGTCAGCCGCTCGTCTACATCTCGCTGGGAACGGTGGTCAACGATCAGCCGTCTTTCTATCGGCAGTGCATCGCCGCGCTGGCGGACAGCCCCTGCCGCGTGATCCTCTCCGTCGGCGAACAGGTCTCGCCCGCCGATTTGGGCGCGCTCCCCCCAAATGCAGAGGCGTATCCGCAGGTGGATCAAATCGCCGTGCTGCAGGTTGCCGATGTGTTTCTCACCCACTGCGGCATGAACAGCGTCAATGAAGCGCTGTATTTCGGCGTGCCGCTGGTCATGTTCCCGCAAACGCCGGAGCAGGGCGGCGTGTGTACCCGCGTGCTTCAGCTCGGCGCAGGAGTCAAACTCGAAAGGCCGGACGCCGCGTCCATCCGCAAGGCCATCGACGCGGTGCGCCTCACCCCCGCTTATCGCGAAAAAGCCGCCGAAATTTCGGCGGGCTTCCGCAGGTGCGCAGGCGCAAAGGGCGCAGCCGAAAAGATTTTGCAGGTCATCGGCAGAGCATCCTGATTGTCATTTTTCTGTCAGACCCAAAATACGAACAGCTTATATCGCATGAACAACTTTGTCTTTTGCTCAATGCGCCATAAGTTGTTTTTTTATTTTTGGAGATTTTTTCCAATCTTCATTTTGTTTAATTTCAGTCGTTATTATTCGTTTTGTCTGAGACTGCCAAACTTCTTTTTCCCCCATTTACAACAGCCGCTCTTTTGTGCTATCATCTCTGCCGACAGAAGGAAAGCGCCGCAAAGCAGGCGTGAGCCGCTTCTGTTGATATACGTTTCTGTTCCTGTTTAGACAGAAAAAGGAGGTCTTTCTCAATGCTGAATTGTAATGTTGCCTTTGCGAACTGCGCAGACCGTATCGGCGAGGCGCGCACCGTTTCCGTGCGCGAGCTGGCGGACATGGTGGGCTTCATCTTCGGTATGGCCGTCTCCGTCGCCCTTGCGACGGGCGTTGCTCAGGTGATTGCGCTGCTGTAAGCGGCCTGATTCCGCGCCGCTTTCCGCGCATTGAAAGCAAGCTATCTAAAGGGGCTGTCAAACTAACAAAACCGGTATTTCAAGAGAAACTAGGAATTTTTGCCCGAAGGTTTCCAAAGGGCGATCGGAAAGCCCTTTGGTGGGGCGATGGGGCAAAGCCCCATATTCTGAAAATGCTTAGTTTTCTGATTCTTGAAATATCTGGATTGAGCTTGACAGCCCCTTCATTTTTACGAAAAATCGCCCGCTTTTATGCGCCTGCGTTCTTGATGTAGGTCGAATCCGACAGCACGACGATCTTTCGCGCCGTCAGCTCCTGCCGAATCAGCAGCATGAACCGATAATAAACGTCCCAATATGCCTCCGTCGGCGCATAGACGCGCGCGACGTATTCAATGCCGCCCGCCTGATAGGCGTTGATGCCCACAAACGGCGGCTTAATCGCCTCGCGCCCTTCCTCCGCGCGCTTGCAGGCCGCCGCCAGCGCGTCAAGCACCGCGTCCGTGTCGATTTCAGAACCGATGCAGAGCTTCACATCCACGCGGCGGTAATCCTTGGCCGTGTAATTGATGATGCGCTCGGTCGAAATCTCCTTGTTCGGGATCATCACGGCCTTGTTGTCCGCCGTGACCAGATGGGTGTACATCAGGCCGATGCGCTCCACCGTGCCCTCCGCGTTCTGCGTGCTGATGAAATTGCCCGCCACAAACGGCTTGGCAATCAAAATGACCATGCCGCTGACCACGTTCGCCAGCACATCCTGCACAGAGAGCGAAACAGCCAGCGCAAACAGGCTCAGCAGCGCAACCATGCTCGTGATCGGCACGTTCAGTTGACCGGCGACCATCGTGGCGAGCACAATCACCATCACAATCCGCGCCGCCGCCGTCAGAAAGCCGAGCATCGCCTTATCCAGCGGCAGCTTCGCCACCAGCCGGTTGAGCGCCTGCATGACGATCTTGATGACGACCGCGCCGATGATGCAGATCAGCCCCGCGCCAATCCATTTTTCCATCGACGCATTGTGCAGCGCGCCGACAACCGCCGTCATCTGTTCAGGGGTAAACGCATCCTCCGTATTCATGCCTCCGCCCTTCCGAGCACCGCGCCCTCGCACGCGCCCAGCGCGAGGGTCACGTAGCCGCCCTGCACGTTATGCGTTTTGCCGGTCATCAGGTCGCGGACGGCCTTGCAGCCCGCCAGCGCCTCCGGCAGGCGAATCATCCGGCGAATCGCCCGTTCGGACGTGTTGAGCGCGCACAGCACCGTCTCCCGCTCGGTTTGGCGCAGATAGGCATACAGGCCGTCCTCGCCGACCTCCCACGTTCTGAGCGTGCCCTCGCGCAGCACCTCGCTTTCGCCGCGCATGTGCGTCAGCCGCTTGTAATAGGCCAGCATCGCGTTGCCGTCCACCTTGTCCCACGTCATGCTCCGCCGGCAGTCCGGGTCGGGGCCGCCGCGCATGGCCAGCTCGTCGCCGTAATAGATCACCGGCACGCCGGGATGCGTCATCTGGAAAAACACCGCCGCGCGCATGGCCTTCACGCGCCCGCCGCAGCGGGTCAGCATGCGCGCCGTGTCGTGGCTGGAAAGGAAATTCCACATGGAATTCTGCACTTCCTGCGGATAGAGCATCATGGCGCGGTTCACGCCCGCGTCAAACTCCGCCAGCGACCAGCGGCGCTCGGCAAAGAATTTCCAAATCGCCTCGGAGAGAACGTAGTGCATCGTGCCATCGAACATGTCGCCCACGGTGCACCACTCGCGCGAATCGTGCCAGCACTCGGCGATCATAATCGCATCCGGTTTCGTTTGCAGCACGGCGCGGCGGAACTGCCGCCAGAAATCGGGATAGACCTCCGGCGATACGTCCAGCCGCCAGCCGTCCACGTGCGCCTCGCGCAGCCAATAGCGCCCCACGTCGAGGAAATACGCCGCGCAGGCCTCGTTCTGCATGTTCAGCTTGGGCATGTACGCCCATTTCTCGCCGAAGGTCATGTAGCCGCAGGGGTATTGCGCCCCGAAGAAGAACCAGTCGTAATATTCGGACGCCTTGCCCTTCTCCATCGCGTCCCTGAACGGCGCGAAGCCCAAGCCGCAGTGGTTGAACACGCCGTCCAGCACGATGCGGATGTTCCGCACGTGCAGCGCGTCGGCCAGATTGCGCAGATCCTCCAGCGAGCCGAGCAGCGGGTCAATTTGGTAATAGTCGAACGTGTTGTAGCGGTGGGAGGTATCCGAAAGGAAGATCGGCGTCATATAGACCACGCCCACGCCCAGCTCGGCCAGATACGGCACGGCCTCCAAAATGCCCTTGAGGTTGCCGCCGAAGCGATATTCGTTCGCCACGCGCTTGCTGCCCCACGGCTCGACGGCCTCCTCCCCCGGCACATCGACGCGGCGGAAGCGATCCGGAAAGATCTGGTAGCCGACGCAGCCGCGCGCCCACTGCGGCTTCTCCTTCGCGGGATAGGCGTGGGCATAGTGGAAGCCGCTCACCCATGCGGGATTTTCCGGCACGGCGCGCGTGCCGTCCGCATCGTGCAGCAGCGTCACGTCCCCCGCGCGCAGAATAAACGCATAGACGATGCGCGGGTCGCGCGGCGCAAACACCGCCTGCCAGACCTCGCGGTTTTCATCCCGCCACATGCGCTCCATCGGGATATCGGCCGCGTGGGCAAACGGTTCGCCCTCGGCATAGTGGAAGGCATGGCGCAGCGTCACCGCGTCAAACTCATTCGCGGCGGTCGTCAGCCGGATGCAGACGCGCCCGTCGCTGAGCGTGTGGCGATCCTCCAGCCACGGGATATGGTGAATGGCGGCGATTTGAAGGCTCTTCATGGCGTTCTCCTTTCACGCTTTTCGGCTTCCATCGCGGATTCCATGTAGAATCCAATACTAGATTGTGCCGTACAGTGGTTGACATACTTCTGAAAAAATCTTATAATAATAGGGAAACCAGATTTTGACTGATCGAATCATTGGGAGGCTCTTGTATGACCATTCTTGCAGATAGCTGTTGTGATCTCTCCCCCGAGCTGCTCAAAAAAACGCAGGCGAAGATCGCGCCGCTGACCATTACCATAGACGATACGCATTACGTGGACGACGGCACGGTCGATATTCCGCCGTATCTGGCCGCCATGAAGGCGAGCAAAAACCCCGTCCGCTCCGCCTGCCCGTCCCCCGACCTGTACGCCGAGGATATCCGCGCCACGGAGGGCGACTGCTTCATCGTCACGCTGTCCGCCAAGCTCTCCGGCTCGCACAACGCGGCCTCGCTGGGCGTTCAGCTCGCGCAGGAGGATATGCCGGAAAAGAAGGTGCACGTCTTTGACAGCGAGAGCGCCAGCGCCGGCGAAACCTATATCGCGCTGATGATCCACGATCTCATCGCCGCGGGCAAGAGCTTTGAGCAGATCGTCGAGCTCGTCGAAGAGAAGATCCGCTCCATGCACACGCTTTTCGTGCTCGATTCGCTGGATAACCTCGTCAAGAACGGGCGCATCAGCAGGACCGTCGCCCTGCTGGCCAACGTGCTCTCCATCCGTCTGCTGATGAGCGACGACGGCCACGGCGCCATCAAGAACATCAGCAAGGCGCGCGGCATCAAGGGCGCGCTGGGGCAGATGGTGGAAACCTGCCGCAAGCACACCGAAGGGCTGGCGGCCGCCTCTCAGCGGCTCGTGATCTCTTATTGCAACTGCCCGGAGCGCGCGCGTCAGGTGCGCGACATGATCCGCGAGAAGTGCCCGGCCATCGGCGAAATCATCCTGACCCCGACCTCCGCGCTCTCCTCGATGTACGCCAACGACGGCGGCATCGTCATCGCGTATTGAGCGAATCCCCTTCGCTTTAGAAAGACTCTTTTTCGAGTATTCGGAAAAGAGTCTTTTTTTGCGAAATATGGGTGTGTTTTCGGGCAGCTTCGTACTCCTTCAGTCAGCTTCGCTGGGGACGACTCCTTCAGTCAGCTTCGCTGACAGCTCCCTCTGAGAGGGAGCTCATTTTGGAAGGTATTACGATGCTTTTTTTCAAGACAAACTTCGAAAAAGCGCAACTCAACCTCCCTCTTCGAGGGAGGTGGCACGACGAAGTCGTGACGGAAGGAGTTCCCGCATGCGGTGGAAGGAGTTACCCGCAAATCCCCTTCAAATCCCCGAACGTCTTCATGGCATACGTCGCCATGCCGCAGGCAGCCGCCTCGCCAAGACCGGCGCTGTCAAAGCCGCCCGCGACAGCCGCCTGAATCCCGGCCTTCGCATCCTCGACAACGAGGCATTTTTCCGGCTTCATGCCGATGAAATCCGCCGCCATCAGGAAAACCTGCGGGTCGGGCTTGCTCCTGGTGATGTTCGTTCCGTCGGAAACCGCGTCGAAATAATCGCCCAGCCCCAGCCGCGACAGGATAAATTTCGTGTTCTTGCTGGAAGAGCCGATCGCCAGCTTCAGCCCCATGCCGCGCAGAGCGTTGAGCGTCTCCTTCACCTCGGCGGAGAGATCCGCCGGGGACATGTTCGCCAGCAGGCGGCGATACAGCGCGTTCTTCTCCTCCGCCAGCGCTTCCTTCTCCTGCGCGGTCAGCTTCCCGTCGTAGCGCTCCAGAATGATTTCAAGGCTGTCCATCCGGGATACGCCGCGCAGGCGGTTATTGATCGTCTCATCGAAATAAATGCCGAGCTTGTCCGCAACGGCCTTCCACGCCTGATAGTGATATTTGTCCGTAAAGCAGATCACGCCGTCGAGGTCAAAAATCACGCCCGTATATTTGCCCATATTGTTTCTCTCCTTGTTTTGTTTTGCCTTCATTATACCCGTTTTGGCGGTCAATGTCCACAGCATCCTGACGCGCCTTTTCAGCAAAAAAAGAAGCTGTCAAGCTAACAAAACCGGTATTCCAAGAGAAACCAAGAATTTTTGCCCGAAGGTTTCCAAAGAGGTTTTCGGTTGTTGCTGCCGGTGGCAGAAACAAACAATCGAAAACGAAAGCCCTTTGGTGGGGCAATGGGGCAAAGCCCCATATTCTGAAAATGCTTAGTTTTTTGATTCTTGAAATATCTGGCTTGAGCTTGACAGCCCCTTTTCCGTCCATCGTTTTTGGAACAGACGCTTTTTTTCGTCTTTTCCAGCCGTTAAGGCCGCGTTAAGTTTTTATTCCCCATGCCCCGCCGTGAAGTGGCCGAGCGCATAGATCACGCCGATGATAATCAGCATCACCGCGAAAATGCCCAGCATGCCCTCGCCCATGAACACCAGCGAGTTCAGAAAAGCCTGTGTATCGAGCTTCATAATCCGCGCCTCCTTTTACACCAGCGGCCCGACCAGCGCCAGAATGATGCCGCCCGCAATGACGGAGGCCACCTGACCGGCCACGTTCGCGCCCGCCGCCTGCATGAGAATGAAGTTGTACGGGTCTTCCTCCTTCGCCATCTTCGCGATCACGCGGGAGGACATCGGGAACGCGGAAATGCCCGCCGCGCCGATCATCGGGTTGATCTTCTTCTTGGCGAACAGGTTAATCAGCTTGCCGAAGAGCACGCCGCCGAACGTGTCAAACATGAACGCGATCAGGCCAAGCCCCAAGATCATCAGCGTTTCCGGCACGAGGAAGCTCGCCGCCTGCATCCGCACCGCCACCGTCAAGCCCAGCATCAGGCTGATCAGGTTGGCCAGCACGTTCTGCGCCGTTTCCGAGAGGCTGCGCAGTACGCCGCACTCGCGCAGCAGGTTGCCGAACATCAGGAAGCCGACCAGCGCCACGCTCTGCGGCGAAACGATGCCCGCGATCACCGTCACCACAATCGGGAACAGGATGCGCGTCGTCTTCGTGATCTTGCCCGGCGTGTATTCCATGCGGATCATGCGTTCCTTCTTCGTGGTAATCAGGCGGATGCAGAAGGGCTGCACGATCGGCACCAGCGCCATGTAGGAATACGCCGCGACGATAATCGCCGCCGTGTAGTTGCTTTTCAGCACGTTCGCAACGAAAATCGAGGTCGGGCCGTCCGCCGCGCCGATGATGGCGATGGAGGCCGCGTCCCGCAGCTCAAAGCCGAACAGGCTCGCCATCGACAGCGTAAAGAAGATGCCGAACTGCGCCGCCGCGCCGAAGAGCAGCAGCTTCGGGTCGGCCAAAAGCGGGCCAAAGTCGATCATCGCGCCGATGCCGATGAAGAGCAGCAGCGGGAAAAGCTCGTTCGCCACGCCCGCCTGAAACAGGGTTTCCAGCACCTCCACCGCGCCGGAGTTCGGCAGGTTGCACAGGATGCAGCCAAAGCCCATCGGCAGCAGCAGCGTGGGCTCCATCTCCTTGCAAATCGCCAGATAGATCATCACGCCGCCAATCGCCCACATGGCCGCCATCTGCCATGTCAGCGCGCTCAGGTTGCCCAGAATTTGCGACATCGTTTTTTCCTCCGTTTCCTCACAGGGTTGATTCCCCTCTATGATAAAACGGATTTCGCTTTCATGCAAGTTCTTTCGATTATTCTAATTATGCCGTCTTTATGGACTGTTTTTGACCTTTGACTTCATCCGTCGCGGGGCATAACAATCCCGACCGCGTTTCGCCGCGGTCGGGATCGTTTATTTCTTTTTCCGCCGTTTACATTTTAATCAGTTCGTATTCCCGCGTGCCCAGTCCGATCTTCTCGGCGTGCTCAAGGCAACTGCGCCATTCGGATTCCGGCGTGGAGTTGCGGAACGGGTCGCCCCAGTCGGCGAAACCCGGCTTCTTCATGTTGTCGGAAAGCTGGCTGTTCGGCATCGGGTTTGCCGCCATGCAGGCGTCCACACACGCCTGATCCAGCGCCAGCGGATCGAAGGACGCGAACATGCCGATATTCGGCAGAATCGGCGCGTCGTTCTCGCAGTGGCAATCGCAGTTCGGGGATACGTCCACAATCAGCGAGATGTGGAAGTTCGGACGGCCGTCGATGACGGCCTTCGTGTATTCGGCCATGCGCGCGTTGAGCCGCTCGTTCGCGTCGCATTCGTCAAAGCTGATCGCGTCGAAGTTGCACGCGCCGAGGCAGCGGCCGCAGCCCACGCAATGCGCGTGATCGACGCGCATCTTGCGCTTCTCCTCGTCAAACACCAGCCCGCCATTGGCGCACTCGCGCTGGCAGCGTCGGCACCCGCGGCACACGTCCTCGTCGATGCTCGGCTTGCCGTTGGAGTGCTGCTCGGTCTTGCCCGCGCGGGAACCGCAGCCCATGCCGATGTTCTTGATCGTGCCGCCAAAGCCGGTCGTCTCGTGCCCCTTGAAGTGGGTCAGGCTGATGAACACGTCCGCATCCATGATGGCGCGGCCGATGCGCGCCTCCTTCACGTATTCGCCGCCCGCAACCGGCACGCCGATATCGTCCGTGCCCTTGAGCCCGTCGCCGATGATGACCGGACAGCCGACCGTCAGCGGGGTGAAGCCGTTCTCCCACGCACAGTAGAGGTGTTCGAGGGCGTTTTTGCGGCTGCCGGGGTACATCGTGTTGCAGTCCGTCAGGAACGGCTTGCCGCCCAGCTCCTTCACCACGTCCACGACCGCGCGGGCGTAATTCGGGCGCAGGAAGCTGATGTTGCCCAACTCGCCGAAGTGCATTTTGATGGCGACAAACTTGCCGTCCATATCCATCTGGCCGATGCCCGCCTTTTTAATCAGCTTCTTGAGCTTGGTGGGCAGACCGTCGCCGAACGCGACCGTTCGAAAATCGGTGTAATAGACCTTCGCTTTTTCCATGGTAATCACTCCCTGAATCCAAATGTTTGACGCTGCGCTTTGTATTATACCGCCTAAACCGTGGTCGAGGTCAAGGGGTTTTGAATTCCTTCGGTCAGCTTCGTACTCCTTTAGTCAGCTTCGCTGACAGACCTTCGGCGTTCCGCTTGCCTGCAATCCCGCACAGCGGGCGGCAAGCTCCACGCCCTCAAAGAGTGAGCTCTTTGGGGAGATATTACGATGCTGTTTTTTTCAAGAGAAACTTTGAAAAAGCGCAATCCGACCTCCCTCTTTGAGGGACATCGAATCTGTTGCCGCCTGTGGCGGAAACAAACAGATGAGATGCCGAAGGTTGGCACGACGAAGTCGTGACGGAAGGAGTTCTCGCCCGCAGGCGGTGGAAGGAGTTATGCCTCTCCCTCACAGCACAAACCCCAGCCCCAGCGCCAGCATGATGACCAGACTCACCGCGATGGAGACCGAATTGGTGAAGCTGGCCAGCGCCGTATCGCCGTGGCAGCGGTCGGTATAGATCGGCGCGAGGGACGAAAGCGGCGCGAAGCAGACGATGCAGAGCGTCTGCCGCACGACCAGCTCAAACGGCGTGCAGAAGAACACCAGCGCCGCGCTGACCGCCGCGAACAGATAGCGCCCGAGCAGTTCCCGCGCCGTCTCGCGCAGCAGCGCCTTGTCGCCCGCCGGTTCAAACATCATGCCGATCATCATCATCGCGATAAAGGCGTTGGCCTGTCCGGCCGGGCGCGTCAGCGTGAAGACCGCGGAAGGGAGCTTCACATCCAGCGCGGCGAGCAGAATCATCAGCATATAGGCGTCGAACGGCAGCGACTTGACAAATTTCATCAGGATGTCGCCGACGCTCTCCCGCTGCTCGCCGCCGGTTTTGAGCAGCGTGGAGGTCATCGCATACGCGCCGCCGGTCATCATAATCGCGTTGCCCGTGTCGAACATGCAGGCGGCCACAACGCCCGTGTTGCCAAAAAACGCCTGCACCAGCGGCAGCGAGAAACAGCCGATGTTGTAGCCGCCGGTGTTGAGCATGCGATACGCGCGCAGGCGCTTTTCAACGCCGCCCGTCGTCAGATACATCAGCAGAATTGGCACGAACGCGCAGAGCAGGCCGATGCCGACGATGACGAACATTCCGGCGTCGCGCTCAAAGCCGTCGAACGCCTGAACGATTGTGCACGGCAGGGTGATGTTGACCATGATCCTGCTCATTATTCGATGGTCGTCCTGCCCAAAGAAGCCCGCGCGCTTGAGCAGATAGCCCAAGAGAATCACGAGCACATAGGACATGGGTTTGAAAATATAATCCATGGGAGATGACCTCCTTTTTTCTTTTTGTAACGGCTGGCTTCTTCTGTGTTCCTTCCGCCGCCTGCGGGCGGGAACTCCTTCCGTCACGACTTCGTCGTGTAACTCCTTCCACCGCCTGCGGGCGGTCCCCCTCCCTCGAGGAGGGAGGTCAAGGTGTTATAAGCGCCCAAAAGAGCTCCCTCTTTGAGGGCGTGGAGCTTGCCGCCCGCTGTGCGGGATTGCAGGCAAGCGGAACGCCGAAGGTCTGTCAGCGAAGCTGACTGAAGGAGTCGCCCCCAGCAAAGCCGACTGAGGGCGTTCAGAAAAAAGAAACCCGGAAGCAACCTTCCGGGAATTTCTGTTTAGCCTTCGACGGCTTCCTTGAGCGCCTTGCCCGGCTTGAACATCGGGGAACGGCGGGCGCCGATCTGGATTTCTTCGCCAGTCTTGGGATTGCGGGCCTTGCGAGCCGGGCGCTCCTTGACTTCGAAAGCACCAAAGCCAACGATCTGCACCTTCTCGCCATTCTTGAGGCTTTCGGCAATGATGTCGCTCATCGCGCACAGGGCAGCCTCGGCATCCTTGCGGGTCAGGCCCGCCTTCGCGGCGATCGCCGCGCTCAGTTCGTTCTTATTCATGGTGTAAAAAATCCTCCTTGAAACAACGTCACCGTTTCCTTGACGTGTTTGTTTAACATCAATCGCACATATCGGCGACTATGACATATTCTACATGGTTTCCCTCTTTCCTGCAAGAGGAAACGCAATTTTTATAAAAATTTTATCGGTTTCACAAGGTTTTTTCGTCCTCGGCGCGCAGCCGCTCCACGCGCTTTCTCGTCTGCCCGCGCAAGGCGGTTTCCGCGTCCAGCCCCTGCGCCTCGGCCGCCGCGCAGAGACATTCCAGCATCTCGCCCAGCCGCGCCTCCTGCGCCGCCCGGCCACCGTCCGTTTGTCCGGCCAGCTCGGCCACGCGCGCCAGCATGGCCGCGCCGTCGAGCGTCTGCCCCTTCGCGCCTGCCTCGCGTCGGACGATTTTCTGCCCGCGCATCAGCGCCGGGAGGGAGAGCGGCACGTCGAGCACGCGCTCCAGCGCCGTCTGCTCGCCGCGCTCCTTCTTCTTCGCGTTTTCCCAAACGGAGACGACCGCCTGCGCGTTCTCCGCCTTGGCCTTGCCGAAAACATGCTCGTGGCGCGTAATCATCTTGTGCGCGGCCATGCTGGTCACGTCGCGGTCGGTAAACGCGCGGTGCTCCGCGCCGATGCAGCTGTTGAGCACAACCTGCAGCAGCACATCGCCCAGCTCGTCGGCCATCTTCATCTCGTCGTCGCCGTCCATCGCGTCCGCCGCTTCGCAGGCTTCCTCGATCATATACTGGCGCAGCGTGTGGTGGGTCTGCGCCCTGTCCCACGGGCAGCCGCCGGGCGCGCGCAGCCGCGCGATCACCTGCACAAAATCCTCGTAGGATGCGCGCCGCCGCTCGAACACGCCGACCTTCGGCACGAGCACCGCCGTCCTGTGGTCATAGTGCGCCTGCCTGTCCAGCTCGCACAGCGCAATCGGCCGCGCGGCTGCCCCCGGCTCAGCGGCGTTTTGCAGGAAATAAACCGTCGTCTCGTCGTCAAACAAATCGCTCAGCCAGAGCTTCACATCCGAGGCGAGATAGCGGTTGTCGATCTCGGTGATGACCTGCGGGCAATCTGCCTGCACGCGCATCTCCGCCGTGGAAAGCGCCGTCACCGTGCGCAGGTTCTCCGTGTTCACGCCGAAGGGAATCACCGCGCAGGCCGCCGCGTCCGACAGCGTGACGCCGCCCAGCGCCCGCAGCGCAAACCCCTCCGGCAGCGCGTCGGCCAGCGCGCGAACGGTCGCGTCGCTCTGCGGCTCGCTGACGGCGTAGACAAGCGCCTCCGCCTGCCGCGCCCTGTCGATGATCTCGCGGGCGGCCAGCTCGCAGAGCTCGTCGAAATCCTCCGTCCGCTCGTACAGCGCATCCAGCGTTTCAAACGCCACGCCCTCGCGCGTCAGCCTTTCGGCCACGCCGTGCCTGCCCGTGCGCAGCAGCAGCCTGTCCGCGCTTTTCAGCGCGTCGTACACGCCCAGGGTGAGCATCTCGCCGCTGTCCGGCCCGAGCGCCGCTATGGTTATGATATGCTTTTCGCCGTTCATTATTCGTTATCCGCCTTGTTCAGCACGCTTTCGATGATGAAGCGCGGGCGGCGCTTGGTCTCGTTGTAGATCTTGCCGATGTATTCGCCGACCACGCCGAGGCCGAGAAGCTGAATACCGCCGATGAGCCAGATCGAGCCCATCAGGGAGGTCCAGCCGACGGAGGTATGACCCGCCAGCTTGGCGACCAGCGCGTAGATCAGCATAATCAGGCTGACGATGAACACCACCACGCCGGTGGAGAACACAAGGCGGATCGGCTTGACCGAAAAGCTGGTGATGCCGTCGGCGGCAAAGGCGATCATCTTCTTGAGCGGGTATTTGCTCTCGCCCGCGAAGCGCTCGGCGCGCTCGTAGGTCACGGTCGTCCACTTGTAGCCGATCTGCGGCACAATGCCGCGCAGGAACAGGTTGACCTCCGTGAACTGCGCCAGCCCCTCGACCGCGCGCCTGCTCATCAGGCGGTAATCCGCGTGGTTGAAGACGATATCCACGCCCAGCGCCTTCATCACCTTGTAAAAGCCCTCCGCCGTGAAGCGCTTGAAGAAGGTATCGGTTTCGCGCTTGCTGCGCACGCCGTAAACCACGTCGTAGCCCTTGTGGTAATCATCCACCATCTCGTCAACGGCGTTGATGTCGTCCTGCAGATCCGCGTCCATCGAAACGATCATGTCCGCGTCGTTCACGGCGGTCAGCAGACCGGCCAGCAGCGCGTTTTGGTGGCCGCGGTTGCGGGAGAGGTTCACGCCGGAGAACATCTCCGGTTCCTTCTCGTGCAGCTCGCTGATGATCGCCCACGTGTTGTCGCTGGAACCGTCGTTGACAAACATCACGCGGCTGCGGCGGCTGATCTTGCCCTCGTCCATCAACTGGCGCATCTTTTCGCGCAGGCGTCTGCTCGTCTCCGGCAGCACCTCCTGCTCCTTGTAGCACGGCACGACGATATAAAGCGTGTTTTTCTCGTTCATCGGTATTGCCTCCAACCTTTATCTGTCCTGCTGCCGGGCGCTGCCCTGCGTCAGCAGACTGTCTCTGAGCGCCGCCAGCTCGCTGGCGCTTCGGGAAAGCGCGGCCGCCGCGCCGGAGAGCATCTTGTCCACCTGCGCGCAGGCCTGGTTGTAGATGCTGTCCGCGTCCTTTTCGGCGCGCTCGCGCGTCTCCACGGCGTAAGCCTGCGCGCGGCGGGTGATTTCGTTGTCATCCACCAGCTTTTGGGATTGCTGCTGGGCGCTGAAGATGATCTGGTTGGCGCGGGTGTTCGCGTCCTCAATGATCGCGTTGGAATCCTCCTGCGCCTTCTGGCGGATCTGCTTGTCGTAAGCGTCCGCGTCGGCCTTGACCTCCTGCTCGAACTGCTTGGCCTTCTCCACCGTCGTGGTGTAGATTTCGTCGGCCTTGTCGGCGGTTCTGTCCGCCTCGGCTTTCGCGTCGCCGAGGATCTGCTTCTGCTGCTCCAAAATCGCCTGCGCCTGCACCACGGTGTGCGGCAGCACGATGCGGAGCTGGCCGATCAGGTCGATCAATTCCCCCGCGTCCACGATGCTCAGGGTTTTGGACATCGGCACCCGGCGCGCGTCGTTGATGCGCGCCTCCAGCTGATCGATCACCCGGCGCGCCTGTCCGATGCTGTCCGCTGCGGCCGAGCTTCCGTATTCGCGGCGCACGGGGCGCTGCTCCTGCTCCCTCTGATCCATCTTATCCTCCTTCACATCCGAATTGGGTCTGCGATATCTGCGTTGATTGTCCATATTCAATCCCTTGTATATATGCTTAAAGTAGGGTGTTCTTATGCCTGACGGCCGGAGAGCGCGCTCAGAATTTTTCCGGCCGTCCCCTCCGGCACAAGGGGCGAAATATCCCCGCCGAAGGCCGCCACCTGACGCACGATGCTCGAGGAGATGCTCGCGCAGTCGTCGCTGGTGGTGATGAGCAGCGTTTCCACGCCGCCGAGCTTCCGGTTCACCTGCGCCATCTGGTATTCGCTTTCAAAATCGCCCAGCGGCCGCAGCCCGCGAATGACCGCCTGCGCCCCGACCTCGTGCGCGCAATCGACCAGCAGCCCGCCGTGCGCGATGACCCGCACGTTGGGCAGCTCGCGGCATGCCGTCTCCAGCAGCTCCACCCGCATCGGCACGGAAAGAAAGCCGTGCTTCTCCGGGTTGTGCATCACCGCGACGACCAGCTGCGAGCAGAGCGCCGCCGTGCGGCGGATCACATCCATGTGGCCGCGCGTCACCGGGTCAAAGCTGCCCGCGTAAAGCAGGGTATCCATTCACGCGCCTCCTTCTTCCGCCCGCTGCGCGCGGCGAACGAAGGTGATCTCCGTATCGCCGTAGTGGCGCAGATCAAAAGCCTCAAAGCGCGCATCCAGCATCGGCGCGCACCCCTTTCTGTGCTCCACCACGAGCAAAAACGCGCCGCTGAGCAGCCCCTTGTCATAGAGTGCCGCGCACATTTCGCCCGTATTCTCCATTTTATAAGGCGGATCCATAAAAACCAGATCAAACTGCGCGCCCTCCGCGGCGAGCGCGTCCATCGCCGCGCGGTAATCCCGCGCGATCAGGCGGCATTTTTCGCCCAGCCGCGAGGTCTCCATGTTTTTCTTAATGGCCGCGCAGGCCGCCCTGTCCGTATCCACCAGCACCGCGCTGCGCGCGCCCCGGCTGACCGCCTCCAGCGACAGCGCGCCCGTGCCCGCGAACAGGTCGAGCACCCGCGCGTCTTCCACATCCCAGCGGATGATGTTGAACAGCGATTCGCGCACATAATCCTGCGTCGGGCGCGTCTTTTCCCCGGCCGGCGCGACCAGCGTGCGCCCGCGCGCATCCCCGCCGATGATCCTCATCGCTTCATACTCCTTACGGCAGGCTCCCCAAAAAGCCTTTATGCTCCGTTTATTATATCAGATGCAACCGTCAAATTCAACCCGGCGCAGTCAGATGAGTTCCTTCTTCTTGTGCTCCTCCTGCTGCGGGCGCTGGCCGTAGTGCACGTCGCCGCCGCTGCCCAGCAGCTCGGAAACCATGCTCTTCTTCTGCGCCTTGCGCACGGCGGCCTTTTTGGCGCGGCGCTGCATGCTCTGCCGCTTGGCGTACACGGCGGGCGCGCGCAGGTAGCCGATCATGCAGGCGACGGGATAGCTCAGCACCATCAGCGGCGTCAGTTGATCCACCAGCTGCGCCATCGTCTGCGGGTCGGGGAACAGGTTGATGTAAACCAGCACCGTCAGCCGCACGATCAGCCGGATGATGTCCCGCGCGGAGACGGAGGCGGTCTGCGCATATGCCGCCAGCGGCGCCATCACGTCCTCGCGCGCGCCGTATGTGCCCGTCAGCCACGACGGCAGATCCTGCAGGGCGTATGTATACGGCTCGGCCGTCGCCGCCAGATACGCGCCCAAAACAAGCGGAACGCCGAACACGATCAGGCAGGCGCACAGCGCCTTCATCGGCTGATAGCAGGCGGCCTCCTCCCGGCGCGAGAGCGGCCTGCCCAGCTTTTCGAGCTTATCCGCCGCGTGGCTCGCGTCCGCGTCGGCCACGCCGCGCGTCAGCCCCTCGCTGTAGAGCATCAGCAGCACGCCGGAGAGTATCGCCAGCGAAATCACCGCCCGAAGCGCCACCGAGCCGACGGCCTGCAAGGCGCTGAACATCAGCCCCATCACCGTCACCGCGGCGAGAATCGCGGCCAGTCTGCCCGCCATCGGCCAGATGCGCGCGCCCCAGCGCTTCGCGCGGCGGAGGGGCTTTTTCGTCTTCTTGCTGTTCATGTCGTTTCCTCCCGTATGATGACGGTGCGGCCGGGCGTCACCACGATATCCATGCGCGCGTCGTGCGCCTCGCTCGGCACGGCGCTCAGCAGCGCAAAATCGTGGCATACGCCGACGCAAACCGCCCGCGTTCTGTTCAGGTATCTGTCGTAATAGCCGCCGCCCTGCCCGATGCGATGGCCGCGGACGTCAAACGCCGTTCCCGGCACGAAAATCAGGTCGATCTCCGCCGGCTCGACGCGCGGGCAGTCCGCTTCCGGCTCCAAAATGCCGTAAGCGCCCTTTGCGAGACGGTCAGGCGCGTCCACCCGATGGCCGTGCATCACGCCCTCGCCCGCGCACCGGGGCAGAACCAGCGTCTTGCCCGCCGCCAGCGCGTCGGCGAAAACGCGCCCCAGCGGCAGCTCGCCCCGCGCGGCGGCATAGGCCATCACCGTCCGCGCGCGCCGATACGCGCCAAGCGCCGAAACGCGCGCAAAGACGGCTTCCTCGGCCTCGCGCTGGGCTTCCGCGCTCAGCACCCGCCGCATCCGGCGCATCTGCCCGCGCACCTCGTCCTTGTTCATGCGTTGATGTACACGCGCGGAACGCGCTTGCTCGGCGAACAGAGCACCTCGTAGCTGATCGTATCCAGCCACGCGGCCATCTCCTCCGCGTCGATTTGCTCATCCCCCTGACGGCCGAGCAGCACCGCTTCGTCGCCCTCCTGCGCGCCGGGGATGTCCGTGACGTCCACCATCATCTGATCCATGCACACGCGCCCCAGAATCGGCGCGCGCCGACCGCGCACGAGCACGCAGCCCTTGCCCGAGATTCCCCGGCGATAGCCGTCCGCATAGCCGACGGGCAGGGTCATCACGACCGTCGGCCGCGTCGCCACGAACGTCCCGCCGTAGCTCACGCGGTCGCCCGGCGCAATCGTCTTGACGTATATGCCGCGCGTCACCCAACGCATGGCGGGCTGCAAGCCCGTCGCCTCCGGCACGGGCGGATAGCCGTAGAGCGCCAGCCCGCCGCGCACCATGTCCGCGTGAAGCTGCGGATAGCGGAAGATGCTCGCGGTGTTCGCGCCGTGGCAGATGATTTCGCCGGGATGCGCCGCCTTGACGGCCTTGCACAGCACCTCAAACCGCTCGATCTGCCGGAGCGTGCCGGTGGGATCCGGCTCGTCGGCGGTCGCCATGTGCGTAAAGCAGCCGGTCAGCGCCACGCCGGGCAGGCTGTCGATCAGCCGCGTCAGCGCCTGCGCTTCCTCCGCCGTGCGCACGCCGATGCGGTTCATGCCCGTATCCAGCTTGAGGTGCACCTCCGCGCATCGGCCGAGCTTCTGCCCCGCCTGCGCCAGCGCGCGGATTCGGCGCTCGTCGAAGACCACCTGCGTCAAATCGTTTTGCACGACGGCCTCCGCCGCGCTCTCCTCGATGCCGCCGAGCACGAGAATCGGCGCGGCAATGCCCGCCTCCCGCAGCTCGATGCCCTCCTCGGGGATGGCGACGGCCAGCATATCCGCCCCCGCCTCCAGCGCCGCCTTCGCGACGGGCACCGCCCCGTGTCCGTATGCGTCCGCCTTGACGACGGCCAAAAACCGCGCGCCGCCCGCAATGTGGCTTTTCATCACGCCGACATTGTGGCGGATCGCCGCCAGATCAATTTCACAAAAGTGATACCGCTGCATGATTTTTCCAGCTTTCTTTTTTGAAGTCGCGCCGGGAGCGCCGCCCCCGAACGCCGATATCGTCCTTTTTTCCCGGTGATTGAACCATTATACCGCTAATCCCCCGAAAAGGAAAGACGTGCCTTCTTTTTTCCCCGGCTTCCTCATACCTATGACCGCGTTCAATCGAAGGGAGGGCTTTTATGGACATCCTCTGCTGCGCGCTGGCGCTGCTGGGCAGCGTCGTCGGCGCGGGCTTTGCCTCCGGCCGGGAAATCGTGCGCTTTTTCGCCGCGCACGGTGCGATGGGCTTCGTCGCGGTCGCCTTTTCTCTGGCGGCGCTCGCCGCGCTGTTCCTCTGTCTGGCCGAGCGCCTGTCCGCCGCCGGGCAGACCGGCCTTCCCGGCCTGTGTGCGTCGCGCTTCGGTGCGCGCGTCGGCGGGGTCTGCACGGCGCTGTTTTTCCTGCTCTCCGCCGTCACGGGCGGCGCGATGCTGGCGGCCTGTGCGGAGCTGTCCGCGCTGGTCTGGCCGATCCGCCCGGCCTATGCCGCCGGTTTTTTCATCACGCTGCCGCTGGCCGTCTGGCTCGCCGCGCACGGAGCGCGCGGGCTGGCAGCGGTCGGCGGGGCGCTCTGCGCGCTGACGCCCGTTCTGCTCGTCCGCCTGCTGTGTCTGCCGGAGGGCGAGGCCTGCTTTTTCCCGGCGGGGCCGCCCGACCGGGTGCTCCGCGCCGCGCTGGACGGGGCGCTCTATGCCGCGCTGAACGCCGCCATGATGGCGGGCGCGCTGCCGACGCTGCTGGCGCTTTCCGCGCGAAAACGCCGCGCCTGTGTCGCGCTGCTCGTCCTGCTCTTCGGCCTGCTGCTGACGCTGGGGATGCTCGTCTGCCAAAGGCACCTTCAGAGCGTCGCGATGCAGCCGCTCCCCTTCGTCTGGCTCAGCCGCCGCCTCGGGTCGGGCGGCTATCTGCTCGTCGCCCTCTGCCTGTATGCCGCGGCGCTCTCCACGCTCTGCGCCATGCTCTGCGCGATGGCCAACCTCCTGCCGCACGGGCTGAAAACAGGCGCGCGGCTGATCCTCAGCGCCCTGCTCTGCGCGGCGCTGGCGCGCGTCGGCTTCGGGCGCATCGTGCAAAGCGGCTACCCCATTCTGGGCGCGCTCTGCGCGGCGCTGCTGCTCCTGCTCGCCCTGCCCGCGCGTCAGGACGCGAGCATGTCCGCCAGATAGCCGCTCCAATCGCTCCCGGTCGCCGCCTCGAGCGCCGCCTCGAGCGCTTCGAGCGTGCCGACCCCGCCCGCGTTTTGCTCGACATAGCGTTGCAGCGCGCTGAGGAACGCCGCCTGACCGACGGCCTGCTCGATCCCCATCAGCCCCGCCGCGCCCGCGTCGCGCAGCACCTGCGTCATCTCGCCGTCGCCGCCGAAGCGCTCCGTCGATGCGCCGATGGTCACGCCCCGCGGCCTCGTCAGCCGGGTCGCGATTTCGATTTCGCCGTAGAACCGCTTTTCATAGGTCGCCTCGCCCTCCCGCCGGCGATAGGCCATCAGCTCGACGCAGGAGGCCGGCGTTTCGCTCAGCCACGGCGCGTTCCACGGGTCGTTTTCCACCTGAACGCCGAAAATCTGCCGGGCGCACAGGCGCGTCACCCGCGAGAGAAGCGCGTCGGTCTTCGCGTCCGCATCGACGGCGATCAGCGCCGAGCCGACCGCCCCGTCCGCGCGCGCCGTCTTCGCCTGCGCCACCGTCAGCGACGGGAACGGATAGGCGAGCCCCAGCTGCCCGATATCCTCCAGCGCGTCCGCCGTGAGATCCAAAAGCCGCGACGCGGTGCGCGCGTTCTGCGCGAGCGCCGTCACCAGCACGCCGTCCACCGTCGTCTGGCGCATCGCGCCCTTCGCGCGCAGCGCAAAGGAAATCTCCCGCGCGCCGGAAAGCTGCATCGTCAGCGTTCGGGTGCCGTCGCCGTTGTCCCGCTCGCCGACCCACGCGCCGCCAAACGCCGCCTGCACGCCGTTTGGCACGGTCAGCGTCATCCGCACATCCATCGCCTGTCCGTAGCTCGTCCCGGCCAGTTCGTCATAGCCGTCCGTGCGCCACGCGCCGTTTTCCCACATCGCCGGGGTGGGCAGCGCGCCGATGAGCAGCGCGCTATCATCCGTCCGTCCGATCTCGCCCTCCCCGCGCGGCACAATCAGGGAGACCCGCCAGCAGACCTCCGCCGTTTCGCCCGCGCGCCAAGGCGTTTCAATCCGCCAAACGGAGGGATCGTCGCTGTCCGCGCCAATGGACGCGCGCTCGCCGTTCACCTTTGCATCCGAAAGCGTCACGCTCCCCGGCTGAATCGCGTTCGCGTGTGCGCGCAGCACGATTTCCGAAAGATCGCCACCCGTTCGGTTGGTGGCCGTCAGGCGCATTTCGCCCTTGATCGTGCGCAGATCCTCGGTCACCTTCGCGCTGACGCTCATGAAATCCCGCTCGGCGCTCGGCGCAAGCGCCGGTTCGTTCATCATCACGGCCTTCGGCTCGCGGCTGAGGGCGAACGCGCAGCCCGCCGCCAGCGCGATCAGCAGCGCCGCCAGCAGCAGCGCGTTTTTTCTCGAAAAAACCTTCATGTCATTCCTCCCTTTGGCTGACGCACGGAAAGCAAAAGGAGCTGTCGCTCGTTTTCTCCGTGACAGCTCCTTTGTTGTTTACGCTTTTTTATCAAATTTTGCGCCGCAGTTTTTGCAGGTGACGGTCACGCTGCCCACGCCGCGCGGCACGCGCAGGCGCTGCTTGCACTTCGGGCAGGTGAAATAGCGGTACTTCTTGCCGTTTTTCACCCGGTTGAGCCACTCCGTAATGCCGCGGCGAACGCCCTCGGTCTTGCTCAGATAGACCTCATTCTCGTGCGCCCGGCGGTACCTGTCCTTGCTGAGCATGCGGAAAAACGCCCAGATCAGCAGCGCGTCGGAAAGCACCATCGCGACCTTCCGCGCGCCGAAGAACGAACCCAGAATCGAAATCACCAGCGCCGCAATCACCTGCGCCATGCTGAGCTGATCCGCGCCGTAACGCCCACTCATAAACCTTGCAAAAGAAGCGCGCACTTTATCCAAGAAACTCATGTTTCAAAACCTCCCGTGTATGGAATATGAAACAAGCATACGCCAACGCGGCGCGCCTGTCAACTCCTTTTGCGCGCGGGTCACTCACAGGCAGAGGTGATCCTCAAACAGCGCGCCGAACGGCTCCAGCTCGCGCGAGGCCAGCTCCCACTGCGCCGGGTTGCGGATTTCCTCCGGCTCGTGCGCGTCCACGCCGATGAGCACGCGCACACCCTCCTGACGCACGATTTCAAAGAAATGCGCGTCGGGGTAGCTCCTTCTGTGCGTGACGGGCGAGAGAAAGCGGTCGTGCAGGTTGTATTCCATCGGGATATCCAGCGCCTTGCAGGCCTGACACAGCTCCCTGGCCGCCGCGCGGCCGTTTTCGTCAAACGGCTTGCCGTAGTCGCGCATGAACAGATCCGGGTGCGCCAGATACGAAAACAGCCCCGTTTCCAGCCCCTTCACCGCCGAATCCACATAGCGGCGGAGCTGCGCCGCCGTGCGGATATTGCCGAAATACATGCCGTATTCGTCGTCGTGGTCGAAGTGGTTGCCCAGGATCAGGTAATCCAGATGGTTTTCCGCCCGCATGTCCGCCAGCCAATTCATGTAATCCGGGAAATATTCGCACTCAAAGCCGGTCAGAATGTGAATCTTATCCTTGTATTGCGCCGCCAGCGCGCGGACGCTGTTCAGATACCCCGGCATCTGATCCACGCGCATGCGGACGCTGGGGTGCGTATATCCGTCCTGATACGGCCACGGCACATGATCCGAAAAGCCCAGCTCGTCAAACCCCTGTTCAATCGCCGCCAGCACATAATCCTCGTCCGCGCCCGTCGCGTGGCCGCAGCGCGCCGTATGCGTATGGTAATTCGCCTTCATGGATGATCTTCCTCTTTTCTTCGCCGCGCCCCAAAAGGGCGCGTTCAAACCCTCTGTGTTTTATGCCGCGGGCGCGCGCCGTCACGCCAGCCCGATTCTCGTGCAGGCGACGCGCCCCTCCAGCAGGTCGCTGATGCGGTGGCGGCCATGGCCGATAATCACCGTCGTGCCGCGCATCGCCGGGCCGAGCGCGTATTCCAGCTTGGCGTGCGCGCCGTTCGCGCCCGCGCGGGACGCGCCCATGCAGTACGTCTGCAATTCGCGGATTTTGCGCTCCATCTCCTCCGGCGTTCGGGCCTCCACGTCGCGAATCAGCGTCTTCGGGTCCTTCGGGTCGGCGTAAATGCCCTCCGTCGAGGTCATAATGAGCAGCGTTCTGGCCGTCACCAGCCCCGCGATGACCGCCGCCGTCTCGTCGTTATCCACACACTCGTGCACCTCGCGGTGCTCGCGCCGCAGGTTGGAAAGCTCCCACTTGCGGTTCTCCTCGTCGGAAACCGGGTCGTTGTAGTTGACGATCGGAATTGCGCCCTGCTCCTTCGCGCGCAGAAACAGCTTGCGGATGTGCTCGCGCTTCTCCGGGTCGTTGAAATGCTGGTGCTCCACCAGCACCTGACGCACGGAGTATTCCGGCCGGACGAAGTGGCGGTATTGCTCCATCAGGATGCTCTGCCCCTGCGCCGCGTAATCCGTCTTGGCGTCCACGCTGTCGCAGGTCAGCTCGTGCCCCGTGCGCTTGATGTAATCCAGCCGCCCGATCTCCGCCGCGCCGCTCGTCACCCAGATCATGCCCGGCTTTAGCTCGCTGCCCAGGCGGGAAAAAATGTTGTAATCAATGTCGGCGTCCTCGCGGCGAATCAGCGCCATCGAGCCAATCTTGCCGACCAATTCAAAATCATACCGCATGCTCTTGCCTTCTCTTTGGCCGCGCCCGCGTTTTGCGGGTTCCGCCCGTCCGTTTGTCTATCGGAAACGATTGACGCATCCGAAATTTATTTGTGATACCGTTCCCCCGCCGCGATCTTCATCGCGCGGTAGGTCTGCTCCAGCAGCATCACGCGCGCCAGTTGATGCGGAAAAGTCATCGGGGAAAACGACAGCTTGAAATTCGCCCGCGCGACCACCTGCGGCGAAAGCCCCAGCGAACCGCCGATGATAAACACCACCCGCCGCCCGGTGTCGCCAAACTGCGTCAGCTTTTCGGAAAGCTGCACGGAGTCGAGCTGTTTTCCGCCGATGCACAGCGCGATGACGATATCGTCCTCGCGCACCTTCTGCAAAATCGCCCGTCCTTCTTTTTCGCAAATCTGCGCCTCGACGGCGGGCGAGCTGTTCGCGGGCTCGGGCAGATCCGGCAGCTCGATTTCTTCGAACTTTCCAAACCGAGAGAGCCGCTTTTCGTATTCGTTCGCCGCGTCGCGCCAGTATTTTTCCTTGAGCCGCCCCATGCAAATCAGCGCCATGTTCACGGCTTCGTCACCTCCGTCACCACCACGGCGGCGATCACCGCCAGCACGGCCGCAGCCAACTTCGCCGTCTCCTTTCGGCTCAGCGCGCCGCCCCATACGACCGGCGCGCGGTTCGCCCGCGCGAGGTACACGCGCGCGACCATGGCGAAGCAGAGCACCGCGCTCAGCAGCCCCAGCGCACAGAAGAGCAGCGAGCGCCCGGCAAACGACGCGCCCGCAAAGCCGAGCAGCAGCACCGCCGCGTTGTAACAGCCGTGCATCAGCATCGGCGCGAGGATCGACCCGGTTCGCCGCGCCATGCCGCCCAGCAGGCAGCCCAGCAGGAACCGCGGCAGAAACGCCGCGTCAACGCCGTGCGCCGCCGCGAACAGCAGCGCCGCCGCCGCAATCGCCCTGCCCCGCCCCGCCTTGGCGAACGCCCCCATCAGGTAGCCGCGGAAGAACAGCTCCTCGCAAATCGGCGCGAGCAGCGCGCTTTGCAGCAGCATCGGCAGAAACAGCGCCGAATCCGGCGTTACGGCCGCCGCCTGCGCCGTTTCCGCGCCGCAGAGCCGGAGCGCCGCGTCCGGAAGCTCGGCCAAAAGCGCCGCCGGGCCGACGAACAGCGCCCCCGCCGCCGCCAGACACAGCACATGCTGCGCACTCAGCGCCCGCAGCGCAATCAGGCCGTGCTGGTCGCCGTCCAGCAGAAACAGCCCCGCCAGCGCGGGCAGCAGAAAGCACAGCAGCGTGCCCGCCGTCGAAAGCGCCACGGCGGACAGCCCCGCCGCATGCAGCGCCGCGCCCAGCAGACGAATCAGATACAGCCCCGCCAGCGAAGCGAGGCTCAAAAAAAGCGCGACGCGCGTGCGCACACGCCGCCGCGCCCTGCTTTTTTCACGCATCATTTATCAAACACAAAGTCGCGCTGAATAAAGTAGCTGACCGCAAAGAGCAGAAGATCGACCGGGATTTTGACCACCGCCGCCGAGATCGGCAGCACGGTCGGCAAAACCTGCACCAGCCCCGCGCCCAGAAGCCCCTGCATGACGGCCAGCGCGTAATACTTGGCCATCGAATGTCTGCCGCCGCGGCCGGAGAAGACGGTGTGCTTGTTGAGGTGATAATTCACCTGCGAGGACACCAGCCGCGCCAGCGCGTAGCTGATCAGCGGCGCGAATTTGAACACGCCGAGGCACAGCCAGTACAGCAGATAATCCACCGCGAAGGACGTGACTGACGAGAACAGGTATTTGAAGATGACCGCGTAGATGCGGATCGCGTCGCGCACGGGGTTGAAGTGGCTTCCGGAATTGTCGTCGATATAAATCGTCTCAATCGGCACTTCGAACACGCCGAGCTTCATATCCCGCAGCTTGAGCAGCACGTTCATCTCGTATTCATACCGCTCGCCGTCGATGGTAATCATCGCCGGGATGGCGCAGGCGGGCAGGCCGCGCAGGCCGGTCTGCGTATCGGAAACGTGCACGCCGCTGGCGAGCGCATACACAAACCGGGTGATTCGGTTGCCCCAGCGGCTCTTAAACGGCACATCGCCGGTAAATTCGCGCGAACCGAGCACCAGCGCGTTCGGGTGCTCGCGCATGGCCTCGATGAGGCGCAGGATGTCGCGCAGGGTATGCTGGCCGTCCGCATCCGCCGTCACCACGCCGGAAAGATCTGGCCAGAGGTTCAGCGCGGCGTTCAGGCCGGTCTTGAGCGCGCGCCCCTTGCCCTGATTGACCGCATGCACGGCAACCTCGGCGCCCAGCGCGCGGCACTCGTCAAAAATATGCGCGAACGCCTGCTGGCCGCCGTCGTCCACCAGCAGCACGTCGAGCTTCTCTTCCTTGAGTTCGCGCGTGAGCTGAACCAGCCGCTCATCCGGCTTGTAGGCGGGAATGAGCACCACCACGCGAAACGTATCTTGCTTCTCCATAACGACTCCTCGTTGCTCTTGTTGTTATGCCCGGTTTTCTTTGGGCAGACACGCAATCAGTATAGCGCCCGACCGGCCAAAAGTCAATCAGGAGCTGTTTTCCTTGCACGGTTTCTCCCTTTGTGCTAAAATAGAAACAGTAAATGAGTAAATTCGAAATTCTACACAAATCCAGATAACGGGCGCGCAATGCGCGCCCCTACAATATTGCGGAAAAAAGGAACTGCGCATTACGCCGCCGTGACCGTAGGGGCGCGCATTGTGTCAAGAGCAACATGGTTTACACTTTGTGCAAGCACATGGTTTACATATTTTCTCTTGGGTCATCGACCAAACGGTAGCTCCGCTTCATGGTATAAACCCG
>ERZ857480.24610-NODE-37809-length-33157-cov-10.0000_pt1 | contig 33157 bp, 28 predicted proteins | sample MGYA00519767_ERZ857480 | MGnify/ENA primary metagenome ERZ857480 (study PRJEB31778, sample SAMEA3449210) | human gut metagenome | biome: human gut; feature: human-associated habitat; material: faeces | place: United Kingdom | collected 2010/2012 ...
ACCTGCGGATGTGCCGCGGCCTGCCGCTCTCCGGTGGTTTCGGCCTGAATGTGACCAACCAGCTGTCGGCTCAGTTCTATGCCGACCACGGCCTGAACGCCATCCTCATTCTGCCGGAGGTCAAGGACAGCGACATTGCGTCCATTGCCCCGGCGCAGAACGGCCAGCCGGTGCCCACGGGCGTGATCGTCTACGGCCACATGCCGCTGATGGTCACCCGTGCCTGCCCGCTGCAAAATATCCACGATTGCGCCCACTGCGACAAGACCGGCCTGCTGACCGACCGCAAGGCCAAAAAGTTCCCGGTGCGCTGCGGCATGGGGGTGCGTACTATTTATAATCCGGTGCCCATCTACATGGGCGACAAGCCCGGTGCCCTGACGGTGGACTACGGCGTGGCCTATTTCACGCTGGAGACCCGCGAGGAGGCCGCCGCCATTCTGGACAGCATCCGCCAGCATGCCCCGTTCGAGGGCGAGTTCACCCGCGGGCTGTATTTCAAAGGAACGAATTGAGGTATAACATGGAACCCATCACGGTAAACTATAAAGTATTGGATGCGCGGGCGAAGGTGCCCGCCTACGCGACGCCGGGCGCGGCCGCAGCCGACCTGTGCGCTGTGCTGGACGAACCCCTGACCGTGGCCCCCATGCAGCGGGTGCTGGTGCCTACCGGCCTTGCCATCGAGCTGCCCGGCGCTCACTGCGTGGCGCTGGTCTATGCCCGGAGCGGCCTGTCCATCAAGCACGGCCTGTGCATGGCCAACGGCGTCGGTGTCGTGGACAGCGATTATCGCGGGGAACTGAAGGTGCCCATGGTCAATCTGGGCGGCGAGACCTACACCATCCAGCCCGGCGAACGAGTGGCGCAGCTCTGCATCGCGCCGGTGTACACCGCAGCCTTTGCACAGGTGGAGGAGCTGGGCGGCACCCAGCGCGGCGAGGGCGGCTTCGGCTCGACGGGAAAATAACCTCTCAGTCACGCTTCGCATGCCAGCTCCCCTTGTAGGGGAGCCCTTGGCAGGCCGGTTTTGGCCCTGTTGGACGAAAAAGTGCGATGTTAAAAAATAAAATTGGCCCTGCGGTTCAGGGCAGAAAGATCAAAACGAATGTCTCATCTTATCCTGGCCTCCGGCAGCCCCCGGCGCAGAGAGCTGCTGAGCCTGTACACCACCGATTTTACCGTCTGCGCCAGCGACTTTGACGAGAGCGCCGTGACCGCCGACACCCCTGCTGAGCTGGTGGAAATGCTGGCGCGGGGCAAGTGCCGGGCGGTCTCGGCCCAGCACCCCGGCGCGGTGGTCATCGGCTGCGACACCGTCGTGGACGTGAAAGGGGAAGTGTTCGGCAAGCCCCACAGCGTGGAGGACGCCAGACGGATGCTGCGGGCCCTTTCCGGTGCGGTGCACGAGGTCCACACCGGCGTCTGCATCTCGGACGGCACCCGCACCGAGAGCTTCGTGGACACCTGCCGTGTGAAGTTTTTCCCCATCTCCGAAGCGGAGATCGAGCGCTATGCCGCCACCGAAGAACCCTATGACAAGGCCGGTGCCTATGCCATCCAGGGCCGCGCGGCCCTCTGGCTGGACCGCATCGAGGGCGACTATTACACCATCATGGGGCTGCCCGTCAGCCGCACCATCCGGCTGCTGGAGCGATTTTAAGCGGCCTGGCGCGGAGATTTATGAAAAAATCCGGAAAAACCTGTAAAAACGCTTGAGAAAACTTCTGCTTGCGGCTATAATATAGTCGTGTTATTCTGCGATCGGCGGCAGACTGGTTTGCGCCGCCCTGCGTTTTGGATAGACCGGAAATACGAAGGAGAGCTTCATTATGAGTTTGTTTTCAAAAGACGTTGGCATTGATCTGGGTACAGCTAACACCCTGGTTTACATGAAGGGAAAGGGCATCATCATGCGTGAGCCGTCCGTTGTGGCGGTGGACACCAAGACCGATGAGGTCCGCTGCGTGGGCACCGAGGCAAAGGCCGTCATCGGCCGCACCCCCGGCAGCATCGTGGCCGTCCGCCCCCTGAAGGACGGCGTTATTGCGGACTTTGACATCACGGCCAATCTGCTGGAGAACTTCCTGAAGAAGGCCTGTGGCAACAGCATGTTCTCCCGCCCCCGCGTGGTCATCTGCATCCCGTCCGGCGTGACGGAAGTCGAACGCCGCGCGGTACGTGAGGCGACCCTGAAGGCTGGTGCCCGCCAGGTCTCCGTCATCGAGGAGCCCATGGCTGCGGCCATCGGTGCAGGCCTGCCCATCAGCGAGCCCACCGGCAGTATGATCGTGGACATCGGCGGCGGCACGGCCGAGATCGCCGTCATCTCGCTGGGCGGCATCGTGGCGTCCCGCAGCGTCCGGATGGCAGGCGACATGTTCGACCAGGCCATCATCGCGTTCATCAAGCGCAAGTACAACCTGCTCATCGGTGAGCGCACTGCTGAGCAGATCAAGATCGAGATCGGCTCTGCTTACCCCCTGGACCCCGAAATGACCATGGAGATCAAGGGCCGCAATCTGGTGGACGGCCTGCCCAAGAACATCGTCGTCCACTCCGAGGATGTGCGCGAGGCTCTGCTGGAGTGCCTGGTGAAGATCACCAGCGCCATCAAGGAGACGCTGGAGCGCACCCCGCCGGAACTGAGCGCCGACATCATCGACCACGGCATCACCCTGACGGGCGGCGGCGCACTGCTGCGCGGTCTGGACCAGCTGATCCAGAGCGAGACCGGCATCGACGTGCATGTGGCTGAGGACCCGCTGGACTGCGTGGCCAAGGGTGCAGGTGCCGTGCTGGATCATGTGGACGTCCTGCATGACGTTCTGGATACCGACGGGCCCCATATGTAACAGAGAGTGCGGACGGCTCTGGCTGTCCGCGCTTTTTTGCAACCGGAGGAAGTTCCCTTGAAAGATTTTTTCGAAACCTGGAAATTTAAAATTCTCATCGGCATCGCGGTGTTCCTGGTGGGCATCATGGCCTATGCCGGTGCCAACGACCGCCTGACCGCCGCCCCGCAGGAGCTGCTGAGCGTGGCCGTGGCCCCATTCCAGAAGGCGGCTGCCATGGTGGGCGACCGCGTGGCCTCCCTGTGGGAGAACTACACCAACATCGGGGCCATTCTGGACGAGAACGAGCAGCTCACCGCCGAGAACGCTGAGCTGCGCAAACAGATGGTGGACTACGACCGGCTCAAGGCAGAGAACGAAGCCTACAAGGCGCTGGCCAACATCCAGAACACCCGCCCGGAGATGAGCTGCGTCTCAGCCTTCGTCATCGGCCGCGACCCGCTGGATGCCTTTTACGGCTTCACGCTGGATCAGGGCTCGGTGGACGGCGTGGAGCTGAACGACACCGTCGTCAGCGACGAGGGCTATCTGCTGGGCGTGGTGGTGGAAGTGGAAGCCACCAGCTGCAAGGTCATGACCATCCTGCACCCCAACTTCAACGCGGCGGGCGTCGTTTCCCGCACGCGGGACAACGGCATCATCACCGGCAGCTCGGACTATGCGGCCGACGGCCTGTGTGTGCTGACCAACCTGAACCGCAACACCCTGACCCGGAAGAGCGACCAGGTCATCACCACGGGGCTGGGCGGCGTTTTCCCGGCGGATGTGCTGGTGGGCGTGGTCCGGGAAGTGGTGCCGGAGGTCAGCGGCAAATCGTCCATCGCGGTCATCGAGCCGGGCGCAGACCCGCGCACGGTGCGCCACGCATTCATTATCACCAATTTCTGAGGAGGCCCTGCCATGGAATCACGCCGCAAGCGTAAGCGCAGCCAGATCGCCAAATGGGTCTGCTATGCGCTGCTGATGCTGCTGTGCACGGTCTTGCAGACCCTGCCGGGGCTGTTCCGGCTGGGGGAGGCAAAACCCCTCTGGCTGCTGCCGCTGGCGCTGGCCGTCGCGGTGGAGGAGGGCGAGTTCGCGGGGGGCATCTTCGGTGCCGTCTGCGGCCTGATGTGGGACTACACCGCAGGCCGCACCGCCGGGCTGCTGGCCTTTGAGCTGCTGCTGCTCTGCTTTCTGCTCTCGGCGGTCATGCAGCTCTACTTCAAGACCTCGGCGGCGAATGTTGTCCTGCTGGAAACGGCGGCGGTGCTGCTGGTGCTCTCGCTGGACTGGCTGTTCTTCTACTACATGCCCGGCTACAGCGGGGCAGTGGAGCGGTATCTGTGGTTCGTGCTGCCCACGGCGGCGCTGACCATCCCGGTCTGTCTGGTGCTGTTCGGGACAGTGCGCCGCATCCATGCGGAATTCAAGATCGACAACGACGTAGTCTGAACCGGCTGCGCCAAAAGGAGAACGGATGAACCAAGACGAACGCAAAACGGCCGCGCGGCGGATGATGCTCCTCATCGCCGTCGCAGGTGTGATCATCGGGCTGTACGGCTTCCGGCTGATCTTTCTGCAGCTGGTCAACGGCGACAGCTTCAAGGCGCAGGCCACCAACACGACCGATTATAAATTTACCGTCACGGCCGCCCGCGGCAACATCGTGGACAGCAAGGGCGAGCGCATCGCTTCCAGCGTGACGGGCTACAACGTGGTGCTGAACAAGCTGCTGATGGGCGACGAAGATCTGGACGCCCTGCTCCAGAAGCTGGTCGGCCTGCTGGGCGAGAACGGCGAGAGCTGGAACGACAGCCTGCTCATCGGGCAGGCAGATGCCGCCGGGCACTATGCGTACACGGCGGAGAGCGACAACGCCGCCGAGCAGCGCTCCCTTGCCGCCATGAAGGAGAACCTCGGCCTGCAGCAGTATGCCACCGCCGACGATGTGATGGAAAAGCTGGTGGAGGACTATGACCTTGCCGGGTTCTCCCTCTACTGGCAGCGCATCCTGGGCGGCATCCACTACGAGATGCAGCTGCAGGCATTTTCCAACGTCAACAACTTCATTCTGGCGGAAAACGTCAGCGAGGCCACCGTGGCCACCATCAAGGAGAACAGCCTCACCCTGCCGGGCGTGGAGATCGTGGAGACGAGCGCCCGCAGCTACGAGCAGGGCACCGTTCTGCCCCATGTGCTGGGCCGGGTGGGCAAGATCACGGCCGAAAAGTGGAAGGTGACCGACGAGAACGGGCAGGTGACCTATCCGCTCAAGGAAAAAGGCTACAACATGAACGACGTCATCGGCATTTCCGGCCTGGAATCTGCCTATGAGGACGAGCTGCGCGGCAAGGACGGCGTGGAGACCATCACCCGCAACTCGGACGGCGTCATCGTGAACACGGCCCTGACCACCGTGCCGGAACCGGGCCACACCGTCCAGCTGACCATCGACAGCGAGTTCCAGAAGGCCGTCGATCAGGCGCTGGCAAAGAACGTGGAATGGATCCGGAACAGCTATGCGGACAGCAAGCAGGCCAGCGCCGGTGCGGTCGTCGTCATCGACGTCAAGACCGGCGGTGTGCTGGCAGCGTCCAATTACCCCAGCTTTGACCAGAACCTTTACGCCGCCAATTACAGCGCATACAGCGAGGACGAGAACATGCCCCTGTTCAACCGCGCGTTGCAGGGCCTGTATACCCCCGGCTCCACCTACAAGCCCAGCGTGGCGGTGGCGGCGCTGGATACGGGGTTGATCAACCGGTATTCCACGGTGCTGTGCAACGGTGTCTATACCTATTATAAGGATTATCACCCCAAATGCACCCGCCATGGCCACAGCGGCAACATCGACGTCGTGACCGCCATCAAGTGGAGCTGCAACATCTTCTTCTACGATGTGGGCCGGCGCCTGACCAGCGATGTCTACGACGCCTATGCCTACAAGCTGGGCTTGGGCCAGCGCACCGGCGTGGAGGTCAGCGAGGCGCTGGGCCGCCTGACCACCAAGAACGACTCCAACTACACCGAGTCGCTGGACGTGCAGGCCGCCATTGGTCAGGGCAACACGGCGGTCACGCCCATCCAGCTGGCGACCTATGCCGCCACGCTGGCTAACCGCGGCACCCGCTACCGCACCCACTTCGTCAAGGCCATCCTCGACTCCAACACCGGCAAGACGCTGGAAGAGACCCAGCCGGAGGTCATGGATGTCGTCGAAGACAAGGGCGAGACCTTCGACCTGGTCAAGGAAGGGATGCTGGGGGTGGCCCAGACCATCCCGGCGCTGGCCAGCTACCCCCACACCATCGCCTGCAAGACCGGCAGCCCCCAGCGCAGCGAGGGTTACTATGCAGGCAGCACCTATAAGCACTACACCAACGCCGCCATGATCGCCTACGGCCCGGCAGAAGACCCGGAGATCGCCATCGGCATCGTGGTGGAATACGGCGGTGCCGGTGCCCGCACCGGCACACTGGTGGCGGACATCTTCAACGCCTACTATGCGATGAAGGATGGCACCCTGACCGTGGACGAGGCGGCAGCAGAGTCGCTGGCGCAGCCCGAAACGGCAGCCGATGCGGCCGAGACCCCTGCGGACGGCACGGCCGACCCTGCCGCCGGGGAGGCAGAGGATGCCGGGCAGAACGACACAGCTGCGGCTCCGGCGGATGCCGCAGCCACGGCAGGTGCGTGACGATAATGCGCGGATTTCGGTGGAAATTGGAGAAACTCCCGAAAAAATCGGCGCTTTTGTCCAAAAACCTGTTGTAAAAAGAGAGAAATTATGATACTATGATATGTGCAAGGAAATGGCCCAGCACATGGGGAACGTAAAGGAGAGGTTGACCGATGACGATTGCACTGATCGCGCATGACTCCAAAAAGGAGCTGATGGTTCAGTTCTGTACGGCATACTGCCGGATCTTGAGCCAGCATAAATTGGTGGCCACCGGTACGACCGGCAAGATGATCGCCGAGGCAACGGGCCTGCAGGTCCAGCGGTTCCTGGCGGGCATCCAGGGCGGCGACCAGCAGATCGCGTCCCGCATCGCCTGCAACGAGGTCGATCTGCTCCTGTTCTTCCGCGACCCCATCAATGCAAAGCCCAGTGAGCCCAATGAGATGACGCTGCTGCGCCTGTGTGATGTGCACAACATCCCGCTGGCCACCAACATCGCCACCGCAGAGGTGCTCATCCATGGTCTGGAGCGCGGCGATCTCGACTGGCGCGACATCGTCCACCCCCAGAACAACTGAAATCAAAAAGAAAGAGGCTCTGGACCGAACGGTCCAGGGCCTCTTGTGCATTTCCGGGCAGGATCAGAACTGGAGCTCTTCGGCCAGGTCGGAAAGCTCATCGGGCGAGAAATCGCCCAGCGGCAGGATGAGCCGGGCCAGCGTCTCCTGCGGCAGAGCGGCCAGAGCAGCGCTCTCGTCGCTGGCTGCATCGGCGGCGGGCAGCAGGTGGCTCACGCCGTCTGCATCCGTCTCCACCCGTGCATGGTGGCCGGTGGCGATGTACTGGATGCCCAGCCGGTCGGCAGCGGCCAGCAGGGCAGGGAAACGCAGGTCACCGGGCAGCGCTTCTTCGGCCAGCTGGCTTGCCAGCTCAGAAGCGTTCAGGGTGACGCACTCAATGCCGAGGGCCTTGGCCGCGTCCTTTGCGGCCTGCACGGTGTCGTCGACGTCGGTCAGGCGGACCACTGCGCCCGCCACGGCAAAGCCCTGCTGCTGCAGGATGCGGACGGCGGCCCGGCAGCCTCTGCCGCCGCACAGGCCCACCAGGACCTTATCCTGCTCTTCGTAGGTGTCGAACCCGCTGCCGGGCAAAAACGTATCGCTCATCGTCCCTGTCTCCCTCCGTGTGCCTGACTTTGTGCCACGGCCAGCTGGTCGCAGCGCTCATTCTCCGGGTGGCCTGCGTGGCCCTTGACCCAGACATAGGTGATCTTGTGGCGGGCCTCCTGCTCCAGCGCCTGTTCCCACAGGTCCGGGTTCAGGGCAGGGGAGCCGTCGGATTTTTTCCAGCCCCGGCGCTTCCAGCCTTTGGCCCAGCCTTTTTCCAGCCCGTTGATGACGTACTGGCTGTCAGAGCACAGGCGCACCTCGCAGGGCTCTTTCAACTGGCGCAGTGCCTCGATGAAGGCCGTCAGCTCCATCCGGTTGTTGGTGGTGGAAGCGTCGCCGCCGCTGAGCTCCTTCTCGTAGACCTTGCCGTTGAAACGGTAGCGCAGCACCGCACCCCAGCCGCCGGGGCCGGGGTTGCCGCTGCATGCGCCGTCGGTGTAAACTTCAACTTGTTTCATGTGGTTCTCCCGGTGTATTGTTGTAGATGCTTCTATTTAGAGCCATTTTTCCGTTTCTGTCAAGAGGGGGACGCATAATTTGCTGCCGCGCAGCCCAACCTTGGAATTGACAAAAAGGGTGAGAAATACTATACTGTTTGTAACAAAATGCGTATAGGGGTGCACCGGAGGGGTGCGCTCAGGGGCTGCACGGCTGCGCCGCGGTCGCATCGAACAGATGGACTGACAGGCTGCAATGTGCTGCGCAAACCCGACTCTGCGCTCGTGAAACGGCGCTGAAACAATAAATTCTATACGATGGTTTGATGGAAGCGGCAGAGCTTGCCCGCTTCTTTGTGAGGACAGGCCGCCCGCAGAACGGGCGAGCCTGCGTTTTGTGATTGATTTTTGGAGGTACGAATGGCACAGGCAAAGGAACAGAGCCAGACCATGGCACAGGCTCAGAACAGAAACACGGAATCCACCGGCGAAAAGCGGCCCCGCACCCGCCGCCCCTATTATCAGCGGCGGCCCCGCCGCCCGCAGCAGCCCAAGGAGGCCGCTGTGCCCATCCACATCTACCCGCTGGGCGGCCTGGGCGAAGTGGGCAAGAATATGACGGTCTATGAGTGCTGCGGCGATATGATCATCGTGGACTGCGGCCTCGTCTTCCCGGACAGCGACATGTACGGCGTGGATCTGGTCATCCCGGATTTCACCTTTGTGGTGCAGAATAAGGAGAAGATCAAGGGCCTGCTCATCACCCACGGCCATGAAGACCACATCGGCAGCATCCCCTATCTGCTGCAAAAGTTCGATCTGCCCATCTACGGCACCCGCCTGACCTGCGGCCTCATCCGGAACAAGCTGGAAGAGTTCGGCCTGGCAGGCAAGACCAAGTTCGTGGAGATCACCCCCAAGCAGAAGCTCAAGCTGGGCTGCTTTACAGTGGAGCCCATCCATGTGAACCACTCCATCCCGGATGCGGTGGCCTTTGCCATCGACAGCCCGGCAGGCACCATCATCCAGACCGGCGACTTCAAGATCGACTACACCCCGCTGGCCTGCGGCGTCACCGACCTGACCACCCTGTCCGAGTACGGCCAGAAGGGCGTTCTGGCCCTGCTGAGCGACTCCACCAATGCCGAGCGTCCGGGCTTTACGGCCACCGAACAGAAGGTCGCCGCCGGTGTGCGCAACCTGTTTGCCCGCGCCCGGAACAAGCGTATCATCATTGCGACCTTCGCATCCAACATCTATCGCGTCCAGCAGATCATCGACCTGGCCGTGGAAGATGGCCGCAAGGTGGCTTTCAGCGGCCGCAGCATGGTCAACAACACGGCCATGGCGCAGGAGCTGGGGTATATGCACATCCCGGAGGGCACCCTCATCAGCGTGGAAGAGCTGAACCAGTACCCGCCGGAACAGGTGGTCCTCATCACCACCGGCAGCCAGGGAGAGCCGCTGAGCGCCCTTTCCCGCATGGCTTCGTGCAGCCACCGCCAGGTCCGCGTCGGCCCCGGCGACTTTATCATCATCTCCGCCAACCCCATCCCCGGCAACGAGAAGAGCGTGACCAAGATCGTCAACGGTCTGCTGCTGCTGGGCGCGGAGGTCATCTACGAGAGCATGTATGATGTCCACGTCTCCGGCCACGCCTGCCAGGAGGAGCAGAAGCTGATGCTCACCCTGACCCGGCCCAAGTATTTCCTGCCGGTGCATGGCGAGTACAAGCAGCTGAAAAAGCATGCCCTCACCGCCGCAAGCCTCGGCATCCCCACCAGCAACATCCTCATCGCAGAAAACGGCTCCAACGTTATCCTGACCAGGGATGAGATCAAGCTGGGTGAACCGGTCACGGCCGGTGCCGTCATGGTGGACGGCCTCGGCGTGGGCGATGTGGGGAATGTGGTCCTGCGGGACCGCAAGCACCTGTCGGAGGACGGCCTCGTCATCATCGTGGCCACCGTGGACAGCAAGACCGGCAAGGTGCTGGCCGGCCCCGATCTCGTGAGCCGCGGCTTCGTCTACGTGCGCGAGAACGAGAGCCTGATGGACGGTGCCCAGAGCATCGTAGAAAACGCGCTGGACCGCTGCGTGGACGAACACGTCCGCGACTGGAACAGCGTTAAGACCCGTGTGCGCGAGGCGCTGAGCAGCTATATCTACCGCCGCACCAAGCGCAGCCCGATGATCCTCCCCATCCTGATGGAGGTCTGATAGAGGCCGCCCGACGCGGCGGCAGATCAGGAGGCAGAAGATTTGATGAAACAAAAACCGAGATGGACGCTTGAGATACTGACCGTCGCGCTGGCCGTTCTGTGCGGCCTGCTGTTTCTGGTGCTGCTCGTCCAGCGCCCGGCGGGCTGGCCGGTGCTGGCGGTGCTGGTGGTGCTGTGGGGCATCGGGATGGGGCTTTTCCGTTACCGGCTGCGCAGCTGGCTTGCGCGCTGGGTAACGGGCGGGAGCTTTGAAAACTCCAAGACCCAGTACAGTCTGGAATCCCTGTCTCAGCCGGCGGCGGTGCTCTCCGGTGAGACGGTGCTGTGGTACAACACCGCATTCCGCCAGCGGCTGCTGGGCGGCGAAGACCGTCTGGCCAGCCGGGCGCAGAAGCTGCTGCCCGGCCTGGACCTGCAGCTCTGCCGCACGGCGGACGGCCAGCAGCTCAACCTGGCCGACGGCGTGTGGAGCATCCACAGCTCCACGGTGCCGGGCCAGAGCGAGAGCGTCACGCTCCTGATCTTCAACGAAGAGACCGCGCTGCGCCGGGTGGAGGCCGAGTACAAGGCCAGCCGCCCCGGCTACATGGTCTTTCTGGTGGATGGCTACGACGATGTCTTCAGCGATATGCTGGACAGCGAGCGCGCCCGCCTGCTGGAGGGCATCAACCGTGTGCTGGAGGATCTGATCGGGCGGGGCACCGGCTTTCTGCGCCGGGTGGCCAGCGGCCGGTATATCGCCGTGGTGGAAGAGCGCCATCTGGAGCAGTACGCAAAGCGCGGCTATGATGTGCTGGATAAGATCCGCGCCCTCGACCCCAGCGTGAACCTGTCCATCTCCATCGGCATCGGCCGCGGGGCCAAGACCCTGCGGGAGGCGCAGGATATGGCGGTGCAGGCGCTGGATATGGCGCAGGGCCGCGGCGGCGACCAGGCCGCCGAGATGACGCCGGACGGCTTCACCTTCTATGGGGGCGTCAGCCACGGCGTGGAAAAGCGGAGCAAGGTCCGCAGCCGCATCGTGGCCGATCAGCTGGTCAAGCTCATCAAGGAGGCTGACCATGTGGTCATCATGGGCCACCGGATGAGCGACCTCGACGCCATCGGCGCGGCAGAGGGTGTGCTGCGCATCTGCAAGATCTGCGATGTGCCCGCCGTCATCGCCGTCCGCCGGGACGCCACGCTGGCAGGCTCCCTCATCGACGCTCTGGTCCGGGCCGGGCAGGAGGATGATTTCATCGACCCCAAGGGGGCGCTGCCCATCGTCTCGAAAAAAACGCTCTGCATCGTGGTGGATACATACCAGACCGGCCTCGTGGAGAGCAAGGAGATTTTGGAAAAGTGCGGCAAGGTGGCCGTCATCGACCACCACCGCAAGGGCGTCGGCTTCATCGAGAACCCGGCTCTGGTCTGCCACGAGCCGTATTCGTCCTCGGCCAGTGAGCTGGTCACGGAGCTGCTGCAGTATGTCGGCACCCGCGACGACAAGCCCAACCGGGTCGAGGCCGAGGGCCTGCTCTCCGGCATCATGCTGGACACTCGCGACTTCACCCTGCACACCGGTGTGCGCACCTTTGAGGCTGCTGCGGCCCTCCGCCGCTATGGCGCGGAGACCGAGCGGGTCCGCCAGCTGTTCGATGTGACGATGGTGGAATACAACGCCAAGGCCGCGCTGGTGGAAGCCGCCCAGATGTACAAAGGCTGTGCCATCTCGGTGGGCGGCGAGCTCGCCCCGGAGGCCCGCGTGGCCGTGGCGCAGGCTGCAAACGACCTGCTGACCATTCAGGGCGTCGATGCCAGCTTCGTGGCCGTTCAGGTGGGCACGGGCGTGAACGTCTCGGCCCGCAGTCTGGGGGCCGTGAATGTGCAGGTCATCATGGAGTCGCTGGGCGGCGGCGGCCACCAGACCATGGCGGCGGCCCAGCTCAAGCACATCACCCCGGAGGCGGCGCGGGCGCGCATCCAGACCGCCATCGACCAGTATCGGGAGTCGCAGAAAAAGAGCGCCCCGGATACGAAAAAATGAGGAAAGGGGAATCTTCCCATGAAGCAGTATGATTATCTCATCGTGGGTGCTGGTCTGTACGGCGCAGTGTTTGCCCACGAGGCGAAGAAGGCCGGCAAGCGCTGCCTCGTCATCGACAAGCGCGGCCACATCGCGGGCAACATCTACACCGAGCCGGTGGAGGGCATCAACGTGCACCGCTACGGCGCCCACATCTTCCACACCAACAACAAGGCTGTGTGGCAGTATGTGAACCAGTTCGCGGAGTTCAACCGCTACACCAACAGCCCGGTGGCCAACTACCACGGCGAGATCTACAACATGCCCTTCAACATGAACACCTTCAACAAGATGTGGGGCGTGGTCACGCCGGCCGAGGCCAGGGCCAAGATCGAGCAGCAGAAGGCCGAAGCGGGCATCACCGAGCCGAAGAATCTGGAAGAGCAGGCCATCAGTCTGGTGGGCACCGACATCTACGAGAAGCTGGTCAAGGGCTACACTGGCAAGCAGTGGGGCCGCCCCTGCACCGAGCTGCCCGCGTTCATCATCAAGCGCCTGCCCGTCCGCTTTACCTACGACAACAACTATTTCAACGCGCTGTATCAGGGCATCCCCAACGGCGGCTATACCGCTCTGGTGGAAAAGATGCTGGACGGCGTGGAAGTCCGCCTGAACGTGGACTATCTGGCCGAGAAGGCGTCTCTGGACAAGCTGGCGGAGAAGGTCGTCTACACCGGCCCTGTCGATGCCTACTTCGGCTACCAGCTGGGCGCATTGCAGTATCGCAGCGTCCGGTTCGAGACCGAGGTGCTGGACACCGACAACTATCAGGGCAACGCCGTCGTGAACTACACCGACGCCGAGACCCCCTACACCCGCATCATTGAGCACAAGCACTTTGAGTTCGGCACCCAGCCCAAAACGGTCATCAGCCGCGAGTACAGCGCCGAGTGGAAGAAAGGCGATGAGCCGTACTACCCCGTCAACGACGAGAAGAACGGTGCGCTCTACGCCGCATACAAGAAATTGGCCGATGCTGAGCCGGGGGTCATCTTCGGCGGCCGTCTGGGCGAGTACAAGTACTACGACATGGACAAGGTCATTGAGGTGGCACTGTCGGTGGCGGAAAACGAACTGGCATAACAGCAGTTTCTAGGCTGCACGAGGGAAAAGCACCCGGCGATGCGGCCTGATATCAAGTTGACGGAAGCGGTCAATTGCTGTATACTAGAACTTACAAGAACGGCACCGGTTTTTCCGGTGAGAAGTGAGGGATACTATCATGAAAGTGATTCTGAAGCAGGACGTCAAGGGCATTGGCAAGAAGGACGAGATCCATGAGGTCTCCGACGGCTACGCCCGCAACTTTCTGTTCCCGCGCAAACTGGCCGCTGTGGCCGACGCCAGCGCGGTGAATATCGCACGCGGCAAGGAGGCTGCTGCGGATTTCCACGAGGCCGAGACGGTGGCTGCTGCCCAGGCTCTGGCGGCGAAGATCAATGGCAAGACCGTGACCATCAAGGCCAAGGGCGGCGCATCCGGCCGCCTGCACGGCAAGGTCACCGGCAAGGAAGTTGCCGAGGCTCTGGCCCAGCTGGCCGGTTCTCCCATCGACAAGAAGAAGATCGAGCTGGAGACCAAGGACATCAAGGACGCAGGTGTGTTCAACGCCAAGGTGCGTCTGCATGTCGGTGTCGTGGCTTCCTTCAAGATCATGGTGGAAGTGGAGCAGGCCTGATTCCAAAATGCCTGTCAGCGCCCCCTCAGTGCAGGGGGCGCTTTTTGGGTTTCTGAGAGGAAAACGATACCATGCCGAACGAACGACATTATACCAACGAACTGAATCTGGAGAGCGTGGGCATCAACCTGCCCTACAACATGCAGGCCGAACAGAGTGTGCTGGGCGCGGTGCTGCTCAAGCCGGATACCCTGACCGACCTGGTCGAGATCATCCGGCCGGAGATGTTCTACACCCGCCAGAATGCACAGATCTATTCCGAGATGCTGCGGCTCTTCACGAGCGACCAGACCATCGATTTCGTCACCCTGCTGGACGCGGTCATCTCGGACGGCGTCTTCCCCAGCGCGGACGAGGCGAAAGTCTACCTGACCGGTCTGGCCGAGACGGTGCCCAGCATCTCAAACGTCAAGGCCTATGCCCAGATCGTGCAGGAAAAGTATCTGGTCCGCCAGCTGATGGGGGTGGCGAAGGATATCTTGCAGGATGCGGGCGATGAACCGGACGCGGACCTGCTGCTGGAAAACGCTGAACAGCGCATCTACGAGATCCGCTCCGGGCGGGATTCCAGCGCACTGACGCCCCTTTCTTCCAGCATGGTGGAAACGCTGACCAACCTGCAGAAGATCAGCGGCCCCGATGCCGACAAATACAAGGGCATCCCCACCGGGTTCCGCCTGCTGGATACCGTCCTGACCGGCCTGGGCCGCGGCGACCTCGTCATCCTGGCTGCCCGCCCCGGCATGGGCAAGACCAGCTTTGCACTGAACATCGCCACCCGCGTGGCCATGCAGCAGAAGGTACCGGTGGCTATCTTCAGCCTCGAAATGACCAAGGAACAGCTGACCAACCGCATCCTCTCGGCAGAAGCGGGCATCGACAGCCAGGCGTTCCGCACCGGTGCCCTCCGCGCCGAGGACTGGGAGTATCTGGCCATGGCGACCGAGAAGCTCCACGATGCACCCATCTATATGGACGACACGTCCGGCATCACCATCACCGAGATGAAGGCGAAGATCCGCCGGGTCAATCAGGACCCCACCCGCCCGAACGTCGGGCTCATCGTCATCGACTATCTGCAGCTGATGACCACCGGCCAGCGCACCGAGAACCGTGTGCAGGAGATCAGCTCCATCACCCGGAACCTCAAGATCATGGCCAAAGAGATGAACGTGCCCATCATCGCGCTGTCGCAGCTGTCCCGTGCGGTGGAAAAGCAGGGCAACAACTCCAGCCACCGGCCGCAGCTGTCTGACCTGCGTGACTCCGGTTCCATCGAGCAGGATGCCGACTGCGTCCTGTTCCTCTACCGCGATTCCTATTACGCCAGCCAGAATCCCGACGGCGGCGAGGTGGACGCCGACACCGCCGAGTGCATCGTGGCCAAGAACCGCCACGGCGAAACCAGCACGGTGCCGCTGGGCTGGGATGGCGCGCATACCCGCTTTATGGATGTGGATTTCAAACGCTGATGAACGAGATCGTGGAAAAAGTGCGCGCTTTCGCGCAGGAAAACGAGCTGTTCGCGCCGGGGCAGCGGCTGTGCGCCGCCGTTTCGGGCGGGGCCGACAGCATGGCGCTGCTCCGGCTGCTGCTACGGGTCCAGCCGGTGTTCGGCTACGAGCTGACGGCCTGCCATGTGAACCATGGCCTGCGGGGAGAGCCCGCCGACCGGGACGAAGCCTTTGTCCGCGCCGAATGCGCCCGGCTGAACGTGCCGCTGCGCGTGTTCCATCCGGCTGACATAGGCGCTGCCGTCCCGGCGCATCCGGGGGAGGACTGGGCGCGGAAACTCCGCTATGCCTGCTTCGATGCCCTGCGGGCCGGTGGGATAGATGCGGTCGCTACCGCCCATACTGCTACTGACCAGACCGAGACGCTGCTGTTCCGGCTGGCGCGGGGGGCCGGTCTCCACGGCGCCGCGGGCATCCGGCCCAGCCGCCCCGGTTTCTGCCGCCCGCTGCTCTGCCTGACCCGCGCGGAAACCGAGCAGGTCTGCACGGCATGCGGCCAGCGCTGGGTGACGGACGAGACGAACGCCTCCGATGCCTACGCCCGCAACCGGCTGCGCCACGCGGCGCTCCCGGCCCTGCGCTCGGTGAACGAGGCAGCGGAGGAGAATTTCGCCCGCTTCTGCGAAAAGGCCGCCCGCGCGGATGCCTACTTTGCACAGCGGGCGGAAGAGCTGCTGGAAGACGCAGAAGTCCTGCTGCCGCCCGCCCTCCCGGCAGGGGCGCGGTATGCGCTGCAGAGCGGCCGGCCCGTCTGGGGGCTGGAAGGGCTGCAGGAGGCCGACCCGCTGATCTTGGAAGCCGCCCTGCACAGTCTGGTGGCCCCGGTGCGGGACGCGGAGGAAAAATACATCCGCCTGCTCTGCGCGTTGGTGGAGCAGGGGAGTGGGGCCGTCCAGCTGACCGGAAGCGTCCGCTTCTGCGCGGGCGGCGGAGTGCTCTGGATGGAGGAAATGCCCGCCGCGGCAGCCCCGGACGACCCGGCGGCTGCGGTGCTCCCGCTGCCGTTTGACCCGGCAGGACCGCTGGAAATTGCCCTTCCGGGGGGCTGGATGCTCGCAGCCCGGCAGATTCCGGGCGGTTTTCAAGAAAAAACACAGGGTGTTCATAAAAAAGACTTAAAAAATCAGGCAGATTATGCTAAAATAATAATGTTATATTCTGCGCTCACGCTGCGCTGCCGCCAGCCGGGGGATACGTTCCGCCCGGCGGGACGCGGCATCCGCAAAGAGCTGCGCAAATGGATGAACGAAGCGGGCATCCCGCCCGAAGAACGAGACCGTCTGCCGCTGCTTGCGGCGGGGAGCGAGGTCGTGTGGGTCTGCGGTGCAGGCTTTGCCGACGGGCTGGCTCCCACGGCGGACAGTGAAAACGTCTTGCAGATGGAAGCGCAAAAAATGGAGGAACAACAATGAGTATGCACGACGATATCGAGAGAGTCCTGGTCAGCGAAGAACAGCTGAAGGCCAAGGTCGCGGAACTGGGCGCCCAGATCAGCAAAGACTACGAGGGCAAAAACCTCGTCCTCGTCTCCATCCTGAAGGGCTCGGTGGTCTTCATGGCCGACCTGATGCGGGCGGTGAGCATCCCGTGCAGCATCGACTTCATGGTGGTGTCCAGCTACGGCGGCAGCAACACCACCTCCAGCGGCCTGGTCAAGATCATCAAGGATCTGGACGGCGACCTCTCCGGCAAGGATGTGCTGATCGTGGAGGATATCCTCGACACCGGCGTCACTCTGTCCAACCTGGTGCCGATGCTCAAGATGCGCAACCCGAACTCCGTGAAGATCTGCACCATCCTCGACAAGCCCAGCCGCCGCAAGGCCGACATCCAGCCCGACTACGAGGGCTATCAGGTGCCGGACGAGTTCGTGGTGGGCTATGGCCTGGACTACGATGAGAAATACCGCAATCTGCCCTATGTCGGCGTGCTCAAGCCCGCTGTCTACGAAAAATAAGTAAGAATAGAACTGGAGTTGATCCCTTTTGCAACCGAAACGACCTCGCTTTAACCCCCTGATCCTGGCGCTGGCTCTGGCGGCTGTGCTGATGATCTGGTCGGTGCTGGGCACCAGCGGCGGCAGCACGAGCGGCTCGACCATGAGCTACTCCACCGTGGTGCATTACTTTGAGCACAATCAGGTCACGGACTTCACGCTGGACCGGAACACCAGCATCATCACCCTGACGCTGAAGGAGGGCGACCTGGCCCTGCCGGACACCTCGTCCGCAGCCGGCACCACGCAGGCCACCGGCGGTCTGCTCAGCGGGATGTTCTCCACCTCCTCGGCGGCTTCCGTCGGCGCGGTGAAGAACGACGACGGCACCGTGACCGTCCGTTACAAGCTGCCCTATGCCTACGTTTTCATTGAGAATGTGGACAAATATATTGCTTCCTACGATGCGGCGAACCCCGACGCACCGATGACCTACGACTACACCACCCTCAAGGAGACCATCCCCTGGATGGAGATCCTGTTCTATCTGGGGATGCTGGGCTGCACCGGCTTCCTGCTCTTCTCCATGATGCGGGGCGGTGCCGGTGGCGGCGGCATCATGAACGTCGGCAAAGCCAAGGTCAAGGATGAGCATGAGAACAAGAAGACCGCGACCTTCGCCGATGTGGCCGGTGAGGACGAGGAGAAGGAAGAGCTGAAGGAAGTCGTCGAGTTCCTCAAGAGCCCGGACAAGTTCAACTCCCTCGGTGCCCGCATCCCCCACGGCGTTCTGCTCGTGGGCCCTCCGGGTACCGGCAAGACCCTGCTGGCCCGCGCCTGCGCTGGTGAGGCCGGTGTGCCGTTCTACTCCATCTCCGGCTCGGATTTCGTGGAGATGTACGTCGGCGTCGGCGCTTCCCGCGTGCGTGACCTGTTCGACAAGGCCAAGAAGACCATGCCCTGCATCATCTTCATCGACGAGATCGACGCGGTCGGCCGCCAGCGCGGCGCCGGCCTGGGCGGCGGCCACGATGAACGCGAGCAGACCCTGAACCAGCTGCTGGTCGAGATGGACGGTTTTGAGGCCAACGACGGCGTCATCGTCATGGCGGCCACCAACCGTGCCGACATCCTCGATAAGGCGCTGCTCCGCCCCGGCCGCTTTGACCGCCAGGTCTATGTCGGCCTGCCGGACGTCAAGGGCCGTGAAGAGATCCTGAAGGTCCACACCAAGAACAAGCCTCTGGCCCCGGATGTGTCGCTGAAGGTCATTGCCCAGCGCACCGCCGGTTTTGCAGGTGCAGACCTCGAAAACCTCGTCAACGAGGCTGCGCTGCTGGCAGCCCGCCGCAGCCGCAAGGCCATCACGATGGAGGACATCGAGGAGGCATCCATGAAGGTCATGGCAGGCCCTGAAAAGAAGAGCCGCGTCGTGACCCCCGAAGAGAAAAAGCTCACGGCCTACCACGAGGCAGGCCACGCGGTGGCGGGCTTCTACTGCAAGCACCACCCCCGTGTGCATGAGATCACCATCATCCCGCGCGGTCAGGCAGGCGGCTACACCATGTATCTGCCCGAAAAGGACCGCAGCTATGTGACCAAGGGCGAGATGTTCGAGGACATCGTGTCCAGCCTGGGCGGCCGCGTGGCCGAGCAGCTGATTTTGGAGGACATCTCCACCGGTGCCTCCAACGACCTGCAGCAGGCCACCAACATCGCCCGCCAGATGATCACCAAGTACGGTTTCTCCGAGCGGCTGGGCCCGGTGGTCTACGGCACCTCGCAGGAGGAGACCTTCCTGGGCCGCGACTTCGGACAGGGCAAGGGCTACAGCGAGACGACCGCCGCCGAGATCGACAGCGAGATGCGCGATATCATCGACGAGGCCTACGAGACCTGCCGCCGCACCCTGACCGAGCACATCGACCAGCTGCATGCACTGGCACAGGCCCTGATGGAGCGTGAAAAGCTCAACGAGAAGGAGTTCAATACCGTGATGGCGGGCGGCAAGCTGTCCCCGCGTGACGGGGACGAACCCAAGGCAGAGGCAGCGGCTCCGGTCGAAACGGCCCCGGTGGAGCCTGCTGAGCCGGCCGAACCGGCAGAACCTGCCGAGCAGGCCGAGAATGCCCAGCTCGGCGAAGCATTCATCCCGGAGCAGGATGCTCCGACGAGCGAAGAATAAACCACGAAGGGAGCGAGTGTTGTGGAGGAAAATTTTGATCCGGTCGCACGGACAAGAGCGAATTACTACACTCCCGGCAGCCCGGTGCAGTTCGTCTGCGTGGAGCTGCTCAAGGGCGAGGCCAGCGGCGACCATGCGGTCTGCCTGACCTTTAAGAACATTTCCCGCGTGACCCTGACCGCACTGGAGATCCATTTCAAGTGCAAGGGCGTGGATGGCGTCATCCTCTGTGAGGACCAGTTCGAGTACCGCGACATCGAGGTCAAGCCTGGCGAGAGCTTCGGCATGGACGATGCGGTGTTCGTGACCCAGAAGGCCATCACCAGCGTGGATGTGTCTCTCCGAAATGTTTACAGCGGCAAAAAGGTCGTGCATCTGGACGCCATCAAGCGCGTCCGACTGCCCGCCCCGCGCCGCCTGAGTCCGGAGCTGCAAAAGGCGCTGGAAGCCCGGATGAACCGTCAGGGCCTCAAGTATATGCCCCAGGTCTTCGAGAACGGCTGGTACTGCGCCTGCGGTTCCTTCCACCCGAAGGAAGAAGACACCGTTTACTGCACTGAGTGCGGCTGCGACCGCATCCTGCTGCAAAACGCATTGAACACCCTGTTGCAGCCGGAAAAGAAGGAGCCTGTGCCCGCCGCCGAGCCGGTGCGGCCTGTGCAGACGGAGCCGGACGAGCGCACCCGCGTTGTGGGCGCTGCCCCGGTCCCGCCGGAAGAGCCGACCCGCATCGTGGGCAGTGTGCCGCCCCGGACAGAACCGGATGCGGAGGCCACCCGCGTGATGCCGCCGCGCACGACCCTGCGGCCTTCGGCTGAGGAAGTGGACAGGCCCGCTTCCTTTGCGCCGCCGCTGGAGAACGCGCCGGATGCAGAGAGCACCCGTGTGCTGGATGCTTCCACCCGTGCGGCATTTCCCGGTAAAACCAGCCCGGCCCATGCGGACGACGAGGGGACCCGCGTCATCCCGGCCAGAGGGCGGGAGAACGTTCGCCCGGCCGAGCCGGAGGACGCCGAAGAGGAAGAGCAGACCGAGCCCCGCGACGGCGTGGCCGAAACGCTCATCCGCTGGGTGCCGCCGCTCACGGCCATCATTTGCGCCGGCATCGCGCTGTGGGGCTTTGTGTACTATCAGTTCATGATGTAAAAAACGAACGGAGGAGGCCCAACGCTTCCTCCGTTTTTGGTTTTCTCAAGGGAGGATACTATGCCAGACGAAACACTGCAAGTGGCATTTGAGATCAAAACAGCCTGCGACGAGATCAGCCGCCGGCTGCTGCGCTGGCACTGGGAGCGAAAGCCCGGTGCCCACAGCCTGAACGCCCTGCTGGAACACATCGCCCAGCGCCAGCAGGAGAGCCCGGAGTATTACGAGCGGATGCCCGACCTTTCGGGCAAGACGAGCTGGAGCCAGTTGGACACCACCCTGTGTATGCGGGTGCTGCTGGACCCCGAAAAGGACGCCGCCCATCCGCTGGACCTGCTGGGCAATACCGAACACCCCGGTGCTGCCCGCCGCGCCTGCAACGCGGTGCGCACGGCCCGCAACGAGGCCGCACACGCATCGGACCGCACCGCCGGGACCCAGGCGGCCATCCTCTTCAACGAAGCCGTAGAGGCGCTGGAAGAGGGCTATGCGGGCACAGCCCTGCGCACCGGTGAGCTGGAGCAGTATTACCGGCAGGCGGAGGCATTTCTGGACCGCTGCGGGGCAAGAAAGCCTGTCGCCAGGGCGTCGCAGCCGGAGGGACAGGAGACGCGCAGCACCGGAAAAGCCCGGAACGCCAACCAGCGGAACGGGTCAGGTTCGGGCACTGCGGCCAACCGCAGGCCGCGTTCCGGCAGCGCAAGCCGCACTTCGGGCAGCCGGAACGGCACGGCCCGCAAAAATACGACGAATCGCAAACAGGGGGGCGGCAGACGCAGCCGGACGCCCCGCACGAATTACGCGGTGCTGGGCCTGCTGCTGGCTATGCTGGTGCTGGGTCTGCTCTTCCGCTGGATGGGGATGGGAAAATGAAACAAAAACTGATCTTTCTGGATATCGACGGCACCCTGCTGCCGCCGGGTGAGATGACCGTGCCGGACAGTGCGGTGGAGGCTCTCCGCCGTGCCCGCGCCAACGGGCACAAGCTCTTTCTCTGCACCGGGCGGAACCTCCGGATGACCGCACCGCTCTTCCACTACGGGTTCGACGGCTTCGTCTGCTCGGCAGGCGGCTATGTGGGCTGTGAGGGAAAGGTCCTGGTGGACCTCCCCATGGAGCCGGAGCAGGTGCGCGGCCTGCGGGCGGCGCTGCAAGCATGCGGGGCCGAGTGCACACTGGAAGTGCGGGACGATACTTATGGCGGCATCAAAATGATCGAGCGGTTCGCCAACCTCTTCCCCAAAAAGCCGGGCCAGACCAACAGCGAGGCCGAGCGCTGGCGGAAGATGATGGAATTCGGGATGACCATCCGCCCCATCGAGGAATACCACGGCGAGCCGGTCTACAAAATCGTTTTCATTGCGCCCAACGAAGCCTGTCTGACGGAGGTAAAGCGGCAGTACGAAGACCAGTTCGTCTTCTGCGAATCCCGCCTTGGTGACGAGGGCGGCGGCATCGTGAACGGAGAGCTCATCAACCGAAAATTCAACAAGGGCAGCGGCATCCGGGCCATTTGCAATTACCTGGGCTGCTCGCTGGCCGATACCATCGGCTTTGGCGACAGCGACAACGACTTGCAGATGACGGACGTTGTCGGCATCAGCGTCTGCATGGCCAACGGCTCAGACAACCTGAAAAAACGCTGTGACCGCATCTGCCCCGCCGTCACCGACGACGGCATTGCGCGGGAATTTGCGGCGCTGGGGCTGATCTGAGGACAAACCAATGAATAATCTTTTTGACTATGCGACCAGTGAATTGTCGCAGGATGCAGTGATCTGCTGGTGTTTGAATTGGCTGAATGAACCGGCATCGAATCTGTACCCGCTGGCCGTAGACCTTTTGAAGAAAATGGGCGAGGTGACGGTCGAAAGCGGACAGACGCTTCAGACGATACAGCAGTTTTATAAAACGGACATTCTGATCTGCCTGACGGGAAAAAATCGTGTGATCCTGGTGGAAGATAAGACGGACAGCTCGGAACATGGGGAACAGATCCGCAGATATCGCGAACGAATGACGCAGCTCTCCGAAGAAGAGCGGCGGCTCTGCGGCATCCATGAGAATGTGGAACTCAGGACGGTTTATTTCAAGACGGGCTTTCTCTATGATGCAGACCGACTCGTAGATGCAGACGTCACCATTACGGGCGAAGCGTTTTTACAATGCCTGACACCCTATCAAGGAAAAAGCGAGATTTTGGACGCCTATCTCACCTTTCTGGAGCGAAAATTGGAGCAACAGGCGCGGGAGAAGGATTTTTTGCAGGAGCCGGAACGGCTGAATAACAGTGCGATCGCGCAACATACATTGATGCGGATGATCTTTCCGGAAACGCTTTGGAAACGAGGCAGTGTTCTTTATGAGGTCTACCATGGCTCCAGTTTTGGCAGGCCCTGGACGGAAATGGTCATTGCGGAGTATTTGTTTCCCACTCAAAAAGACGGATATCGTATTTTCTGGCGGATGGATAGTGATCAGGACGGAACCTATCTTTCACTTCGGTTTTATGATCCGTACAATAAGAAAGATGCGGAAGAAAAGCAGACGCATGTGGAGGCGTATCGGAAGCACCGTGCGCAGATCGAGGCAATCTGTACATACGAATTTGAACCGGACAGCATGTGGGCGTGGGAAAATGTTCGGTGCGGCCACACGGAAAATTACTATGAAGCGTCTCTTTTGACGCTCCATCTGGAACAGGTCCTGAAGCATTGGGACACCGAACGAGAAGCGTTGATCCAAGGCGCAAGGGCACTCACCGAACAGTTCCGGAGAAAAAATTAGAAGATCAAAAAGAAAAACGACCGGGGAGCCTCGTTGGTAAGAGACTTCCTGGTCGTTGCGCTACATCTCTGCCCCGCCGTCACCGACGACGGTATCGCGCGGGAATTTGCGGCGCTGGGGCTTATCTGAGCCGGAATGCCCCATACAAAAAGAGCGCACAGTGGTGCTGGATAGCCCAGTGGAGCACCCGCTTGAGCCGGGGCAGCTGGCTCTCATCCAGCTCCCGGAGAACAGCCTGCACAAGAGGATCCCGGCAGATGGCCGCGATGTTCCGCAGGCTGTTTTTGTTGTGTGCGGCCTCCTGCGCGATGCAGCGGCGGACCCGGCCTAAAAAGGCCTTGTCAAGCCGCGGACGGTAGACTTCGGGCGGGAAGCGCAGGGCAAGCTCTGCCGAAACCTTCTCGTAGAACCGCTTTTCCCGCGCAAAGCGGTCGGCCCGGTATACACCGGTGAGGGAGGCGGGGTTCTGGCAGTAATAATAGAGAGGCTCCGGTACGATGGCGACTGCCCCGGCGTGGGCAAGATAGTCCAGATGGAACAGCAGATCTTCGGACAGGTACTCCCGCTCGGAGAGGAACCGGATGTGGTGCGCCCGGAGGATGGGCAGGGAGTAGAGCCCCTTCCAGACCGACATTCCGATCTCCACGTCGTGGGGATGGTGCGGCCGGGAGCCGACCATGCCGAGAAGAAGCTGGTCGATCTCAGCACCGGTGTAGAGGGAACGCGCATAGTCCTCCGGGGCAAGGCGGACGCTGCCGTCGGCGGAGACATCGTAATAGCGGCAGAAGCAGGTGTCGGCCTGTGCCTGGGTGAGCGTGGTCAGAAGCCGTTCCAGCATGTGGGGGTCGGCGTAGTCATCCGGGTCAAGGAAGGCGACAAAATCGCCGACTGCATGGTCCAGCCCGGTGTTGCGGGCTGCACTGAGGCCGCCGTTGGGCTGGTGGACGACCCGAACGCGCGGGTCCTGCCGGGCATAGGCGTCGCAGCGGGCGGCGCAGCCGTCGGTGGCGCCATCGTCGATGAGAAGGATATCAAGGTCCCGGTGGGTCTGCCCCAGCAGGGACGTCATGCTGCGGTCCAGATAGGGCAGAACATTGTAGGTCGGGACGATCACGCTGATGCAGGGCATTCAGACCACCTCGCTTTCGGAAACTTGTGCGCCGACTTCTTTGCCGGCATGGTAATAGGTGAACCGGGTGCGGAACGCCTGCTCTGCGTTGGCGCTGAGCTGGGCGGCAAAGGCAGGGTCTGCGGCCAGCCGGTCCATCGCCTCGTGCAGAGCCGCTTCCTCCTTGGGCACCACAAGGCCGGTGACGCCATCGGTGAGATAGTCGTCTGTCAGGCCCTGTGTCTGGGTCACGATGACGGGTACACCGAGATCCATGGCCGTGAGGAAGGTCAGCTGCCCGGAGGCGACCTGGTCGTTTTCAAAGGCGAAGAGAACGGCTCTGGCGTTCCGCATCCGGCGCAGCATGGCCTCGCCGAACAGGTTCTGTTCGACCTGGATGTTGGGTTCCGGGCAGGGGGCGAGGACATCGCAGGCGATGCAGAGCGTTTCCGGGCGGCCCCGGAACGCCCGGATGAGGAAGTCATAGTCGCGGTTGCTGCGGCCGGTGGCAAAATAGTAGCCCTGCGCTTTCAGTGCCGGGTCGTCGTAGGCGGCGGGGTCGTGCGGGATCGAGCCGCAGTGGGCAAAACCGAATCGGGAAAGGGGCAGACCGAAGGTCTCGGCGTAGCGCGGGGCCTCGGCGCGGGTGGTCAGCAGGATGCGGTCCACTGCGTCGGAAGTGACGGCGTACCGCACAAAACGCTCGAACAGCCTCCCGGCAAAGCCGGACCGCGGCTTGTAGATAAAGGTCATGATGACGAGCCGGAACCGCTTTTTGAGGTGGAACAACCGGCAGAAAAACGCGATGACGATGCCGTAGAACTGCTGCCAGCAGAGCAGGGTCTTGCCGGAATACCGGGCCGGGTGGGTGACCACATGGAGCGCCACCGTGAAAAACTTGAGGTAGCGGCGCAGACCGTAGGTCGTGTTGTTGGGATAAAGCTCGACTTCCCAGGGGGAAGCGGTCGCTTCTTCCAGCCCGCGCACAAAGCCCTCGGCCTCCTCATAGTTACTGTCGATCAGCAAAATGTATTCTGCCATATCCTGAACCTCCGCAATGTGATCTTGTCAGCCCCTCGCAGGATCGGGATCTCCGTGAAAAGAGGGAATTCGACTAAAATCATTATAAAGGATTTGCACATAAAAATCCATCTTTTTATCAAAAAACCGGGAAGTCTCTTGGATGAGAGACTTCCCGGTCGTTGGTTTGATGGGAGTTAGTAGTGCAGCTGGTCAGCGGTCAGCGCTTCCAGAACAGGGAGCATGGCGGCTGCTTCGGCTCTGGCGGCGGGCAGGTCCATGTCGCGGTAGTTGCCGCATTCCACTTCGCTGGCACCGGGGACAACGCCCTCAAAGGCCGCCATGAAACGGAAGGACTCCACCGTCAGCTTCAGCGCTTCGGCAGGGGTAAGGCCGCGCGTGAGCAGATAGAAGCCGGTGCGGCAGCCCATGGGGCCGACGTAGATGACGCCGTCCCGGAAAGCGCTGTTCCGCGCGTAGGTGGCAAACAGGTGCTCCAGCGTGTGGGCAGCCCCGGTGGAGAGATAGTCGCCGTGGTTCGGCTTCTTCATCCGGATATCCCAGGTGAGCACATCGCCGTCCTGACGGCTCAGGTACATGCCGCGGTCCAGTTTGGTGTGGTCCACGCAGAAACTCGCGATCCGTTCCATCTCGTGCACCTCTCAGGCCTGCAGGCGCTGGACGCTGCCGTGGGCGCAGTCCACAGCGATGTCCAGACCGTCGCGGATGTGGCTGCAGGCACCCAGGGCACCCACGATGGTGGGCTTGAGCAGGGCCTTGCCGGCAATGGCGGCGTGGCTGTTCAGGCCAGCCTCCTCGACCACCAGAGCGGCAGCATCGCGGACGTACTCCAGCATCTCGTTGGTGGTGGAGGGCACGACCAGCACCATGCCGGGCTTGAATTTGGCGCGGACCTCGTCCAGCGTGCGGCAGACGCAGGCCTTGCCGGAAGCACTGGTCAGGTCGGCGTTCTCGCGGCCGACGCCCACACCGGTGGACAGGCAGTTGCCGACCATGTGGATCTTGATCATGTTGGTGGTGCCGGAAACGCCCACGGGGACACCGGCGGTGACGACGGCCAGCTCACCGTTGTGCAGGTAGCCGTTCTTCTGGGCCAGCGCGGTGGACATCTCGATCAGCTCGTCGGTGCTCTTGGCGGGGCCCATCAGCAGGGTGGTGATGCCCCAGCTCAGGGAGAGCTGACGCTGGACCTGCTCGTTCATGACGCAGGCGATGATGGGCTGGGTGGGGCGGTACTTGCTCAGCAGGCGGGCGGTGTTGCCGGACTCGGACACGGTGACGATGGCGGCAGCGTTGACGTCCCGTGCGGTCAGGCAGGCAGCGTGTGCGGTGGCATCGCTGACGCTGATCTGGCCGTGGGCGGCATCCTTGAAGCGCTCGTCGCGGTAGTGGGGCTCGTTCTCGGTGCGTTCGGCAATGGCGGACATGGTCTTCAGGGCCTCGACGGGGTAAGCGCCTGCAGCGGTCTCGCCGGAGAGCATGATGGCAGAGGTGCCGTCATAGATGGCGTTTGCCACATCGGAGATCTCGGCGCGGGTGGGGCGGGGGTTGACCATCATGCTGTCCAGCATCTGGGTGGCGGTGACGATGGGCTTGCCGAAGGAGAAGGAGCGGTCGATGATGTTCTTCTGGATGCCGGGCAGCTCGGTGAAGTCGATCTCAACGCCCAGGTCGCCGCGGGCGACCATGACGGCGTCGGCAGCGGACAGGATGCTGTCGATGTTGTTGACGCCCTCACGGTTCTCGATCTTGGCGATGATGCGGATGTTGGAGTCGTACTCGTTCAGCAGGTTGCGGATGTCGTAGACGTCCTGTGCGGTGCGCACGAAGGAGGCTGCGATGAAGTCGAAGCCGTTCTGGATGCCGAAGATGATGTCCTCGCGGTCCTTCTGGCTCAGGTACGGCATGGACAGATGGACGCCGGGCACGTTGACACCCTTCTTGGTCTTGATCTTGCCGCTGTTCAGCACGGTGCAGGTGATGTCGGTGTCGGTGACCTTCTCGATGCGCAGCATGATGAGGCCGTCATCCAGCATGATGGTGCCGCCCTCGTGCACATCGTGGGGCAGGTCCTTGTAGGTGATGGAGCAGATCTCCTTGGTGCCCTCCACCTCACGGGTGGTCAGGGTGAAGGTCTGGCCGGCTTCCAGCATCTCGACGCCGTTCTTGAACTCCTTCAGGCGGATCTCAGGGCCCTTGGTGTCCAGCAGGGCAGCAACGGGCTTGCCCAGCTCTTCGCGCAGTGCCTTCAGATTGGCCAGACGGCCGCCGTGCTCCTCATAGGAGCCGTGGGAAAAATTGAAGCGGGCCACGTTCATGCCGTTGGCGATCAGCTCGCGCAGGACATCCCCTTTGTCGGTGGAAGGGCCCAGGGTGCAGATGATCTTCGTTTTTCTCATGTTGATTACCTCGATCTTTCTCTATTCTACTCTCTATCTTAACGCAGCAGCCCGATCGGCTGCATTTGGTAGGCTCCGGCATTCGGGGCCTGCCGCGGCGAAAGACGCCAATATGGTCGTTCTCAAAACCATACCATATTATATTATAAACGCTTGGATACAATAGGGCAAGAGGGAGTTGGCAAAGAATTGGTTAAAATTTCGTAAGGAATGCCTGCATCCGGAAAGCCCTTGCATCCGGGAGCGGAACTGCTTATAATGGAACCAGAAAAAGTCTCACTTTCGGGTGGGGCGCTCTGGAAACGAAATGGAGAACAAAACTATGGAAAAACGTGTGTTTCTGATCGTTCTGGACAGCTTTGGCATCGGCGCAGAGCCGGATGCAGCCGCCTTTGGCGACGCGGGCACCAATACCCTCGGTGCCATTGCAAAGCACCCGAACTTTCACTGCCCCAATCTGCAGAAGCTCGGCCTGTTCAACATCGACGGTGTGACGGCAGGGGAGAAGACTGCTGCCCCGGCGGGGGCCTTTGCCCGCCTGCAGGAGCAGAGCATGGGCAAGGATACCACCATCGGCCATTGGGAGATCGCCGGTGTGGTCAGCCCGAAACCGCTGCCCACCTTCCCGAACGGTTTCCCGGAGGAACTCATCCATGCGTTCGAGGAAAAGACCGGCCACAAGGTGCTCTGCAACAAGCCCTATTCCGGCACACAGGTGCTCCGGGATTACGGCGAGCAGGCCATGCGGGAGGATGCCCTCATCGTTTACACCAGCGCCGACAGCGTCTTTCAGGTGGCCGCGCACGAGGAGCTGGTGCCGGTGCACGAACTGTACCGCTACTGCGAGATCGCCCGCGCGATGCTGAAGGGCGAATACGGCGTGGGCCGCGTCATTGCCCGCCCCTTCCTGGGCAGCACGGCGGAGACCTTCTACCGTACCACCAACCGCCACGACCTGAGCCTGAAGCCGCCCCGCGCCACAATGCTCGACCTGCTGAAAGACGCAGGCAAGGACGTCATCGCCGTGGGCAAGATCTTCGATATCTTTGACGGCGAGGGCGTGACCGAGAAGATCAAGACCACCGGCAACACCAACGGCATCGCCTTCACCAAAGCCTTGCAGACCCGCGATTTTGAGGGCCTGGCCTTTGTGAACCTCGTCGATTTTGATATGCTCTACGGCCACCGCCGCGACGTGGCGGGCTATGCCGCCGCTGCCACCGAGTTCGATGCGTTCCTGGCCGACTTCATCCCCGGTATGCGGGAGGGCGACCTGCTGATGATCACGGCAGACCACGGCTGCGACCCATCCTATACCAAAACCACCGACCACACCCGCGAGTATGTGCCGTACCTCATCTGCGGCAGGGGCGTCAAGCCCGGCGTGGACCTGGGCACGAAGCTCTGCTTCGGCACCATCGCCCACACCGTCTGCGAGTACCTCGGTGTAGACGCTTCGACTCTGGATGGCCAGAGCGTATGGGAGAAGATCCGGAAGTAAAAGTCACAGTTTGAAAACAAAAGCGCTGAAGATGCTTGAAGTATGGTTGGGGTTGTGGTAAACTAAGCCCTGTGCCTGTTCGTGAGGGAAGAGCAGAACCGCTCCTGCTTCCGGACAGAAAAAGGATTGGTTCAAACAAAGGAGATCATACAATGAAACTGAATCGTGCAATGGGTCTGGCACTGGCCGCTGCTGTTCTGGCTTTTGCTGTGACCGGCTGCTCCAGCACCGCATCTTCCACCGCTTCCTCCACCGCTTCCTCTGCTGCTTCCAGCGAGGCTGCCTCTTCTGTGGCTGCTTCGGAGGCCGCATCCAGCGAGGCTGCCGCCGCCAGCGTGGTCAGCACCGAGTCCCTCGAAGTGAACGGCAAGACCTACGATGCCGACTGCTACGGCGAGTTCACCCTCTCCAACGGCGACACCATGAAGCTGTGGAAGCTGAACGGCGCATACGACGACCTGAGCGCCCTGCCCATGAAGGGCATGGTTGAGGAGTTCCCCATCGAGGCTGAGGAGAACACCGTGTATGTGGCAGACGTGACCGCAAACGGCGAGACCACCCGCCAGTATCTGCGCGCCGACAAGGCTGGCCGCAACGGCACCGCCTCCGTCAAGACCTTCGAGCTGGAGTCCGCTGAATAATCCGCTCCAACATGAAACAAGAAAAAGTCCCGACCGGTCTGGTCGGGACTTTTTTGTAGCGGGGTCTTATTCTGCGGAGCTGCTGGAACCGAACAGGGCATCCAGAACGGTGGACGCCGCCTGATGGAGCGAGGAGGCGGCCTGCTCAACCTGCTCCTGCGTGGGCAGGGAGATGGACGGTGCTTCGGAGGAGCTGCTGCTCTCGGCAGGGGGCTCCTCGGCGGGCACTTCGGTGGAGGCAGACGGTTCGCTGCCGGCCGGTGTTTCGGCAGGGGTCTCAGCCGGAGCCTCTGCGGGCTGCTCGCTGCTGGCAGGGGTCTCTTCCGGGACGCTCTCCGCAGGCTCGTCCAGGACGACGCTGTCCGCCGGGGTCTCCGGCACGGAAACGGCGGCGTTGGGGTCTGCCGTCGGCGTGTGGACTTCGGTCTTCTCCGGAGTCTGCTGGGTGTCGCTGACCGTGCCCTCACCGCCCAGCACGGAGGCAATCAGCTCCTTGGCCTGCGCCACCGAGCTTTCGTCCGGTTTCATGACGTAGAGGCTCTGCCCCTTGGCGGAGTAGCACTGGGAGCTCTTGCCGCTGGAACCGGTGACGGAGTAGCTCTGGATATCCCAGTTGGCGAGGTCGCTCAGCTGCATCCGGACCAGCGCGGAGATCTGCTCCTGCGACAGGCTGGTGACGAAGCAGTCCGACACGGCGTCCATCAGCTTGGAAAAGCTCATCAGGACGGTGGGGGACTTGAGCTTGTTCACCATGGCGTCGATGACCTTCATCTGGTTGATGCCGCGCTGGATGTCGCCGGAAGCGAAGGCGTGGCGCTCGCGGGCAAAGGCCAGCGCGCTCTTGCCGTCCAGATGGTTCCAGCCCTCGGCAAAGGTGGTGGGGTCATAGTAACCGGGGCTGCCCACCGAGGTGAACGCCTGGTCGGAGTAGACATCCACACCGCCAACGGCGTCGATGATGCTGATGAAGCCCGCAAAATTGATGCGGATGTAGTGCTCCACATTCACGCCGTAGAGGTTGCCCAGGGTGGCCATGCTGGTCTCCACGCCGTACAGACCGGCGTGGGTCAGCTTGTCCTTGCTGCTGGTGCCCGCCAGATCGACGTAGTAGTCGCGCGGGGTATTGATGAGGGCAACCCGCTTGGTGGCGGGGTTGACCACGGCCAGGATGTTCACATCGCTGCGGGCCTTTTCGGTCAGCTCTCCGCGGGTGTCCACGCCGCTGAGGTAGACGACGAACGGCTCCTTGGTGATCTTATTCGCCTCGGCACCGGTGAGCAGGCCGGAGGTCACGCTGCCCAGCGCGGCAAGGCCCTGCTGTGCCCAGACGCAGCCGAGGGCCAGCGCCGCGCACAGGAAGACCGAGAAGACGCGGGAGACTCTGCCGGGGGTCCTGTACTCCTGGCAGCGCTTGACCAGCAGCCAGAACAGGGCCAGCAGCGCTGCAATGATGACAAGGTAGAGCGCGGGAAGCATCCGGGTGCGGCAGAGCTGCACGAAGGCTGCCACGCTGAGAACGGCCTGCAAGACCAGCAGGAACGACCCGAATTTCGAGCCGGAGCCTTTCTTTTTGCCGGGCTTTTGGGGCGGCCGGGCCGGGGAGCTGTTCTGCCGGGGCGGCTTTTTGGAGGGCGGCGGTGTCACCGGCTGGGCGGTCTCCGGCGCAAAAAATGCGGAGCTGTCCACCTCAACGGTGCGGTCCGGGTCCTTCCGTGCGCCCCGGTGGATGTGCCGGGTGGTGTCTTTTTCATCGAACATGGAAATTCTCCTTTTGACTGTGCCCTCAGGACAGCGGCGCGATGGTCAGCACGGCGCGAGCGGGCAGGCAGGTGGCGGTCTGATCTTCCGCCGAAAGCCAGCCGAAACTTTCGCAGATGTGGTCCGGGCAGGGCGAATCCACAAAGCGGGCGGCCCCGTCCTTCACCTCGATGTGGACGGTGTAGTAACCGGTGTCCACATCATAGGTGGCGTCGTTGTCCAGAGAAAACATCTGCACCGTGTTGGCGTCGCCGTAAATGAGCTCGGCCTCCAGGGTGCTGCCGGTGGCGTGTGCGGCCCGCAGGGCGAACAGAACGCCCGCAATGGCCAGCACGGCCAGAACAAAGATCAGGTTGACGAAAAGCTTGGAATGTTGTTTCATGGATCATCCTTTGTGCGGAAACAGTTGTTCGAGCTCGGCCAGCCAGAGCGCTGCCGCCGCATCGCTGGGCATCCGCCAGTCGCCGCGGGGCGAGAGGGTCACACTGCCGATCTTGGGGCCGTCGGGCAGGCAACTGCGCTTGAACTGCTGGGCAAAGAACCGCCAGTAGAAGTTGCGCAGCCATTTGTACAGCACTTCGTCCGGGTATTCGGCCCGGCCTGCAAAGGCAGCTTTGGCCAGCCGGAAGATCTTGGCCGGGCCGAAGCCGAAGCGCAGCACATAATAGAGATAAAAGTCGTGCAGCTCATACGGGCCGACCAGGTCTTCCGTCTTCTGCGCGATCTCGCCGTCCTTTGCGGGCAGCAGTTCGGGGGAGACGGGAGTATCGAGGATGTCCAGCAGCACGGTCCGGAGCGCGTCGGTGGCGGCAATGTCGGCTTCGTACCGGACGAGGTGGCGCACCAGCGTTTTGGGCACCCCGGCATTCACGCCGTACATGCTCATGTGGTCGCCGTTGTAGGTGGCCCAGCCCAGCGCCAGCTCCGAGAGGTCGCCGGTGCCCACTACGAGGCCGCCGGTGCGGTTGGCGGTGTCCATCAGCTCCAGTGTGCGGACGCGGGCCTGACCGTTCTCGAAGGTGACGTCCAGCACGCTCTCGTCCTGGCCGAT
>ERZ857480.75398-NODE-116787-length-32817-cov-11.0957_pt1 | contig 32817 bp, 24 predicted proteins | sample MGYA00519767_ERZ857480 | MGnify/ENA primary metagenome ERZ857480 (study PRJEB31778, sample SAMEA3449210) | human gut metagenome | biome: human gut; feature: human-associated habitat; material: faeces | place: United Kingdom | collected 2010/2012 ...
ACCGGAATCTATCCGCTCATTTCATACAACCAATCGGAAAAAGGAAATTGTCCGCAGGAAAAGTAACAGTTACTGTTTGTCTGTTACTTAAAAATGTCCTTGACAAAGGGTACACTTTACTTTTCGATGATCCCGGATCTGGCGACATGTCTTCCAGTCAGGATAAATACCTTTTGGAATTGCATCTCGTCCTTCAGCATCGTGCCGAGCTGCTCGTGCATGCCAATCCCATATCGGATTCCGGCCGGCATTGTAAACGTAAAATCATGCATCCTTGTTATCCTCCTGCTCTGATGCGTACATATAAAACTGTAGAATTGCATTTTTTTAAATATATTTTCATTTAATAAGCAAGAAGCGTGCCAACTTTTTCATTCTTGCAAACTCTCTGTTATTCGCCACTTTTTTGTTTGATTGGCAAATTTTTTTCGATATTTTTTCCAAAATGCATATTTTTGTGCATTGCAATGCATTTTTGCATTATTATTTCTTTTTTTTACAGCAAAAAACACACAGCCTATTGAAACAAACCTTTCGGTGGTTTCTCTTGCTGTGTGCCTTTTGGTATCCTCTAATTCAGTTTTTCGTTTTCTGTTACGGTCTCTGTCCCATTCCGCCTTCCAGCGTCAGCGTCTCGCCTGACATATATTTAAAATCCGGGGAAGCAAGCTGCACACAGACACGTCCGATTTCCAGTTCTGCGTCTCCGTAGTGCCCCATCGGCGGCATTTTGACATTCGCTTCAAATGCTTCCGGATATTTCTGCTGAAACTCTTCCAGTTTTGCAGTCCATGCTAACGGACAGATCAGGTTTGCATTGATTCCGTCCTTTCCCCATTCTGTCGCGGCAACTCGCGTCATGCCGCGAATCCCCTCTTTGGCTGCCGCGTAAGCGCTCTGTCCGTAATTTCCGAACAGACCCGCGCCGGACGCAAAATTGATCACACTGCCGTGTGACTCCGCCAGATACGGATAACATGCTTTCATATAATAGAACGCCGCGTAAAGGCCGGAATAAATCGCCAGATCAAACTGTTCTGTCGTGTGTTCTGCCAAAGGAACCCCTGAGGCTGAAGCCTGCGCGCAGTTGATCAGCACCTGAATGCTGCCGAATGTCTCGATCGCCTGCTTGACAACGTCTTCTGCGACGGTCTGATTATCAGCACCCGCACAGATGTCGGCCGCAATCGGCAGCACCTTGATCCCATATTTACCTTCTAGATCTTCTTTGGCTGCCTCAAGTTTTTTCATATTCCTTCCAGTGATGACCAAATTTGCACCTTCTTTGGCATAGGCCGTCGCAATGCCATAACCGATGGATCCGCAGCGTCCGTCACTTAGGACAGCGTAGCCGGCTCCGGTAATGATTGCGGTTTTGTTTGCTAAAAAACTCATGATAAAACCTCCGCTTTTCATAAAATATTGACTGTTACATCTTTTTTAGTTTTCACAGATCTTTTGATTTGATGCTCTCGCATCTGCTTTCGTTTTTTCAATATTGTACTAATTTTAGCACAATATTTTTCTTTTTCAATCCGTTATTGTGATGTATGCACTATATTTTCAGAAAAGTTTTGTAGATTATCACATGTTTATGCTGTAATGTCCGGAAATATCCTTTTTGCGTTTTCATAATTCGACTGATCAAAAAGCACGATATAGACCTGCATCTCCTGCGTGTTCCCCTGCTCCTCCAGACACGCGCGGATCGTCTCCACCGCCACCTGCAGCGCCTGCTCTTTCGGATAGCCGTACACCCCTGCCGAGATAAGCGGAAATGCCACCGATTTGCAGCCATACTCCACTGCCAGCGCCATCGACTTGCGGTAGCAGGAAACCAGCTTGTCCTTTTCCCCATGCGCCCCATTGCACCAGATCGGCCCGACTGTATGAATGACATATTTGCAAGGCAGCTTGTACCCACGCGTGATTTTCGCATCCCCGGTCTCACAGCCGCCCAACAGCGCACATTCCTGCACCAGCTCCGGCCCCGCCGCTCGGTGAATACAGCCGTCCACACCGCCGCCGCCCAGCAGCGAGTTGTTCGCTGCATTGACAATCGCGTCCACATGCATTTTGGTAATATCACCCTTGATAATTTGTAATGACATAACTGTACCTCATTTTTTAAATCAGCATCATTTCAAGAAGCCTCTGTTTCAATTCTTGTACGAAGTTCTTTTAGACATCTTATCTATGCCGTATCGGTCAATACCAAGCTTATGATCTCCTGTTCCAGCTTACAGTTGTGCGCAAGCATGTAAGTGACCACAGCTTCGTAAGCTTCCTTTCCTGCAAGTGACTTCAATCTTAGCGTATCGGTTTGTGTCAGAGGTTTCCTTGCGTTTACATATCGCTTATCCAGCAGTTCCGGAACTCCCATGCAGTACAAACGGAAAGGTATCCCTGTTGTCTCACAAAGATTCTGATGGATCAAAAAACCGCCGGCATCAATATCCCCAAAATGCAGATATTCCAATCCCGTATTGTCTGCCATCACTTTTTTTAAAAAGGTGATCTGATGACGGTTGGCATACCCGCCAAGATAAAGATAGGAACACTTCTCGTCAACCATGCGCTGAAACGAGGTCTTGTTCTCGATCGTCATAACTTTCTCGGTCCCCACCTCTATCTGTTTGATCGAAGGGATATCCGCCGAAGAAATTGCAATGCCGCCGCGAAGCCGACTTGTATCCAGAACAAAATCCTTCCAGCGTATCTTCCAGCACCCTTTCAGCAGGATTTCCTGCTCCTTTGTAATGATATGAAAGCGCTCCAGTATCGCGTCCGGCGGCTCAAGCTCCGTTTGTAGGGCTGCAAGAAAGGTCCGCAGCAAACTGCAGATCTCTTCGTAGTTATTTTCTTGAAACCACTTGGAATCACCGTATACCAAAATCGACGCTTCCCTGACATAGAGTGCTTTCCTGTTTTTCTCAAGAAAATCGATCATTTTTAGGTTTGCTTCTATTCGTGAAAATGCAATCTCGTCTGCTGTTTCATTCAGATGCTGCCGCAGCGATGCACAGTAAGCATGCACGAGGACACCGCCATGTTCGTAGCCCTCGAAAAGCCGGAAAACTTCTTCTTTGATCTGATCTCGAGGGGTGATCCCGCATTGGTCTCTCAAAAAATCCTGCGCACTGCTTACAGAATCTTCCAACATGTATATTTTTTCAATTTCATCGCTGTATTTCAGCATCTTAACGGTCACAAGCTGCTTGGATTCCAATTGGTGAACGGCTTCGTTGATCGTTTCTTTTTGCCGAATGTCCGCATTGTTCGCAGCGTAAGCTTTATAGATCTCGGATGGACGCAAAGTGATCCTCCGTTTGGTGTCCACCTGCTTTGCGCTGCGTTGGTCATACTTTTTGAGCAGCTTCTGCAGAATTTCACCGCAAAGTTTTTTGGTCTCACTGTTCATGGAACTTTACCTTTCCGATCCGCATATCCTCTTTTTTCAGCTTTAACAACGGAATGATGACGCCGCATTCGCTTCCGATGGATTCCAACCGATTCGGCGGAGCACAGAAGATAACCTGAAAGTTTTGTGCTTGGAAGAAATCCAACATCAGTTTGATATTATGGTCACTCATTTTTTCGAATGGCTCATCGATGAAGAGCAGACGGACGGAATTGACTCTGGCATTGTACAGCATGGAGAGTGCCGCAGATAGGATCAGCGTATACGGGATCTGCGTTCCTGCGCCAGAATTGTAGCCGACTGTTTTGGAGAGTTTCCCCTCTTTGATCGTATCATCGGTCACCAGGATCTCATAGCTCATGTAGTTTCGATAGTCTGCGAAACGCTTAATTTCTGACAGATCATTTTTATCGATCATTTTGTTGATGATATTTTTAATCTCCTTTTCCCGTTTTTCAATCTCTTCCCTCTCGTATTTACCATGTCCGGCGTTGTCAAACGAGATTTGGTCATCGAACAGATCATTTGCACTTTGGAGATATTCCGCATAATTTAATACTTTCGCATAATCAGAATGATCCCGGAGCATTTTGACCTCGAACTGATATTGCGTAGAAAATTTCAATTTACGTAATTCCTTATTGATTTCCCGAATATCACCGAGTGCCGTCCTGGCATGCTCATAGATGCTCAGCACAAATTCGTGTTTGAAAATATCTTCATATTTTCTGGTTTGTTCCCGCATTTTTTCTTGGATCCCCTGCAGGTCGTCGATCCAGATCTTTGTTTTCCGCTTCTGGTAGCTCCCCTCTGCATCTGTACCGAGCGGCAGTCTTTCTTCTTGCGGTTTGCGATTGTTATAGAGCATCTGCCGGCTCTGAATCATCGTTTGCAATGCTGTAATGCTGCTCTGCACTCTCTCCCTGGAATTTTGCTTCATTAAGGCGCCGATTTTTGCTTCCCCTTTACGAAATCGATCATACTCCTCGATCGCTTTTTCATAAACCGATGCATGCATCATCCGTTCCTCATCGAGAATGCCTGAAGCTTCCTGCAAGTTTCTTTTGTATTTGACAGAAGCATCCTGTTGGTTTTCTGTATCAATTTCGAGTCTGGCCTTTTGACGCTCCATCTCATTCTGTCCGTTTCTCTGGCTATCCAGTTCTCCTGCCAAACGGCTGATCTGCTCCGAAAGCGCCATAAACTCGACATTGTTCCGCTGGGCTTCCAAAAGTTCCTTGTAATGTTTGTTTTCTTCGCGCAGCTGTGCTTCCGTTTGTGCGGCCTCTCGATGGGCGTTAAGATTAAATTCACGGAAGCTGTCGATTGCATGACGAAGCGAATCCGTTTTTTCCTGCTGCTCCTTTTGGCTTTTCAAAGCCGCAGCTTCCTCTTTTTCCAAAGCGTTAAGCCGTTTCTGCGCTGCCGCCCGGTTCAGCTCGATCGCCTCTTCACCGAGGCAGTAACTTTTAATTTTTTTGAAGTTCAGATATGTTACTGCCATATTCCTGCTGAGCTTTCCCTCTTTGGACATGGCATTATCGTAGTTCGGAACTTCCTCTATCGGCACTGCATGGATCCTTCCTAGCCAAAAGTTAAAATACGCCGCAGCATACGGATTCTGAATATCCAAAAGATGGAATACCGCATTCTCTTCACAGACGAGTTCTTTTCGCATGAGCCTTTTTGTATTGACCAATTCAAGATACCGATGGCCGGATTTATCCAGCATACGGTTGGCAATATCAAAAGCAGTCGGCGAAACGATCACTGCATAGCGGTGCACTCCAAGGAATGCTTCGATCGCATTTCTCCATTCCTCGTCCTTTATGCCTATGACATATTCACAAGCCATTTTTGCTCGCTCCGGGATGCCAAGCTGTTCCAATTCGCGATTGACCTCTTTGATGAATGCTAGCTGTTCCCCCGCAAAAGTAAAGTCTGCTTTCTTCTTTTTACAGGTTTGCAGAATTTCATTCTGCAGAACGCATTCCTTTTGGATCTTTTTCAATTCGTCGTCGATCGCATATTTCTGCTGCAATACCGCGTCTCTGGCTGCCTGCAAAGCTCGTTTTAGGCTCTCAAGAAAAAGCTGCTTTTCCACCGCATCTATTTTCGGGTCCATGAGTTTTTCCGGCATTCCATCGTCAAACAGCTGCTCCGCCTCTCGTATTTCTGTGTGTTCAAGCGCTACTCTGATCTCCTGCAGGAAACTTTCCAACGCAGAAACTTCTCGGTGCAGTTTTTGAAGGCGCTCCTTATAGCCCTCGATAGCCCTTTGGGAGGCAGTGATTGCCTGCGCCGCATCCATCGTTTGCAGCGCATCCTTTACTTTGTCATATTGCTCCTGTGTATTTCGTATTTCTTTCTTCCTAGCTTCGATCTTCGTCTCCAGTTCTCTGCACTGCAGACGATTCTCTTCTATACGCTGTTCTGCACCCTGCAGGTTTTTCTGACATTCTAGAACGTTCTGATATTTTCGTTTGATATCATCTGTAAGCAAACGGTTTTGTTGTTTGTCCAATTCCCCGAAATTATCCAGTATTTCATCCAAATCCTGAATTTCCTGATTGATCTGCTCCAGACTATTGTTGATGCGTTCGATGTTCTGCTTGGCGTCTTTTAGCTTCTCAAATCGAACCGGATGTTCCTCCAATACCGATTCTTTGATAAACTCCTGGATTTTGGCCGCAGGGTTATATGCCATGATATTGCGGAGTTTTCGCTGATACGTGCTCACCTCTTGATATGGCAGCTTCAGTCCGGTCATCTGCATGAACAAAATGATGCCTTCTTTTTTCGTTTTCAGCTTCAATCCGTTTTTTCTCTGGAAATCGGATGCATCGTAAGGTTTTTCTACGCCGTTGTCTTCATAGGTAAAGCAAAGGTCGCGCAGCGTTTTTTTCTCAGCAGCATACCAGCCGTTCGTAAGATTATCTGTGGAGGAAGTTTCCAGCACGACTCCAAGCACAAAGGCGCTTTGATTGATCTCGTCATAATACTCTAATGCAATGTGCGTGAAGACATTCGGCATCTTATCTGCAGGTCTTGCATAAATGCCCGCACTGGGATCCAATAAGCATCTGGTGTAGGAAACAAGATTGCGTTTGCCGATTCCTGTATTATTCTTACTTGTAGCCTCATTGAATTTGGTATCCCCGGTATACGCATATTTGATGGCATCTAAAATCGTCGATTTCCCGCTTTCGTTCTCGCCGGTGATCAAGGTCATATGGTCCGACAGCGGAATCGTTTCATTGACAAAGCCATACCAGTTGATCAACTTCACTTCGCGCAAACTGATTTTACTCATACTCTTCTTCCTCGCTTTCCGTGAATAGATCCGTGTTTTGTTCCGCTCCCTCGTCCGTATCGGCAGATGTATCATCACCCGCAGTCAGATTCTGTGTCCCTGTGTATTCCTCGATGACACGTTTTAACTGTCCGATGTCCATACAGAACTGTAGGGACGGATACAGACGGACAATGCCATCCTCTTGACTGATATCATCTCCAAAATCGATGAGACTGAAACGCTTAAAAACCTGATATGCGTTTTTAAAATCGGTCGGTGTCAGGCTGATCTGATAAATTCCGCACTTATCGATGATATCCCCGACTGTGACAAAGACAGGCTCCTTGTATCCCATTCGTTCTAAATAGAGCATCCACAGCACCAAGAGCAACCTAATCTGCTTCGAGTCAAAACGATAAAGGTTTGCTCGTTTCAAGCCTACCGTTTCCAAATCTTCATCATGCTGCTGCAGCATAGCAACTTTCAGTCTGTCATCCACCATCACCTGATAACCAATGAGGGAAAGATAGGCATTTGCATCATAGTGATTGGACTCTGCAGCAATGAAGTCATATAATTTTTCGTCTTTATCCGCAACGAGAAATGTGGCATCCAACAGTTTTCGAATGCAGCGTTTGAACAGATATGCATCTTCCTCATTCCATTTCTTGATGATCTCTAATCCCATAGTTCTTCACCTGTTTCTTTCTATTTGCTCTTTCGGCGGATGCGTGCTCCGCTGATCTCGGCGGTTTCTGTTTCAACTGTTTCATCTCCGAGTTCTACTTCAAACGGAAATTCCTCATTACCTGCATATGCCATCGCCGCTGCATACATCAAAACCTCTTCCCGTGACAGGATTGGCTTTTCTCCGATCACAAGGCTTTCTGCCATGCCAAGCTGTGCATCGAGATAATCTCCGGTCCGCTCGACCGAATAGCGATTCTGCGCTTGCCGGAAGAGCTGTTCGGTCTTGGCTTCTTTATCTTCTTCGGTAAGCTCCTCTTTATAGAGTCCGATGTTTTCTCCCGTATTTTTCACTTTGCGCTTCTTGTCAAAAGAACGATAGCCGATATATCTCTGCTGCGTGATACGAAGCGCATCACCGACCTTTTCGCTGGCAGTTTCCTGTTCCGCTTCCGGAAGCTGACCGATCGCATTTAAAAAATCATGCAGCACGCTTTCCATTTTTTCACCGCTGCTCGCCATCAGCAGGATACGCGTGTTCGCCAGATTGTAATAGTTATTGATCCGCGTATCGATCAGCTCCATATTCTCTTCATATTCCACGCTCAAAAAATGCTGCAGCTCTGCAAAATAGCGATTCACCCGATCCTCCGCCGTCTGTTTATCCATCTGCAGTCTTTCCGCGCATTCCAGCGTCATTTTCTGATAAATCTCGGGCTCTTTCAATCTGCGCAGTCTGCTGCGGATAAAAGAAAGCTGTGTCGGGATCAGGCCGTTATTTTTGATAAAGAAATATTCGTTAAAAAACCGATCCAGCATCTGATCCTTCATAATGAATTGACCGAAACAGTTCATATCCTGAAACGCGATCACCGCCTTCATGATATCAGAAATACTGTCCTTCAGATCGGTCAGTTCATTTTTTAATTCGCTCTCGTTGTCGATCATCGGCACTAGAATATTGTTGTAAGGATGCTCCATTCTCGGGCTGTCCTTTTCAAATGCCGATTTCATAATCTCATACATAGAGAAGATTCGATTGGACATTGCTCCTTGTCCGCTGCGTTCCGTCAATTTCCGCAGAAAATCCATAATCCTGCGGCAATCTGTCGCGATGTTCACAACATATTCACCACTGCGTCCGATTTCCCGCGGCAGAACCCATCCTGCCTCACGGAACAAGCTCATCATCACGCCTGCCTGAAGCGGATATCCCGGTGCTTCCTCATCGGGATCTTGCGGCAAGTCCTCTGGCAAAATTTGTAAAGTATTTCGTAGATAAAAAGTAATGCAGTCTCTGGCATCAGACTCATAGAGAACCGGAAGTTCCTTACTCTTGTCGATCAGAAGCTGCATACAGTCATAGTATATTTTTTTGTATTTTAAATTAAACGGTTTGAAAAAATTTTCATTTTTCAGATAGTCAAATAAATTCACACATGCCTCCCATGCTGCAACCCAGCCTAACACATTAAGCCGCAGCGATACAATCACACCGTTAAAATATCGTTCCTTTACTAATATTCTACCATAGGCACCATGACTTTTCTATCTAAAGTTTCCCACAAAATCGCAATAATTCAGCGGGCTCTTAATATATTTCATTTTAATCACTCATCATAATTTTCTCTCTTTTCCAACACGGGGCTTTACTTTGTTTTCAGTTTTACAATTAACCTGTTTTCTATCTGCCCTAATGCCTCTATTTCGCATTATTTCCGGGAAACCACATTCCGGACAAGGCCAAGCGGTTGTTTCAGTTCCACATCTTGGACATACCATGTTCATACCTCCATCAGCTTTCCGCTTTTTTCTCTTCTTTTATCATTTTGATGCGCAGCAGTAACAAATATTCAAAAACAGCTTTTTCTTTCTGCGCGCAGCAACGCAGTGCAGCCAGCCAACAGCAGCCTCTTCAGCTCTCAGTCATCATACGGTTCGTCTCCGTCGTCGTACCACTCGTCCCAGGCTTCATCCTCGTCATCGTAATCGCCCGGATTATCTTCCCACAGATCCTCCGGATTATCATACTCTTCGCGAATGCCTTCCCATGGTATTTTCGGCCCGGCGGTGTCATTAGAATCCGCGTTCGCATCATCCTTCGGATCAAAATATGTAAAAGAATGCAGCGTCAATTCCTGCTCGCTTTTCAGCTGAAAACAGAGTCCTGACGCAAGCAGGCTGCCGTCCTTCCGGTACCACTGCACTGTGACCTGCTTATGGTTTTTATCCATCCGGTCATAATCCCGGCACAAAATCCGTTCATCCGGCTCGCCTAACGATGTATACCGCAATGCGCGCAGCGGCATTCCCTCTTCCGGCAGTTTCCCGGAGTAAAGTTCCTTCAGCGCCTCTTCGCTTATCTCTTCTTCGCGGTCCGACTCGTTGTAATTCGTTTGCGATGGCACAGGCTGCACGCTGCCCGCGTTTTTATCAGGCAGGAGCCAGCCGATTGTAATCCCAAGTATGACAAGCAATGCGAAGGCTAGGCATTTGCCGCCAATTCCTTTCTTTTTTTGCGGTTTCACACGCGCTTGCGGCTTCCGCAGCTCGGCAGTTTCTTCTTTCGCTGCATTCCTTGCTTGCGGCTCTGCCCTTTCCCGCGTTTCCTTTTGTTTTGGCACATCCCAGTCCTTTGGCTGCTCGGTTTTTCCGAGAACATGCTTCGTTTTTTCCGGCGGGTACGGTGCATCTTCTCTCGTGCATGGAATCACGCACACTACAAGACCCACTCGCTCTTCATTTTCCTTGCCAAATGGCACCTTAACAAAATCGCCTGCCCGGACGCTTTCATCCTCTGTAAGATACGAAAGCGCAAACCGCGTGCTGCTGAAGCGAACCTTGCAGTATATATATTGTTGCTGTGTATGTCTTTCGGTGCTTGTTTCCATGTTTTTGGTTCCCTTCTAAACAGCATAGAGTCGCAATCGCAATTCTTCATATAGTTCTAATTCCTGCAATATCCCAGTCAATGTGTTCTCGCTCAAGCTGCGAAACAGGCATAAAATCAAATATTTTTGTATCTCTGTGATAATAGATCTGTATTCTCTCATTTTTTACGCACAGCATCAATTCTAAGGCTGTCATTTTTTCAGAAAGCGCCCTTCTGTTTTTGCCGGTCAATTGTTGGACAAGGTCGTTAATATATGAAATTACACTACTCTCAAACCTGGACCCGAAGAAACATTTGATGTTCTCAGTTTGACAACCATATGAGATTACACTACAGGTTCAAATAAAGAATTTTTCTAATCGCCCTTTAGGGCCTCCACAGGGTGTGGATAACTCGCGAAAGCGAGTTTTTTTTATCCCTCCTCTTCCACTTCTTATCCTCCGCGCGTTTTCTTTATTGCCTTCATTATACATCTTTTTTTCGTCCCATGTTGACAAATATTTGTAAAAGTCATAGAATTAACAATATAAATTCATTTTTTATGGTCTTTTGGGAGGCTTCGATATGGCTAACAGATCCGGCGGAAGACAGCGCTTACTCGCGGTTTATGAAATTCTCAGAGAATTCAGCGACGAGGAAGTTCCTTTAACAAAACCGCAAATTTGCAAATTACTTTATGAGGAATATCATTTAGAGGCGGATCAACGAACACTTCAGAGCGACCTGGATTGTCTGATGGACGCCGGTTTCGTTCGCGCGAAAAGGAACAAGGGGTTTCATTTTACTTCTCATCCCTTTGAAAATTGGGAATTAAAAATGTTAGTCGATGGTGTCGCGCAGACAGATTATTTTGAACCGCGTACATTAAACCACATCATCGAAAAAATCATTTCACTTGCGGGTCCGACAGATGCTGAACTGCTGCGCAGGAATCGCCCTGCTCTGGATTATGCGGTAGAGGAACGCGATCTCTATTTATCCAAAAACCTAAGTACCTTGATTTCTGCTGTCAAAGAGCTGCATCCGGTGCAATTTGAATATTTCAAGCTGAATGAAAATAAAGTGCCGGTGCCGCATGGCTCCGGTAGTTACACCGTACACCCCTACGAAATCGTGAAACGCAACACTTTTTATTATCTGGTCAGTTATCAGGAGGGGGACGCGGCGCTGCGCTATTTTCGCGTAGACCGCATGCGGAACGTCGTCATACAAAAGGATCGAAAAAGGCTCTCCCCATGCCACCTTCCGATCGGGGATAAAACGGATGAAATCCATCATTACCTGCGAAACAATACTGACAGCTTTTGGGGTGAAAAAGTCACTGTCGTTGTGCGTCTTGATGCTTTGCCAAGCATTTTATATGACGTCTTTGGAATTGAAAATGTGAATCTTGCAGCAAAGGAAAATCCAAAAATCTTCTGTGTCAAAGCGCAGGACAATGCCGGGCTATATCATAATTTAATGAAGCTTGGCGCCTCTGTGACGGTACTGACTCCGGAAGCGGTTCGCGCGCGCTACCTCTGTGAATTACAAAAAATGCTTTCAAACTATGACAAAAGCGCGCACAGCGAAATCTGAGATTTCTATGTGCGCATGCCGTTCAGCCATAAATGCCGAATGCCGCTTCATAAGGAGCTTTGCCTTTGATTCCGAAACTATCGCTGCGCGATAGTTTCTATATAATGAGGCACTGCAGTCAAAAGGGGCTGCGCCCTAACGGTTCTTTTCCGTTAATGCGACAGCCCCTTTGGGGTTCTTGTAAAATCATCCGGGGTGATCATTTTTTATCTGTTTGATTTAGGTTGATTATACAATCAACTCCAAAATATTTTTTACTTTAGCGAAGCATCGGCACTGCTGCGCGTATGCTTGCGGTATCGACGGTGATGTTCGTTACGGTATCCGGTCTTTGCGTTTCTTCCGCGTCGATACCGTAAAGAATCAGTGCCAGCTTGTGACCGGATGCGAGGACATGATCTGTCGGAACCATATCGATTTCATAGTGACAGAACTCGCCCGGCACGATTTTTTCCTTACTCCAGAGGCAGCTTCGGTTCTGCGCGTTCAGCCAGCCGCGGGAAATAACCTTGTATGCCGACGGCTCTTTTTCAAGACCGAACGTATACGTACCGTCCGGATGCTGGATCTCCTCCTCGGTGATGCGGCAGTCCTCTCCCAAATCCACCAGCATCGCACTGAGGATCGCGGTTTCGCGGTCGATTGCCGCATCGAAAGAGAGCTTGACCGTTCCGCTGATTCTCAGGCTCTCCGCGGCAGTCTGCGCTGCTTCCGTAAACGGGTCCCAAACGAACTGCAAGCAGTGCTGCTTCTCCGCGTCATCACGCAGCACCAGCTCATCGAGCCATTCCTTCAAATTATCCTTTTCCTTATCATAAACGGTCTTGGCAAGATCATCAACGATAAGCTTTTTGCCGGTAGCCTTGATTGGGAAGCGCTCCTCCCGGCAGTCTGCCGGCGGCCAGGTGTCGGAATGCATCCAAACGGACTGATCCACGCAGCTTTCTACCAGTACTGCCGGTTCGTTTTCGATGCCGTTGTCCACGCCCTTGAGATAATGCTCCAGCCAGCGTTCTAAGATTTCAAGCATATGGGAATCCCGCAGCTTGTGGATATAGACGTGCTGCCCTTGGTGGAGCATCATTTTCACCGGGATGCCGTGCTTCTCCAGTTCCCGGAAGAACGGCACGCACTGGTTGGTTTTGACGTTCCAGTCATTGATACCATGTACGATGAACACCGAGGCTTTGATTTTATCCATCAGATTCAAATAGTTTCTTTCGTCCCAAAAACGATTGTAGTTGCCGGAGGCGCGGTCCTCTCCGCGTACAAGCGCCGCGAGCGCCGCGTCATAGGCCTCCTTGACCTTAGCGTAATCTGCCGCGTCCTTGGCTCTGCTAAAACAGTATTTTGCCAGAATATCCAGGTCGTCACCCTGCCAGCCCATCGCAGGAAGATTCAGTCCGCCGACGCGGTAATACGCATACCAGTTGGAAATCGCGGCCTCCGGAATGATGGTCTTCAACCCCTCTACGCCTGTGGTCGCCACGCCGATACACATGGTGCCAAGGTAGGATTTCGCGGTCATCGCCACGTTGCCGCTGCACCAGGAGGCTTTGATTTCGATATTTTGCGTCATGTCGGTAAACGCGCGGCAGCGTCCGTTAAGCCAGTCGATGACGGCTTTGAACGCCAATACCTCTTCTCTGGATCCGGTCAAGGTGAAGCCTTCGGAGCCGCGGGTCCCCAATCCGCCGCAAAGGACGGTCGCGTAGCCGCGCGCGTTAAAGTATTCATAGATATCGGAAACACATTCAAACTCCGGTTCCGCGTCAATCGGCGCGTGTTCCGCGAATCCCATCGTCTTGCGTTCAACAAAGGGTCCTGCGGTGATCTTCGCTTCATACGCCTCGTAATCAAAGCGAATGTCTTCCTCCTTGATGTCCTGCGCCGCGAACGCCTGTACTTCACAATTGACATCGTGCGGAACATACCAATCCTCGTTGCAGGTCAGCATATACGGATTGGCAATGTAAATCGCCGGAACCTTCTCGCCTTCCCGCAGGTCGCGCGGAAGTCTGAGATAGACGGCGATGAGATCCTTTTTGCCGTCGCCGTCAGTATCCACAGGCGTTTCCACGTAGACCCGTTCTGTGATGTATGGTTTCTTCTCCATCGTATTCACCATTATTTTACAGTTTCCTCTTTCTTTGTTTTTTTCAAATACTTGATCCAAACGCATACGAAGACTACGCCTAAGAGCAGCATCACGATCAGGAATCCAAAGTACTGTCTGAATCCGCTTACGCCCGGGTTGCCGTCAATCAGCGCGCCTGCCAAAAGCGAGCAGAAAATCTCCGGCAGATACCCTACCGTAGAGATGACACCGGCCGCTGTACCGGAGTACTTCGCCGGAATCGCGCCTTCATCCATCATCGCCCAGGTCATCGCGTAATTGACATTGTAGAAAATGTAAATGACAATAAACAGCACCGTAAACGCCATGATGCTTCCGGAATTTGTCGGCAGAAGCAAAATGCCCAGTGTACCTGCTGCCATAGCCAGGAAAGAAAGCAGCAGCATTTTGCCGGTCCCGACCTTATCGGTAATGTAGCCGCCGCCGACGTTGCCAAACAGCGAGAACCATCTCTTGATCGCAGCCAGTGTCGCGGTGAACGTGACAGAAGCTCCCAGAATACCTGTCGCATACGGTGTGAAGTAGTAGAGGGAAAGCGTGAAAACATAATTGCAGAAGGTAACGAAACCGATGATCCATACTGCAGGCAGTTTGAGCACTTCTCCGATGCCCTGGAAGGAAATTCTTTCGCTTTCTTCTATCTTATCATCCTTGACCGTCAGGAATGACAGGACGCCCATCAGGATGGTCAGTACGGAATAGAATACGATGACATATTTCATACCCTGTGCCTGATCCTCCATCTGCCCCGCGCCGATTCGGAATGCGACGACAGCCGCCATGGCCATCAGCGCAGCTGCGACGCCTCTGCCGCCTTCAAAGAAACCGAAGGCTTTTCCCTGGTCTCCGGAGCCGGACAGGATACGAACCGCTTTCACGCAGGCAGGCCAGAACGCGAACAGCGAGCTGACACCCCAAAACGCGTACAGGCAGACGAGTGCCGGAAAGTTCAACGGCAGTAAGTGTACCAGTCCACCGATACCGGTACCGAGCAGGGATACGGTCAGAATCGTTCTGGTGGAAAAACGGTCAGCGACGATACCGCCGAACAAGTAGGAAATCATACCGAATACGCCGAGTACGCTTCCAAAAACGCCCATCTGCACATTGGTAAGGTGATAGGTTTCCAAATATACATCGTAATAGTCAAAACGGAAGTACGGCAACCCATAGATGATCGCGCCGCTGAACGCGACAATCAGGATCGCCAGAAAGTTTTTGGACATTTTTTCGCCCAGTCCCATCTTTGCAAGTAACTTATTCATACTTTGTCTCCTTTTCTGGTAAAATTCAATATTTAGTGTAATCTATATACCTCGGAAAACTTGTTCCGTAAGTAATCCATGTAATCGTCGGAGGACAACGGTCTGCCGCACGCGTTTTCGATCAGCTCTCTGCTAGAATACAGCGAACCGTACCGATAGATCCGCTGCGAAAGCCACGTATGGATTTCATCAAATGCGCCGTCTGCCATCAGCGTATGCATGTCGCCGATCTGTTCGTTCATTGCCGCCGCCAGCTGCGCTGCGGTAATATTGGCAATGAAGTACGACGGAAAATATCCGACATAGCCTGCCGCCCAGTGGATATCCTGCAGTACCCCCTCCGCGTCGTTTTGCGGGCGAATGCCAAGATAGGCTTCGTACTTTTCGCTCCATGCCTCCGCAAGCGTGTCTATGTTTAAGCTGCCGCTGATGATGTCCTTCTCCAGTTCATATCGAATGATGATATGCAGCAGGTAGGTCAGTTCATCCGCCTCCAGGCGAAGCAGCGATGGCTGCGCGTAATTGACGGACGCAAATAAATCCCGCGGCGTATAAGCCTTCAGCTGCGGCAGGATTTCAACCAGCGGCTCGTAAATGTACTGCCAAAAGCCCTCGCTTTTGCCGATGATGTTTTCATAAAGCCTGCCAATCGTTTCCTCTACCGCGAACGACGGCACCTCGGCAAGCAGCGTTCCCATCAGCTCCTTGCTGATCGACTGCTGATAGATGCCCCGGCCGCCGCAGTGCAGAATATTAAAAATGCCGCCCCAAAAATCGTCCTCAGCAAAGCTGTTGACAACGCGTACATCATCCGGCGAGCTTGCCAGAATGGTCGGGTGCGATCCGATATCTACCCGCCCGCTGTCAAAATCGAAGCCGATTTTTTTGAGTATCATTTCCCAGACTGCCTGCTGCTTTTCGCGGCTGACAGGTCCGACCGCAATGCGCTTCGGCGCGTCGCCGCTTCTGTTTTTTTCCTCCACGCGTCCCAAAAGCGCGATGAGCGGCGGCTTGATTTCCGCGGTCATGCTGTCGATGATCTCTACTGTAAGTCCTTCGACGTAGTGTTCCAAAAGCGCGTCGTAAGGTTCCTTTTCATACCCCCAATACCGCGTGAAATCGCGAAAGGTGTCGAAAATTTGCTTCAGATACGGCAGGAAGCCCTGCAAGTCCTGTTTTTCCTTCGCTTCCGCCCAAACCTGCTCGGAAACCGCGATCAATTCCACGTAGCGTTGATATTCTGCCTCCGGAATGGCACGCACGCTTTCAGCGCTGACAAGCAGCTTCTTGATCATCGCGTCTGTCAAAAAATCGTTTTTTCGGTTATCCTTAAAATAGGCTGCCAATTTATGAAAGCGGCTGTCGGACAAAAGCCGATATTGTTCCCCGGCGAGGAAAGACATCACCTTACTTCGATAGCTGATTGCATTTTTAGGCATGTAGGTAATCTTATCCCAATAAATCAGAGAATTGGTCGTATATTTATAGTATTCTATTTTTTCAATGATGCTTTTTAACTCAGCAAGCTGTGACTGGTAGCTCATGCTTCCTCCTCTTTTCTGTTGTACTTCTGAAACAGTGTCACCATGACTAGCGCTGCGAGGAAATATAAGGCGGCTGCGATATAATACGCGCTGCGATATCCCTCCTGCGTTGCGAAGAGAAATTTTCCCGTAAAATTACCGCTGACGATGCTGACGATGCCTGCCATAAAATTCACCACAGAGGTAAAGGCCGGACGCAGATGCTTCGGCGCGATCATCATTGAAAGCGAGCTTTCCGCAGGGCTTCCCAGATTGGCAAGACCCGCCCGCATAAACAGTCCGATGCCGACCATCGGGATCATCGCTTTACCGAACCGGTCTCCGTTTGCGATGATCAGCATAAACGGTACGGACAGCAGAACCGTAAAACAGATGGTTCCCACCGTTCCCAGCTTTTTGACCACATACGGCGTAAACAGCATGAACAGCACAATCGCAGCGTAGGAAATCGAAACCAAAAGCGACGCGGTCGCCTTGTCGATATGCAGATTCCGATTGAGAAATACCGTATAATAGGAGGTGAAGAGTCCCATGGCAAAGGAAATCAACGCCCAATACAGCAGGTACATCAACGCGTCCTTGCGGAACAATACACTGATGATATCCCGGGCTCTCTCCCGCAGGCTCTGCTTCTGCTCTGTTTCTTCTTTTACTGCCGCATAGTCCTCTTTTTTTTCGTGGATGAATAAAATCGGGAGAATGGAAAGCAGCGTCACAAGGCCGGTGATGATCAGCACATCTCTGTTTCCGTCAAGATAGGCAGTGCGGACGCTCTTTGACACCTCCGCGATATAGGCGGTCTGTGCTTTCGCCTCGGCATAGGAAAATCCCGCGTGTACGGAAAAGAGCTTGACGGTCGCCGCGCCGCCCAAAAACGTAGTCAGAAAATATCCGACATAGCCCATATAATAGGTACGCGTATACCAGTCGATGCTTTTGCCTCCCGCATGATCCGCGTAGGCTGCCACATATGGAGCCAGCATGATGAAATGCAGCTGTACGCCGGTCAGCGCCAGCAGGGTTGACAGATAAAAGACCATCTCCGATTTGATATAGACGACGCAGAAGAATGCCGCTGAAGTAGCCGCTGCGCAGAACAGCAGCAGCTTCTTGTAGCCGCTCTTCGGCGCCAAAAGCAGAATGAAGGCGCTCAAAAACGTCGCATAGCCGTAAAACGCCCAAAAAGACGTTGCCGTCGACAGAGATACCTCCTGCAGATAGTTGACATAGGTATCATATAAAATGCCGCTCGCCAGATTATTGATCACATAGCTGACGATGAACAAAATCAGATTTCTCTTTTGTCTTTGCTGCACAGATTGTGCATGTTCCATCATATAGCCCTCCTGTCGTACCGCATGGCGCAATCAGTCAGTGACTGATTGCGTAAAGCATACATTTCAAATCTATTTCAAATTTATTTCAAATTATACTGCGTAAAGAACGGATGCAGGAGATTAGCGGCAAACTGCGGATCGAAATGCGGTTTGCGCGGGGTATGCGCATCTTCCTGCAATTCGAGACGCTTGCGCGCGGCAACGAGTTCCTCGTTCTCGATCTGCTCCATGATTGCCAAAAAAACTCTCGCTTCCCGCTTCATCTTCTGCAAGTTGAATTTATGTGTTCGTACGGTCGCGGCGCTGATCGACATGGCCTCGCAGAGCGCCTTATTGTCCTTTTGGCGGTACATACCCTCCAGGACCTCCTTTTGGCTGTCCGAAAGCCCGTTTACCTGCTTATCCATTTCCAAAAGGCTTTCAAACACGCCGCCATGTTCGTCGAAGAGGTGCTCCTGCATGGCGCGGTGCGCGCTCACGGATCTGCCGCGTGAGGTATAGATCAGCCCCTCTTCAAATTTTTCGCCGCAAAAGATGCATTGATACGCCTGTTCCTCATCTAACCGAACATAGCCCTGAATCAATTCTTCCAATGTCAGTTCCTTGAATTCCATACAGCGTGTGCCTCCCTCTTATTGCATCTATGTTTTTATCAAACGTTTGCGTATTTATAAACATTTTTCTGTTTCGTTTACGTTTAACAAAACATTAACACATTTTCGTTTTCATTTCAATGCCTTTTTTGATTTTTTACATAAAAAAACAGCACCCCGCATAGCCGGCCCTTACGCCAGCCTTTCTCGCGATACTGTTTTTTGATTTGATTCCGTTTTAATATTCCCGTTTGCTGGTGTTTGACCAGATGCCCATTTTTTCGGCCTCGCGTATCATATCATCGCGAAAATCCGGATGGGAGATGCCGATCAGCATTTCCGCGCGTTCCCAGGTGGACTTGCCCTTGAGATTGACCGCGCCGTATTCTGTCACGATGAAGCCGGTACAGGAACGTGGTGTCGTGACCACAGAGCCCGGCGGCAGGATCGGTGTGATCAGGGATACGCGCCTGCCGTCCTTGAGCGTTCTGGTGGACGGCAGGCATAAGAAGCTCTTGCCGCCGTTGGAACGGTAGGCGCCGATTACGAAGTCGAGCTGACCGCCGGTACCGCTGACCTGTTTATAACCGGCGGTCTCCGCACAGACCTGCCCGTAAATATCGACCGCGATACAACTGTTGATGGAAACGAATTTGTTGATCTCCGCGATGTTCGTGCAGTTGTTGACCCACTCGACCGGCGCGCAGCAGCAGGTCGGATTGTTGTTGATAAAATCATAGAGCCGCTTGCTGCCGGCCGCAAAGGAATAAACCGCTCTGCCATGGTTCATCGGCAGATTGATCTTATTGACGATCTTGCCCGCCGCGTAAAGATCCAAATACGCATCCACGAACATTTCTGTATGAATATTCAGTTCATTGATATCAGAATTCGCCAATAAGGAGCCGACTGACGACGGCAGACCTCCGATACCGATTTGAATGGTGGAACCGCTTTCCAGATTCTGCACGACATGATTGGCGATCTCCTGATCCTCCGCGGACGGTGCCTTCATTTTCAACTCTGCCAGCGGCAGATTTTCGCCCTCGACGATATAGTCTACGTCTTTAATATTGATCTCGTTGCTATAGCCGTAAGCAAACGGCATGCTTTCATTAACCTCCACGACGATCTTGCGCGCGCCGCGAATGACGCCCAGCATATCCGCGACCTGCGGTCCGAGGTTAAAATCCCCGTTGCTGTCCATCGGTCCGACCTGAAACATCGCGACATCGATGTGATTGCCATTGTCATTCCAAAGCTCCGGCAGTTCGCAGAACATCATCGGCATGTACCAGCAGTTGCCTTCGTCTGCCATGCGGCGGTCGAAAGCACTGAAATGCGCGGAAGTAAAGCGCACATGCTTCGGTCCTTCCTCTCCGAGTGCTGCGGCAGCCCGATAAGTAGCCAGAGGTTCCTCGTGGATTCCCACCGTCGATAAAATCGTAACATCCCGCAGCTCAGACACGCGCATCGCGAGTGCCTTATCCATCGTATCGACAATACCCGCGCCGGTACCGAAATGCACGCGGTATCCGTTGCGCACGACCTGTGCTGCTGTCTCTGCCGAAACCCGCTTGCTTTCATATTCCAGTTTATAATTATTTGACTGCATCTTTGTCTCCTTTCGTCCTGTCCTCCAGACCACCTGCAAAGGTTTTCGTGTACCTTCTTATCATACCACTTTTGCTCCGCGCACGCACGCAAAACTTTACTTTCCCCGCAGCGCCCACATGCGGCCTTCGCTATCCCGGCGGGTCGCAGCCTTTATACGTGCTTTCAGTTCTCACAATGCGGAACACCGCAAGCGTTGCGCGAAGGGACGCGGCAGGTTCAAAAGAGAAAACGCGTGAGAGGACGCGGCAGGCGCGGGCAGCGAATGAGCGTGATTTTTTGCGACAGGCAATGCTCCGCGCGCTATGGCTGCAGACGGTTTCTGTCACGCGGGAATGCCGCCGCTTCGCGGATGTTTTCCAGTCCGAGGAGCTTTTCGACCACGCGCTCCATACCCAGACCGAAACCGCCATGCGGCGGCAGGCCGTATTTGTGCATGGTCAGGTAGTTTTCAAAGTCAGCCGGATCCATATGGCGCTTTTTCATTTTGGCAACCTGCTGTTCATAATCATGGATGCGCTGTCCGCCGGTGGTGATCTCCAGTCCATGCAAAAGCAGATCATAGCTGAGCGTATAGCGCGGATTCTCCGGATCATCCATCGCGTAGAACGGCCGTTTGACCGACGGATAATGGGTCACAAACACCAGAGGAGAACCGGTTTCCGCGAGAAAATGCTGTCCCAGCCATTTTTCTTCCTCCGGCGAAAGGTCTACCGGATCGGTGATCTTTTTGCCGCTGGTCTTGGCGTAGAACTCCTTGGCATCGGCAAAACGGATCTGCGGGATCTGTACGGTTTTCAAGTCCGGCAGCCGCTGGCCCTTTCCCAGCACCAGATCCAGTTCGTCCGCATATTCCCGGTTCAACAGATCGAAGATGGAGACAAACATACGCGCTTCCAGCTCCATCAGGTCCTCAAAGCTGTCGATAAAGCCCATTTCCAGATCCATGCCCTGAAACTCCGTCAGGTGGCGCGGTGTGTTGGAATTCTCGCCGCGGAACACCGGCCCGACGGTGAAGACCTTTTCAAAGACGCCGACCATCGCCTGCTTGTATTGCTGCGGACTCTGATTCAGATACGCGCGCTGGTCGAAATATTTGACCATGAACATATCCGCGCCGCCCTCGGCGCCGCCCATGACCAGCTTCGGCGGCACGAACTCCACGAAGCCCTCTTCCCGCAGGAAGCTGCGAAAGCCGTACATCACGCCGTCCGCGACACGCATGATCGCGCGGATGCGTGGGTTACGCAGGGCGACCACCCGGTTGTTGAGCATCGTATCCAGCTGCAGATTTTTGATCTTGCGGTCATTGGAGATTTCAAGCGGCAGACTGCCGACCGCGCCGCCGACCTTCGTAATGGTTTCCATTCGGATGTCGAAGCCCAGCGGACTCCGCGCATCGGCGGCGATCCGGCCGTCGAGAAACACCCAGTCCTCCGGCTGGATATCGTGAATATCAAAGGACGATTTTCCTGCTTCCCAGACGCACTGGAATACGCGTCTGGGGCTTCTGACATTGACAAAGGCGAACTCGCCCATATCCTTGATGTGATGGATCGCGCCTTTCACACTTACCGGGTCACCGTCCCGCAGCGTCCCCTCTTTAAACTTCTTGATGATGATTTCGATGTCGCGTGCATCTCGCGACTGCTGTAAATCGATATATTTCATGACTGTTTCCATTCTTTCTATGATTATTTTCGGCGCGCACAGCAGATTTTACCTTGCGCATTTGCCGCCCCGCCTGTCTACCTATGTGCGATTTCCTCTTTTACCAGCTTGTTGACCAGTACCGGATCAGCCTTTCCCTGCAGGCGACGCATGCACTGTCCGATGAAGAATCCGTAGACTTTTTCATCGCCTGCCTTGTACTGCGCAATCACTGCTTCATGCTCGTCCAGGACCGCCTGTACGACCTGCTTGATCGCGCCGTCGTCCGCAATGGCTTCCATATGGTGTTCCTGCACATAGCTTTCGATGTCAAACGCCGGATCGCCCTCGAATACTTTCTCAAAAAGTTCCTTACCCATCACGCGGTTGACTTTGCCGCTTGCCATCATCTTGACGAACTTCGCAAAAATCTCCGGCACGATGGCAACCGCCGCTGCGTCGATTTTGTGCTGCCCCATCAGATAAATCGTATGGCCGATCAGCCAGTTTGCGGTTTCCTCCGGCTCACCGCTCAAGGCAGCCGTCCGTTCAAAAATCTCCGCGAAATGCTTTTCCTCAGTCAGGATGCCCGCCGTCTTTTCGCTCATGCCGTAATCTCTCATATAGCGTTTCTGCTTAGCTTCCGCCATCTCCGGCTGGGCCTCGGCCAGACGCTGCATCATCACCTCGTCGATAGCAATCGGCGGAATGTCCGGCTCCGGGAAATAGCGGTAGTCCTGCGCATTCTCTTTGGAACGCATCGAATAGGTCTTGCTGCGGTTGTCATCCCATCGTCTGGTCTCCTGTACGATGCGCTCGCCGAATTCCAGCGCGTCGATCTGCCGCTGGGCTTCAAAGGCGATGGCTCGCTCGATGGCCTTAAAGGAGTTGATGTTCTTCATCTCGGTACGGGTGCCGAAAGTCTCGGAACCGACCTCTCTGACGGAAAGGTTGACATCGGCACGCATGGAGCCTTCCTCCATCTTGCAGTCGGACACTCCCAGATATTTGAGGGTGGATTTCAGCTTCGTCAGGTACGCGATGACTTCCTCACTGCTGCGAAAATCCGGCTCGGACACGATTTCCAGAAGCGGTACGCCGCAGCGGTTGTAGTCCGGATAAGAGACGTCGCCGAACGGTGAATGCACCAGCTTGCCCGCGTCTTCCTCCATGTGGATCTCGTGAATCCGGATATCCTTTTCTTTGCCGGACGCTGTGGTGATATGCACCTTGCCGTCTCTTGCAAACGGCAGATACAGCTGGGAGATCTGGTAGGCCTTCGGTAAGTCGGGATAAAAATAGTTTTTGCGGTCGAATTTGTTGTAGCGGGTGATGTCGCAGTTCAGCGCGATCCCTGTCTTGACCGCGTGCTCCAGCACCTGCTTATTGAGCACCGGCAGGCTTCCCGGCTGTCCTGTGCAGACCGGGCAGCAGTGAGTATTCGGCTCTCCGCCGAACGCTGTTGTACAGGAACAGAAAATTTTCGTCTTTGTGTTCAGTTCTACGTGGACTTCCAGTCCCATCACAATTTCCCAGGCCATCTATCTCACCTCCTGTGTGCCGCATGGTGTGCCGCTCATATCGCGCGCTATGTCGCCTTGCGCACCGCCGGGTCGTTTCCGATGAAAATCGGTCATCTGCTGGAACGCATAGCCGATATTCAGGACTTTTTGGTCTCCCAGCGCCGGTCCGATGATCTGCACTCCGATCGGCATACCCGCCTTGTCGAAGCCTGCCGGAACACTCAAGCCCGGCAGACCCGCAATGTTGACAGAAACCGTAAAAATATCGGATAAATACATTTGCAGCGGATCTTTGAAGCTATCCCCTAATTTCGGCGCGGTTGTCGGCGCGGCCGGCAGCAGGATCGCGTCACAGGTCCGAAAGATCTCGTCAAACGCTTTTTTGATCAGCGCCTTGACCTGCAGTGCTTTCTTGTAATACGCGTCATAGTAACCGGAGCTGAGGACGAAGGTCCCCAAAAGGATTCTCTTTTTGACCTCGCTGCCAAATCCCTCTGCTCTGGTCTTACAGTACATTTCCATCAAGTCCTCGTAGCCCTCTGCCCGAAATCCGTACTTCACGCCGTCGAAGCGGGACAGGTTGGAGCTCGCTTCCGCTGCCGCGATGATATAGTAGGTCGGGATCACGTACTGCAGAAAACTCATGCTGACGCGACTGATCTTCGCGCCTGCGCTTTCTAAAATCCCTGCCATATCCAGGGTCGCCTGGCGGACGTCATCCTCTACGCCTTCTTCGATACAATCCGGCACCGCGATCCGTGTGCCGCAGATATTCCCATCCAGCCCTGCCAGATAATCCTTTGGCTGCATGCTGTCAGGAAGAGAGGTTCCGTCTTTTTCGTCCTTGCCGCTGAGGATATCCATCATGGCCGCGCAGTCTGCCACGTCCCTTGCGATCGGTCCGATCTGATCCAGAGACGATGCGTAAGCGATCAGACCATACCTGGAAACCGTACCGTAGGTCGGCTTAAAACCGGTCACGCCGCAATAGGAAGCCGGCTGCCGGATACTGCCGCCGGTATCGGAGCCAAGCGCGACAACCGCCTCTCTCGCTGCCACGGCAGCCGCGCTGCCGCCGGAGGAGCCTCCCGGTACATGCGCCGTGTTCCAAGGGTTACGCGTCGGTCCGTAGGCGGAAGTCTCAGTGGTCGAGCCCATGGCGAACTCGTCCATATTGGTCTTTCCCAGCGGGAGCATGCCCGCCGCTTGCAGCTTTTCCATCACGCTCGCGTCATAGAACGGCTTGAAATCTCCCAGTATTTTTGACGCGCAGCAGGTTTTTACACCCTTCGTGCAGATATTGTCTTTGATGGCGATCGGCACCCCCGCCAGCGGCGAAGCCGCTAATGCTAGATCACCGGCTTCGATGCGGCGCTGGATCTCCGCGGCGGCCAAAAGGATTTTTTCCTCCGCGTCTTTGTCCGTTTCCGCAGCTGCCGATCCGCTTGCTCCATAATCCTCCCGTCCCGGAAATGTCAGATAGGCATGCAGACTGCCGTCTGTTTTGTCTGCCTGTTCCATGACCGCCTTGACTGCCTCCACTGCGGTCAGCTTTCCTGCCTTGATGGCAGCTCCCAGTTCCAACGCTGTCATAGAAAGTATCTGTTCTGGTGTCTTTTTTATCATGGCGGCTTTTTGTCCGTCGGTTTCGATTTTCGTTCTATCCATCTTTTTTCTCCTGTGTTCATCAATTTCTCTTTGCATTGTCTGAAAAGTTCCTCTTTATCTGACTGATTCTTTTCCTTCTTTTCGTCATGCTTTCCCAAAGGTCAATCGATTGTTCTCGGCACCACCGGCATATCGTCCTCAGTCTCCGGCATGTTTCTCAAAATTTCCTCTTTCGTATTGGACTTGCCCACACGATCTTCCCGCATCACATTTGTGATGTCAAACACATGGGACAGCGGCTCAATGCCTGTCGTATCCAGGCTGTTCAAAATATCCATATAGGCGACCACCGCGCCCAGTTCGTCCTGCATTTTTTCCGTCTCTGCTTCATCCAGACTGATTCTGGAAAGCTCTGCGACATAGGTTACCATTTCTTTTGTCATCGTTGTTTTTTCTTCCATTTTGTCCTCCCTCTCGCGCCGCGCTCTGTTCACGCAATCGCACAGCCTGTGTTTGGTTCTCACGATCGTAAGGGTTGCTCCTGCCTCACTTAGCGGAACGGCCGCGTTCTGCTTCTGCTACGCTGACGCACTGCTTTCATAATTAAGAGCAGAATGAAAAAAGAAGCCTCTTTCATCCCTCCTATGGGACGAAAGAAAGCTTCCGCGGTACCACCCATATTAACTGCAGCCTTGCGCGCCCGCTTCTTCGCGGTTTCCTGCGCGAACTTAAGTTGCCGCGTATCGGAGCCATTTTACGCCTGCCTCCTTGCGACCTGCAGTTCTCTTTCTTTGCGGCTGTTACGCTCCGCCTGCGTCCGGTTCTACTGAGAAAGCTTCCTGCGCGTATTCCTTTGCTGCCGCGCCTTGGCTTGCCCTCCGTTCTTCCGGCTGCTCTCGGTTGTTTTTCACCCGGCTGCTCCATGCCGCCCTCTCACCATCGGCGGTTCTCTGTGATGTGCCAAACCCGGGATACTTCTCCGGTCCATGCATTTGATGTTTGTTTTGTATCTCTATAGTTTGTATTTATACCACAACAAAAAACAAAAATCAAGTGTTTTTTGTTAATAATCACAGTATTTTTTCATTTTTATTTTGAATAAATACAATTTTCTTCTCTTAATAAATCCTTTGCGAGTTCCCGCAAAATGTGTTAAACTAGGATTAGGTCTTATCCGGCCGGGCTAATGTACTTGTCACGGCGATTGCCAAGCGAGAGCGATAGCAGAGCCGATGAAAGACAGATGCCCGAGCGAAGGCGACTGCCGAGTCGAAAGACGACAGCAGAGCCGCTCAGCGTCCGGGCTATACACGGGCATGAGCGTGCAAGGATGATTGCGGAAAATCCGCATTGTACTTGCACGCTTTTTGTTTGCACGTAAGAAAGGAGATTTTGAAATGGAACAAAAGAAAGAACTCGTTATTTTTGAAACGAAAGACCACGCAGTAAAACTGGAAGTACCGGTGAATGAAGAAACGGTTTGGCTGAATCGCCAGCAAATGGCCGAACTTTTTGATCGCGATGTCAAAACCATTGGAAAGCATATCAATAATGCTTTCCTTGAAGAATTAGATAAGCAAGTGGTAGTCGCAAAATTTGCGACTACCACACAACATGGTGCGATCGAAAACAAAACACAAACACATATGGTCGAATTTTACAACCTCGACGTCATCATTTCTGTCGGCTATCGCGTAAAATCAAAACGCGGCGTAGAGTTCCGCAAGTGGGCAAACTCCGTGCTCAAGCAATACATACTGCAAGGTTATGCGGTAAACAACCATCGCATCGCCCAGCTCGGAGAAGTCATTAAAATTATGAAACGAACCGAAGATTCTCTGGACGGCAAGCAAATTCTCAGCGTGATCGAAAAGTACAGCGATGCGCTTGAGATGCTGGATTCCTATGATCACCAGACCATGACACGTCCAAAAGGAAACCCTGCAACCTATACACTGGATTATGAAGAATGCATGCAGGTCATTTCACAGATGCGCTTTGGCAATGAATCGGAACTGTTTGGAAAAGAAAAGGATGATTCTTTCCGCGGGAGCATCGGGAATATCTATCAATCCTTCGGAGGACAGGAATTATATCCAAGCTTAGAAGAAAAGGCTAACCGAAACACATCGGCATGTGTTTCCAGTTAGCCAAAACTAACTTCTTGTCTATCATACCACTTTTTGTAGTCTTGTCAATAGCCCGGCAGCAAAATAATTCAAAATACCAGGCGCGAAACATGCAGTAATGCTATTTTCGCAGCATCGCGAAGTCGATCTGCCGCTCCGCGGGCCTTGCGTCGAGTACGCGGATCCGCACCTGCTCGCCGAGCTGGTACGGGCGGCGGAGATCACGCGCAAACACCATGCCTTCCACCGTATTCGGCAGCTCGACATAAACGCCGAATTCCGTTACGCCGCTGACGATACCGTCATATTCCTCACCGATATGATCCAGCATGTACTCACATTTTTTAAGCTTTTCGACTTCCCGCTCCAGCTCCTGCGCCTTGCGCTCGGTCCGGGAGGAGATCTCCGCCGCCTCCTGCACATCGTGCCGATACTTTTTCAGCTTTGCTTCCGTCATGCGATTGTTGATGGCTGCTTTGATCACGCGGTGGATCATCAGATCCGGATAGCGACGGATCGGCGAAGTAAAATGGCAATAATATCGGAACGCAAGACCAAAATGCCCGTCACATTCCGGGCTGTAATAAGCCTTCTTCATCGTCCGCAGTATCACACGGTTGACGACCGCCTCATAAGGCTCGTCAGCGATCGTGTCAATGATATCCGCCAAGGTTTTCGGATAGATATTGTCCGGATTTCCCTTCAGATGGATACCAAAATTCATCAGGAAAGCCTTTAAGTCCATCATTTTTTCCGGGTCCGGCTTTTCGTGCACGCGATAGACGAACGGATAGTTCATCCAGTAAAAATGCTCCGCTACTGTTTCGTTGGCGATCAGCATAAACTCCTCAATCAGGCGATTCGCGCTGCGGCGCTCTGCCGGACGGATCGCAATCGGATGCTCGCGCGCATCCAAAACGATCTCCGACTCCGCAAAATCAAAATCCAGACTGCCCCGCTGTTTCCGCTTGTCGCGAAGTACGCGTGCCAATTCCCCCATCGTGCGGATATCCGCTAAGAGCGGCGCGTATTTGGCACGCAGCGCCGGTGTCTCATGTTCCAAAAGCTCCGACACGTCGTCATAGACCATGCGCGCCTTGGAGTTGATGACAGACTCCGCGAGTTCGTGATGAACGACCTCTCCCTGTGCGTCGATTTCCATGAAGCAGGAAAGCGTCAGCCGATCCTCTCCCTCGTTAAGGCTGCAGATCCCATTAGAAAGCCCCTTTGGCAGCATCGGCACCACGCGGTTGAGCAGATACACGCTGGTGCCGCGCTTCAACGCCTCCTTGTCCAACCAGCCATCCTCTTCCACATAGTGGCTGACGTCCGCGATATGCACGCCAAGGCGGTAATTCCCGTTGGCAAGCCGTTCTATCGATACTGCGTCATCCAGATCCTTTGCGTCCGGTCCGTCAATCGTAAAAATATTTTTGCCGCGCAGATCCAAACGTCTCGCGATTTCTTCGTCAGTGATTTTTTCCCTGCCGCGCGCCTTCGCTTCCGCGTTGACACGGCTTGGGAAGGTCTGAAACAGTCCGTAGCCGCGGATCAGAGACAGAACATCGCTGCCGGTTTCCCCTTTGCGCGCGACGATCTCGGTGATTTTTCCCTCGAGCCTATGCTGCTTGTCCGGATACTGCGTGATCTTCGCCACGACCTTATCGCCGTTTGCCGCGCTGCGAAAGGCGTCCTTTTTGATATAGATATCCTCCGTCAGCTTGCGGTCATCCGGAACGACAAACCCAAAGCCTTTTTTCTTTTGGAATGTGCCGACCACTTCTTTGGTCGCACGCTCCAAAATTTTGACAACGATCCCCTCCTTGGATTTCGTCCAAAGATACGGCGGCAGGAGTTCGACCTGCGCCGTATCACCGTTCATCGCGCCGCCCAGATTATCAGGCGCGATAAAAATATCGGCGCCCTCCTCCCTGCGCAGGAAAGCAAAGCCTCTCGCATGCTTCTCGATGATTCCGGTGATCGGTTCCTGCGCACTGTTCGAAGTTTCCTCCGGTATGAGGAAGCCTGTGCGGAACGCACCATCCGCGCCGATACGGCGGTTCAGATGCAAAGTGCTTTCCGGATGTCGCCGATTTTCGTTTTGCTTGCGGCGATGATGACTTGTTTTTCTGTGTTTTACGTTTTGATTTGTTTTTTTATGCTTCATTCGTTTATCTCATTTCCTTTTTTTCACAAGCTTCGCCGCCGCGATTCCGTTTTTCGCTTACAGAAGACCATGTGCCTTCGCTTCGTCCGTCAAAAGCTCTCTAAAATCCGGATGTGCGATGCGAATCAGCGCACGTGCGCGGTCTGCCATCGTCAGCGGTTTCAAATTGACGCAGCCGTACTCGGTTGCCACATACTGGACATCTGCGCGCGGTGTGGTAACCACCGAGCCTGCCGGAAACGACGGAACGATCTTGCTCATGCGTTTTCCGTTCTTCATGAAGCTAGAGGTCGTGACAATGAAGGATTTTCCGCCTTCTGACCATTGCGCTCCTCTGACAAAGTCTGCCTGCCCGCCTGTACCGCTCTGCTGATTCCATGCCATGCATTCGGACGCGCACTGCCCGTACAGGTCGATAGCCATCGTGCTGTTGATGGAGATCATCCTTTTATTTCGCGCGATAATGCGCGGATCATTCGCGTAAGGGAACGGTACGCAGTACATATCAGGATTTTTATCCAAAAAGCGATAGAGCTTTTCATTGCCCAGCGCGAACGCATAGACGTTTTTGCCATCCAAAAACCCCTTGTGTTTGTTGGTTACATTGCCGTTTTCTATCAGAGCCAGCATCGGCTGATTGAAGAGCTCAGTGTGGATACCCAGATCATTTTTTTCTTTGAGGCCGTAGCCGATGGCCGTAGAGACATTTCCCAGTCCCAGCTGCAGGGTGGCGCCGTCCGGAACCTCCTGCAAAATCAGCGCGGCAAGCTGTTTCGCGACCTCGTCGCTTTCCGGCACGTCATAGCTCTTGAGCGGTCGATCTATCTCCACCAGCGCGTCTGCCTCGGACACGTGAATCAGATGATGCTCGCCCAGCACATACGGCACCTCCTTGTTTACCTGAAGGATTACGGTTCTCGCCGTTTTTTTGATTTCCTCTCCGCAGGCGACGCCGGAAGCTCCGTACGAAAAGTATCCGTCTTCGTCCGGCGCGGAAACCTCAAAAAAGGCCACATCCGGCTTCGCGGTTTCCTTTGACCAAATGTTTACCTGTGACAAATGCACAGAAGTAAAATTGACCGGCAGACCGCCGCGGTAGACTTTTCTCTCGCCGACGCCGATAAAATAAGTCAGATAGTGAAACGGATTGTCGGCCGTTTCATCGAAGATCGGTGAAGGCTCAAATGCCTGACTGCTTTGAATCTCCACATTTTCCAGTTCATGTCTCCTGTCCCAGAGCGCAGCAAGCAGACCGTACGCCACACTGGAGGCGGTCCCCGCGTAGACTCTGTCGCCGGACCGAACAAGTTTTACCGCTTCCGCAGCACTCGTCCGCTTTGCTTCATAGTCCTTTTTCCAATTCATGTTTCTCCTCACATCATTCACACATCGTGTGCGGTCTCTCGTGTCGATTCACCGAAAGCACACACAAAAGAGCCGCCCTGCGGCTCTTTTAACACATACATATTAAGTATACGAGTCTTTGTGCGGAAAGTCAAGATTTCGTTTCACCTACTTTTTTCTTGCGATAAGGTGTTTTTGTCGATATTCCGGAAACATCGCAAGCGATATTTCCTGCATCACAAAAGGAAAAGACCCCCTGCATGCCATGCACAGAGCCTTTTGCTGCGGTTCAGCGGTTCTAGGCGAAGAGCAGCTGCAATCCCATCACAATCATCCACATATATGCGCAGGTTTTTGGAATCATCAAAAGTCCGACCTTTGGTTTCGTTTTGCTGAATAAGGTCACCGGAATATAGCAGCCGAATGAAATCAGAATCGCTGCGACCATTCTCGTCATATGATAGTCGCCGGCATTTCCGGAAATCGCGTAAAGGATGATCACACCAATTCCAGTGATTGCGAACACCGCATTTCTGATGACGGACAGCTTCAAATTGCCCTCATCGGTACACCAGTTGTTTTGCGGCAGCAGACAGACAATGATGCGCACGATTGCCGAAATCCATACCATAGCCTCTACGACAAGCGGTGCCTCCAGCTCCGGAAACGTTGCTTTCCAAACGTACATCAGGATAATGTAAAATGCGGTCATCGTAACAGAGGAAATCTGTAAGCCTCTGCCCATCTGTCTTTTGATCTTCTCGCTGCTTCCGCGTACGGCCCGTATGATTCTCGGTACCAGATGGAAGGCGTCACCGCCGCAAAGTGTCAAGGTTAAAATGCCGTACAGGACGAATAAGCTGTTCCCGCCTGCATACGCGAAAAACAGAATGCCCGCGACCAGGTCAAAAATCAGATATCCCGCGTCAAAAATAGCCTCCATCAAATCCGGCATCAGTGGTTTATAGGTTTGTTCTTTCATATCGCTTGCTCCCTTTCAATCAATTGCTTATAACACAAATAGTTTTTCGCGAACAGAACGCCTGCCAGCGCCAGTGCGCAGCCGAGTCCCGAATAGAAAAAAGCGACAAATCGATCCGGAAAAATCCCCGCAGCGCGCAGGCCGATCCCGCCGCTCATCATGCAAGCCATCATCACATAGGCTTTTCGGTCGAAAAAATGCCAAAACGGTCGATAATCTTCGTACGCGATGATGCGCTTCGTGTGCTTGATGCTCATCTTGAAAAACATGGCTCCAAACAAAAAAAATACACCCATAGACAAGAAGTATAAATGCCATGCCCGATCAATGCTCAGATAGGAGAGTACTCCTAATCTTGCGACGTTAAATCCGGCCATCAGCCATACCACGCCCGCGATCAGCAAAAGCGTTTTTTTCTTTACAAAAAATCTTTGATTCATCCTGTCACCCCTTATTTTTTAAGTATGCCTCCGCATTTTCACAAATCTTGTTGAATACGGCTACGCACGTCTTTTTTTCTTCTTCTGTTAAATCCTTCAAAATATCATGGGGCTGTCGCATTAACGGAAAATAACCGTTAGGGCGCAGCCCTCTTTCTTTAAGGGGTGGCCTATGAAATGAGACGGAATTTTGCTCCGTCTTTTTTGTTCAAAAAAATCCTGCACACACAAAGCATGCAGGATGTGGTAAAATGATTGTATGATCAAAAACAACCTTTTACGTAAACAGTATACACTGAATGAAACCAATTATCAATTAAAAATTCCAATGGAATTGGATGCATGTATACCGGCAAATGATTGTGTGAGACTCATCCGTCAGTTTGTGGAGGAAATGGATCTGACGGCTCTGTATGCGACCTATGAAAGAATGCCGTCAGAAAAATACGCGTCTCCGGAAATCATGCTCAAGATCATGCTCTATGCCTATCACGAAAGAAAAGATGTCTCGTCAAGAACGATCGAGAAAAACTGCAAGCGGGATATCAACTACATGTATCTTCTCGAAGGCAGAAAGGCCCCGGATCATGCCGCAATCGCACGTTTTCGT
>ERZ857480.24227-NODE-37203-length-32464-cov-14.7915_pt1 | contig 32464 bp, 27 predicted proteins | sample MGYA00519767_ERZ857480 | MGnify/ENA primary metagenome ERZ857480 (study PRJEB31778, sample SAMEA3449210) | human gut metagenome | biome: human gut; feature: human-associated habitat; material: faeces | place: United Kingdom | collected 2010/2012 ...
GTTTAAGGAGCCGGTCTTGAAAACCGGTGACTCCGAAAGGGGCCGTGGGTTCGAATCCCACCCTCTCCGCCATACAGAATAAACAAGTTTAGCCTGGAGAAGTACTCAAGAGGCTGAAGAGGACGGTTTGCTAAACCGTTAGGGTTCGTATTAGGGCCGCATGGGTTCGAATCCCATCTTCTCCGCCACAATTTATGAGCTGATTTACATGGGAATCTTCTCCGATACGATTTAGGGGTATAGCTCAGCTGGTAGAGCAGTGGTCTCCAAAACCACGTGCCGTGGGTTCGATTCCTACTGCCCCTGCCAATTTTTTAAGTCTGTGCCGGGGTGTAGCGCAGTTTGGTAGCGCAACTGGTTTGGGACCAGTGGGCCGCGGGTTCAAATCCTGCCACCCCGACCATCACAAAATCATATGGGCCTTTAGCTCAGTTGGTCAGAGCATCCGGCTCATAACCGGCAGGTCCCGGGTTCAAGTCCCTGAAGGCCCACCATTTACTCAATTCAACATATGCCCATTTAGCTCAGTAGGTAGAGCAGGGGACTGAAAATCCCCGTGTCTCTGGTTCGATTCCGGAAGTGGGCACCACAAAAACCGTTGATTTTCATCAACGGTTTTTTTGTACGCGCGCTCTGAATTCCTTTGCGCTTGTTCCGCGGTTTTAAGGACGCGCGCGCTTTTTTTTCGCGTGCGTTTTCTAAATTTTTTTTAAGGGTTTTGGGGCTTAAAAACGACAAATCTATGAAACTTTTAAGTGGAATCCCGCGTCGAAATATAGTAGAATAAAGAGTAACTGACGGGTGTGTCCGGTGAAAGGGGAGAAACGATATGATAGAATCCAAGGAAAAAAAGAGCAGAAGCTGTGAGCTTCACGTTTATGAACGAAAAGGAGCTGCGGCAGAGCGGGAGAGGTACTCGGCTTCACGGCGGCGGAGAACCGTAACGGGGGTCTTGCTTTTGGTGCTGGGAATGCTGCTTTTGACCGCCTGCGGCAGCAGTGACAGCAAGGCGCAGGTGAAGTGTCTGGACATCGTCAAAGCTTGCAGTGAGGCGGCTTCGGAGGGAAGTTTGAATGAATGGTACAGCTACGGGGAAGACGCTTACGATGACAGCTTTGACAGTCTTTACGGCGTGCGGTTTGACATGATCGATGACGGCGCGGTTTTGCAGACTGCCGGCGGCGGTGTGGCGGATGAGGTGTCGGTGCTGCACCTCAAAAAGAGCGAGGATGTTTCGATTGCCAAAAAGAAGCTGGAGGATCGCGTGACGGAGCGTCGAAATCAATTTAACGGCTATAAGCCGGAAGAGGTCTATAAGCTGGACAACGCGCGGATTGTCGTGCAAGGCAATTATGTAGCTTTGCTTATCTGTAATGACGCAGACAATGTGGAGGCAGCCCTGCGCGGCGCGATCAGCGGTGAGAGCGGAGACGAAGCATAAATGATTTGCGAGCTTTGCGCGGATTGGACGCAGGAAACCATCACGCGGCAGGTATGGCTTTGTTAGGGACGGATTGCCCGCAGCAGCCGGCAAGCGGCAGGCAGACAGAGCCGGACAGATATATTTTCTCGGGAAACGGAGCAAGAAGTAAAAAATAACAGGGGGACGAAGGAATGATCGACAAAGGTGAAAAAATAAGTTTTGCGGAAAGAAAACGTATGGCGAAGGCGCATTTCGCGGATTTTAGACGGGAAACGAAGGCGCGCTGCAAGGGAAAAGGCGGGCTGGCCCTGCAGCTTTTGATCATCGTGCTGATTGTCGGTGTGCTTGCGCAGAGCAGCGGCATGATTCAAAAAATGAACAAGCTGTTGGGAGAGTCGGAAACGCGGGTTCACGAGATTTATGATGATACGGCGGTGATTGAAGCATATAAAACCGGTAATACGGATAAACTGAACGCGAAGGATCTGTTTGTCTATGACAAGTTGACGGAGGTCATCGACGAGGTGATTACCGAGGATATGTCGGATTATGAGAAGGAAAAGGCAATTTACGACTGGCAGGTCAAATGGATTTCCTATAACAGCGATAATCTCAATCCGATTATAGACGGGCAGAATGAGACGCATACACCTTATGGGGTGTTCCGCACGCACAACGCGATTTGTGTGGGAAACGCAACGACGTTCAAGTTGTTCATGGACGCGCTTGGGATTCCATGCAAGATCATTCATTCGACGCAGAACGGCGAGCACGCGTGGAATGTCACGCAGCTGGACGGAGACTGGTACCATGTGGATGTGACCTTTGACGGGTCTTACAACGGCGTGCCGGGCTACAGCTATTTTAATGTGCCGGATTCCATCAAAGATGATGGTTCCTGGCCTTGGGATCACAATCAGATTCCGGCGGCGAACGGTACGAAGTACTGCTATCTCTACACAAACGCGGTTGTCGTGGACGATTTTTATGAAATTCCGGCGGTGCTGCGCGATAAGATCGAAGAGAAAACGCGTGTGGCCTCCTTTATTCTCAAAAATAATCAAGGCTTTACCCGCGATGTCGCGAATTATATCGCGAACGGGATGATGGTCGAGAACGGTTATCTGTATTTTGACGACGCTTATTCTCTCAACGGACAGGTCGTTTATAAATTCATGATCGAGTACAATGATAATACAGTGACAGACTCTCTGACACCGGAGGTGACGGCGCGGCTCGATGAGATGCTCAACGAAGCGAATTTTGGCGGTTTTGAAGATGGGGCCGACGATACGTTTGACGGGAATTTTTATGCGAATACCGACAGCAGCAACTTCGCGGAGAAAGCATCCGCGGAGAACGGGTACGCGGGTGAAACGTCAGGTCGCGGAAATGACGCGATGGCAAAGGCCGAGGCTGAGATTTGGGACAGCGCGGTTGTGAAATAGAAATTTAAACGGAAGGCAGCAAAAGCGAATATGGTATTCAGCAGTTCAGTGTTTTTTATGGCATTTTTGCCGGTAACAGTTTTTATATATTTTTTGATCCCGGAACGATTTCTGCGTGCGCGAAATCTCTGGCTTTTAGCCGCCAGCCTGCTTTTTTACGGCTGGGGAGAGCCAAAATACATCGCGGTCATGGCGTTTTCGATCGTGTTCAATTACGTGTTTGGGCGTGTGATCGGGCATCTGCGAGAGACGGCGGATCGGGAAACCACGCTGCCCGCGGCGGAGGACAATGCGAAATCTTTGACCGGAGACCGCGCCGGCGGTGACGAAAACGCGGCGGGGCAGGCTTACTGTGCCGCCGATATTGCCGGAAACGGCAACAGAAAGATCCTGCGGCGCGCGAAGCTCGCGATGGTACTCTGTGTGATCGGCAATCTGGCAATCCTCGGATTCTTTAAATATACGGACTTTTTGATCGGAACGGTCAACGGCCTGCTCGGCGGGCAGCTGAGCCTTCTGCATATCGCACTGCCGATCGGGATCTCCTTCTATACCTTCCAGACGATGTCCTATATCATCGATGTCTATTGGGGCAAAGTACCGGCACAGAAGGATTTCATCGCATTCGCGGCTTACGTGACGCTGTTCCCGCAGCTGATCGCGGGTCCGATCGTGCGCTACGCGGATGTGGCGGTGATGCTGGTCGGACGTAAGACGAATGTAGAGCAGATCGCGGAGGGCATTCGCCGCTTTATCATCGGCTTCGGCAAGAAGGTTCTGCTGGCGAACCAGGTTTATGTCATCTGGAATGAGATTACGGCGATGGATCTCGAACAGATCAGCTTCGCGACGGCGTGGCTCGGCGCGCTGGCGTTCACCTTCCAAATCTATTTCGATTTTTCGGGCTATTCAGATATGGCGATCGGTCTGGGCAAAATCTTTGGTTTTGATTATCTGGAAAACTTCAACTATCCGTACATTTCTCGCAGCATTACCGAGTTCTGGCGGCGTTGGCACATGTCGCTGAGCTCGTGGTTTAAGGAATATGTCTACGTGCCGCTGGGCGGCAACCGCAAGGGACTCGCGCGGCAGCTCCTCAATATCGCAATCGTTTGGGCTCTGACCGGACTTTGGCACGGCGCGAGCTGGAACTTTGTGGTCTGGGGCATGTATTTCGGCGTGATTTTGATTATTGAGAAATTATGGCTGCTGCGGGCGCTGGACAAATGTCCGGCATTCGTCGGGCATGTTTACAGTCTGATTTTGATCGTGCTCGGCTGGGTCATCTTTGGACTGACGGATTTTTCGCGCATGGCGACGTATATCGCGCATATGTTCGGCGGTGCTGCTGCGTTAGTGGATGAGAACTTCCTGTATCTGGCAACGAGCCGCGTCTGGCTGCTGATTTTTTGCGCGATCGGCTCCACGCCGCTGGTCAAATGCGTATGCAAACGTGTCGCGGCGCGGCTTACGGCGATGCGAGGCGGCGAGGCTTTGCTGGGCGTGCTGGAATCGGCGGTTTTGCTGGCAGTGTTCGCCCTGTCGATTGCATTTTTAGTAAGCGGGTCCTATAATCCGTTCCTGTATTTCAGATTTTAGGGGAGGTAGATGAACATGAACATGAACATGAAAAAAAGAAGCTGGATTTTGATCATTACCTCTGTGCTATGTTTGGCGTTTTTATGTATCGGAACCTTGGTGACGCCGGAGGTCGGGTTTTCGGAGAACGAGAACCGCTATCTGCAGGCGGCGCCGAAGCTGACGATGGATCATGTTCTGAACGGGCGTTTTGAGACGCAGGCTGAGGACTATCTGAACGACCAGATCATCGGCCGCGGTCTTTGGGTACGGGCCATGGCGATGACCGAGGCTGCGCTGGGTGTCGGTGACATCAACGGTGTGTATCTGGCGGCGGATGGCAGGGTGGTTAAGCGCGTGACAGAGGCAGACTTTGACTGGGAACGCTATCAAAAGAATCTACGCGAGACAGCAGCATTGGCAGCACACTGCGAAGAAAACGGCAGCAAACTCTACGCGATGCTGGTGCCGACAGCCGCTTATGTCTATCAACAAGATCTGCCGAGCCATGCGATGCGTTTTGATGAGGATCGGGCATTCGCTGACGCGGCGGATGCACTCGGCGAACGTCTGATTGATCTGCGCGCCGCGATGCAAGCCGCGGTCACAGATGGCAGCGCGGCGCGCGAGAGTGCGGATGGCGGCGTATTTTTCCGTACTGACCATCACTGGAGTGGTTACGGTGCATATCTGGGTTACGCAGGATTTTTGCAGGCGCGTGCCGGGGGTTCAAATCCTCTGCGCGTAGACGACGGCGAAGAATCGCAAACTGCGAGCGGCGGAGTTATGATCCCGGCAGCGGCGCCTTACGCAAAGCTCGCGCCGACGGTGCTTTCTGATGATTTTTACGGTACGCTGTACTCTAAGGTGCTGCTGCCGACTCTGACCAAGGACAGCGTGGAAACGCCGGGTGCGGCGCTGACGGCAAAATACCAAGCGCGTCTGAACGGCGAGACTTATGACTCGCTGTATTTCAACGAGTATCTGGATAAAAAGGATAAATACGCCGTATATTTCGGCGGCAATTATGATAAGGTGGATATCGAAATCGGGGCAGCGACAGGACAGGCAGCACAGACGGCGAGTAGCAAGGGCAGTCTGCTGATCCTCAAGGATTCTTTCGCGAACTCCTTTGTACCGTACCTGCTCGGCGATTACAGCAGGATCACGATGATCGACAGCCGCTATTACCGCGGCAGCGTGACAGAGCTGGCTGAGGATTACGATGAAGTGCTGATCCTTTACGGCATAGACAATTTCGCGGGGGAAAAGCTGCATTTGTCCAAATCACTGATCAAATAATAAATAAGGCAGAGCGTAACACATAAAAAAATCTGTACCGCATTCCATGAGGGATAATGGTACAGATTTTTTATTATGCATGGAAATATCGCTTGCGATATTTCCGGAATAACGACAAAAGCACCTTGCGAAGCGGCGCTCATGGGTGAGCGCCATGTGCGCATAGAAATCTCTGATTTCGTTATGCGCACTTTTGTCCCAACAGGAACAACCGTATTGCAGGGAGGTATCAAAAATGCCTGCAATGTCCTGACCTGTATGGATACGGCTGGGGCATATTTTGCCGCCGTGAAATGCAAAAAAGCCGGAACGAAACCGGAATATCGGGTGATTTTCGGCTGATGCAACCGTCGGTTGACAAATTTTACAGTCTGCTTTCTTGCATGCAACTGCCGGAAATGGTATGATTTCCTTAGCAAACACGAAAGGGGAATTTTCATCATGATATTCGCAGATAAGATCATAGAACTTCGCAAGAAGGCTGGCTGGTCGCAGGAGGAGCTGGCAGTGCAGCTTGGCGTGACGCGGCAGTCCGTCTCCAAATGGGAGGGCGCGCAGTCGGTGCCGGATCTGGAAAAGATCGTACAGATGAGTCATTTGTTCGGCGTTACGACAGACTACTTATTAAAGGATGAGATCGAAACGATCGAGCAGCCGGGGGCGCGGGTACAGGCTGACGACGCGGCAGTACAGACAGAGACGCAGACGGAGGTTCTGCGGCGGGTGAGCATGGAAGAAGCGGCGCATTATCTGGAGCTTCGGCTAGCCGCGGCACCGAAAATGGCAATTGCGACCTTTTTAAGTGTGATCTCCCCGATCTGTCTGTTCCTGCTCATAGGATTCAGTGGATCGTCGCGGCTTGGTATTTCCGAAAGTATGGCGACCGGTATGGGCCTCTGCGTGCTGCTCTGTCTGGTCGCAGCCGCGGTCAGCATTTTCATCAGCTGCGGAGGCAAAGCCAAAGACTATGAGTTTCTGGAAACGGAGCCGTTTGAAACCGCCTATGGTGTTGTCGGCATGGTCAAAGCGCGTAAAGAGGCGTTCAAAGAGCGTTATACGCAGCTGAATATCATTGGCACAGTGCTCTGCATTCTGGCTATCGTGCCATTGTTTCTCGCTATGTGCTTAAGCTGTTCCGACCGGATTTACATCGCGGCGTTCTGCCTGCTGCTGCTTCTAGTCGCGCTGGGCTGTCTGGCTTTCGTCTACGGCGGGACTTATCAGCATGCCATGGAAAAGCTGTTGGAGGAGGGTGACTATACGCGCAAAAACAAGAAAGCTGCCGGGGCGATCGGCAAGATCAGCACCATCTACTGGCTGTGTGTGACCGCGATCTTCCTGTTCTATACTTTCGGTCCGAGGGGCAACGGCCAGCCGCAGTACAGCTGGTTCATCTGGGCGATTGCAGGCGTGCTCTACGGCGCAGTGATCGCAGCCGTCAAACTGCTACGCCGGAAATAACTGGGTGTGCGGCAGGGAGAAAAGGTTGATGAATCCCTCCGCGTCGTGCTGATTGTAAATTTCGTCGGCACTGAAGGTCGCGAATTCTTCGCTGTATAACGAATAGTCGGATTTGCTTGCAACCGGCAAAGCATTTCCTTTGTATAATTTCATCCTTACGGTTCTCGTCACATTTTCCTGCGTTACATCGACGAAAGCCGAGATTGCGTTTCTGAGCGGAGTGAACCAAAGTCCGTCGTAAATCATCTGCGAGAATTTCTGCGCTACGATATTCTTATACTGCATGGTGTCTCTGTCGAGAATCAGGCGTTCCAGGTCGGTGTGAGCCGCGTATAAAATAGTTCCGCCCGGAGTTTCGTAAACGCCTCTTGACTTCATGCCTACAAGACGGTTTCGATGATGCCGATGGTGCCGATGCCGTTCTTGCTGCCGAGTTCATTGAGCTTGTTGAGCAGGGAAACCGCGTCCATCTTTTCACCGTTGAGGCCGACCGGAACACCTTGTTCAAAGTCGATATCCACATAGGTGACCTCGTCCGGCGCGTCCTCCGGCTCGCAGCTGAGCACATGAATGTCCTTGAGATGCTCGTTCCAAGGGTTTTCGAGATTGCCGCCCTCGTGACTGATGTGCCAGATGTTTTCGTCTCTGGAGTAAATTTTCTCGACAGTCTGATGGATCGGAATGTCGAGAATATACGCTTTGGCCGCGCCTGTTTTGTACGCCTTTTCTTCAATCTCTTTGAAATCTTCTTTTTGCCCGGCGTTGCAGCAGAAGATCCGATATCCCTCCCACGTAAACTACCTGCCGGTCGGATCGAGCTGCGCGACGAAGCTCAAATGATCAAAAAACGGTGGATGGTTCGCGGAATTTTCCCCTTGACATCGGCTGTGTTTGTATGGTAGAATCTCTAGCGAAAGAAATCTTTAAGCACGATACAGAGATGTCGGCAAGGTGGACATAGAAACAAGGCAGAAGCGAGGAAACTCCGCGATTTTTGCGCGCCGCGAGCGTATTCGCGCGGCGTGTCCGGCACAACGCTTTTGTTTCGTATGAACGCATCCCAAACCTGCCGTCAAGGCAGGTTTTTTTGTAGGAAACAGCGCAGCGCGATATTTCCAAAATAACGGCAAAGGGAGCCTTCCCACCTTTGTCCCATCTATGAGGAGAAAGACGATGAGAAACGACAAATGCACAGAAACAAGAGAATATCCGGCTTTTGCTGCAGCCTCCGCACTTCGCGGCGAAGGCGTGTTTCCTGATTTATCCGCATCGCCATTTTTGACAATCCCATCTTTTGTGGATGTGCATGTACATCTGCGAGAGCCGGGATTTTTTTATAAGGAAACGATTTTGAGCGGCACGACGGCGGCGGCAGCCTCCGGTTACGGACATATCTTCGCGATGCCGAATCTGAACCCGGTTCCCGATACTTTGGAAAATCTGAACATCCAGAGAGCCATCATCGAAAAAGATGCCCGCATCGATGTCCGGCCGTACGGGGCCATTACCACCGGCGAAAAGGGCGAAAGGCTAGCAGATCTTGCGGCGATGGCGCCCTATGTCATCGGTTTCAGCGATGACGGGGTGGGACTGAATGACCCTACGCTGATGCGGGAGGCGATGCGCATCGCGCGGCGGCTGGAGCTGCCGATCGTCGCGCACTGTGAAGATCTGACCCTGCGTGACGGCGGCTACATTCACGACGGTGTTTACGCCCGCAGACACGGACACAAGGGCATCTCGTCCGAGAGCGAGTGGCGGCCGATGCAAAGAGACCTCGCACTGGTTCAGGAAACCGGCTGCAAATATCACGTCTGTCACATTTCTACCAAAGAGAGCGTGGAGCTGATCGCGGAGGCCAAGGCGCGCGGACTCGACGTGAGCTGCGAGACCGCGCCGCATTACCTCCTGCTCTGCGACGAGGACTTGCAGGAGGACGGCAGATTCAAGATGAATCCGCCGATCCGCGGCAGGGCGGATCAGGAAGCGCTGCTGCGCGGCATTTTGGACGGCACGATCGATATGATCGCCACCGATCACGCGCCGCACAGCCGGGAGGAAAAATCCAAGGGGCTTTCCGGCAGCGCGATGGGGATCGTCGGACTGGAAACGGCGTTCCCGCTGCTCTATACGAAGCTGGTGCGCGCCGGTCTTCTCAGCCTCGAGCGTCTGATTGCGCTGATGGCAATCGCGCCGCGCAGGCGCTTCGGCCTGCCGGACGCCGAAGAAGCAGGCGACTACGCAGTCTGGGATCTTAGCAAGGTTTACGAGATCGACCCGGAAAGCTTTTATTCCAAAGGCAGAGCCACACCGTTCACGGGCGAGCACGTCTACGGCAAATGTGTGCGTAATGTGCTGGGCGGCAAGACCGTCTGGGATACAAACGACGGCAGCGCGGACAACGCGAAGGGCATGCTGTAAATTTTACAAAGGAGTTCCGATAACTATGAAACAAGGTATGTTTACCATTACAGCAAACAGGCGGCTGACACAAAACGTCTGCGAAATGATACTGGCGGGCGATACCTCCGCCTGTCAAAGACCGGGACAGTTCCTCAACATCAAGCTGGACGGGCTGTTCCTGCGCAGACCGATCTCGGTCTGTGACTATGATGACGAAGAGATCAAAATCATCTATAAGATTGTCGGCAAAGGGACGCGGGCGATGGCAGAGATGCGGCAGGGACAAACGCTGGATGTGCTGACCGGTCTTGGCAATGGCTATGACAGCAGCAAGGCAGGCACAAGTCCGGTGCTGATCGGCGGGGGCGTAGGAATCCCACCGCTGTACGGACTGCTCAAGGCACTGCAGCGGCAGCGCGCGGCAGGCGGCTTGGCGCACGGCGAGTCTGCCGGTACAGAGAAAATCCGCGTGATCCTGGGCTTCAATACCGCGGAGGAAATTTTTTATCAAAATGAATTTGAAGCAGCCGGAGCGGAAGTGCTGCTCGCGACGGCGGACGGCAGCGCGGGCGTGAAGGGCTTTGTGACCGATGTGCTCGCGGGGCTGGATTACAGCTATTTTTATACCTGCGGGCCGGAAGCGATGTTCCGCGCGATCGAGCGCGTCGCGAAGACCTCCGGACAGTACAGCTTCGAGGAGCGCATGGGCTGCGGCTTCGGCGCCTGCATGGGCTGTTCCTGCGAGACCAAATACGGCAGCAAGCGGATCTGCAAAGACGGTCCGGTGCTGGAAAGGGAGGAAATCCTATGGTAAATCTCAAAGTGAAACTCTGCGGTATCGCGCTTGACAATCCGGTGATCCCGGCCAGCGGCACCTTCGGCTACGGCAGCGAATACGCGGAGCTTTATGATATCAACTGTTTGGGGAGTTTTTCGTTTAAGGGGACGACCCTGGAGCCGCGCTTCGGCAATCCCACGCCGCGCATCGCGGAGTGTCCGGACGGCATGATCAATGCCGTCGGCCTGCAAAATCCCGGTGTGGACGCGGTGATCCGCGAGGAGCTGCCAGCGCTGCGGAGGATTTTTCACAAGCCGGTCATGGCAAACGTCAGCGGCTTTTCGGTCAGCGATTATGTCGAAACGGTCGCGAAATTCGAGGCGGACGAAGCGGCAAGCAGCCAGATCGGCTGGTATGAGATCAACATCAGCTGCCCGAATGTGCATGGCGGCGGCATGGCCTTTGGCACCAGCGCGCAGGCCGCGGCAGAGGTGACCGCGGCGGTACGCAGAGCAACCGACAAACCGCTGCTGCTCAAGCTTTCACCGAACGTGACAGACATTACCGAGATTGCGAGAGCCTGCGAAGCGGCAGGGGCAGACGGCATCAGTCTGATCAATACCCTGCTCGGCATGCGGATCGACCTTAAAACCAGGCGTCCGGTGATCGCCAACAAGATGGGCGGCTTCTCCGGACACGCAATCCTGCCGGTCGCGCTGCGCATGGTATGGCAGGTCTATGAGGCGGTCAAGCTTCCGATCGTCGGCATGGGCGGCGTCAGCAGCGCCGAGGAGGTCATTGAAATGATGCTGGCCGGCGCGACCGCCGTCGAGATCGGCGCGGCGAACCTCGTCGATCCGTTCGCCTGCAAGCACATCATCGAGGCACTGCCGGCCGTTTGTGAATCTTATGGCATCACAAAATTAGAAGAAATAATCGGAGGAGGACATTAACATGGGAAAAGATGTAATTGTTGCGTGTGATTTTGCATCCGCGGCGGAAACCTTCCGCTTTTTGGATCAGTTCACCGAAGAAAAACCGTACGTCAAGATTGGTATGGAGCTTTATTACGCCGAGGGACCGCAGATCGTGCGCGAGATCAAAGCCAGAGGGCATCGGATTTTCCTCGATCTGAAGCTGCACGATATCCCGAATACCGTTAAAAAAGCCATGAAAGTTCTCTCCGGACTGGACGTGGATATGTGCAATCTGCACGCGGGCGGTACGATCGCGATGATGGAAGCCGCGCTCGAGGGACTTACCCGCGCGGACGGCAGCCGGCCGCTTTTGATCGCGGTTACGCAGCTGACCTCCACCGACCAGAAACGTATGGAAGAGGACCTTTGGATCGAAAAGCCACTGGAGCAGGTGGTCGATCACTATGCAGCCAACGCCAAAAAGGCGGGACTGGACGGCGTGGTCTGCTCACCGCTGGAGGCAGCGCGCGTGCATGAGACCTGCGGCAGGGAGTTCCTGACGGTTACACCGGGCGTGCGTTTCGCGGACGGTGAGGCAGGCGATCAGGTGCGCATTACGACACCGGCGCGCGCCAAAGAGATCGGTTCCGACTATATCGTGGTCGGGCGCCCGATCACGCAGGCGGCAGATCCTGTGGCGGCTTACCGCAGATGCGTGCGCGAATTTGTCGGCTGAGCCGTGAAGGACAAATACGAGCGGGCATGCTTGTGCAAAAGAGAAACAGATAGATAAAAATTAAAATAAATGGAATAGATGGGAAAGGAGCATATCGATGGAATTCAAACAAGAGATTGCGAGAGGTCTGCTTTCGATTGAAGCTGTATTTTTAAGGCCGGAGGAGCCGTTCACCTGGGCAAGCGGCATCAAAAGCCCGATTTACTGCGATAACCGCCTGACGCTGACCGCGCCGGATGTGCGCACGATGATCGAGAACGGTCTGGTGCAGCTGATCCGCGCAAATTATCCGGACTGTGAGGTGCTGATGGGCACCAGTACGGCCGGCATCGCGCACGCGGCGATCGTCGGACACCTGATGGATCTGCCGATGGGCTATGTCAGAGGTTCCGCGAAGGATCATGGACGCACCAACCAGATCGAAGGAAAGCTGATTCCGGGGCAGAAGGTGGTGGTTGTCGAAGATCTGATCTCTACCGCGGGGTCCGCTGTCGATACCGTCAAGGTGCTGCGGGAAGCAGGCGCGGAGGTGCTCGGCATTGTCAGCATCTTTACCTATGGCATGCAAAAGGGCCTCGACCGACTGGCTGAAAACAATGTGAAGAATGTCAGCCTGTGCGACCTTGACACGCTTGTGGAGGTCGCGGCGGCAAGCGGCTATATTCGGCCGGAGGACAAGGAAAAAATCTTAAAGTTCAGAGATAACCCTTCCGATGAAGGATGGATGAGAGGAGATAAATAAATGAGTGAAATCAGAAACCTGATCAACATTACCGACCTGACAGTAGAGGAAATCGACCGACTGATCGCGGTGGCCGATGATATTGTCGCGCATCACAGCGCGTATGAGGATATCTGCGCGCACAAGAAGCTGGCAACGCTGTTCTTCGAACCGAGCACCAGAACCAGATTGAGCTTTGAGGCAGCGATGCTGGAGCTCGGCGGCAGCGTACTGGGCTTCTCCGAGGCAAATTCCAGCTCCGCGGCCAAGGGCGAAAGCGTGAGCGATACGGTACGCACCGTCGGCTGCTACGCGGATATCATCGCCATGCGCCACCCGAAGGAGGGCGCACCGATCGTGGCGGCACAGCGCACGACCGTACCGATCATCAACGGCGGCGACGGCGGACATTTCCACCCGACGCAGACCTTGACCGACCTTTTGACCATCAAGCGCAAAAAAGGCCGTCTGTCCGACATGACCATCGGTCTTTGCGGCGACCTCAAATTCGGCCGCACCGTACATTCCCTCATCGAGGCGATGCTGCGCTACGAGGGCATCCGCTTCGTGCTGATCTCTCCGCAGGAGCTGCAGGTGCCGGATTACGTCAAAGAAAAGATGGACGCGGCAGGCGCGGCGTGGAAAGAGGTGGAGTCTCTCGAAGAGGCGATGCCGGAGCTCGACATTCTCTACATGACCCGCGTACAGAAAGAGCGTTTCTTCAATGAAGAGGATTATGTCAGACTCAAGGACAGCTACATCTTGAATCTCGAAAAACTGGAGACAGCCAAGGAAGACCTGACGATTATGCATCCGCTGCCGCGTGTCAACGAGATCTCGGTCGAAGTCGACGATGACCCGCGCGCCTGCTATTTCTTCCAGGCACTCTGCGGCAAGCACATCCGCATGGCACTGATCCTTTTCCTGCTCGGCATCAAGAGAGAGGCGTAAGGGGCGGTGCACGCACAAAACATGCGGCAAGCCGCAAGAACCATGCGAAGATATTTTCTTGGGTAAATGAACTATGTGAATCAGAACGGAGGCAAATTATGAATATAGATGGCGTGAAAAACGGAATCGTGCTCGACCATATCAAGGCGGGCAAGAGTATGATGGTATATGAACTTTTGGGGCTCGACAAGCTGGACAGCTGTGTCGCGGTCATTCAGAACGCGGACAGCGCGAAATATGGCAAGAAGGACATCATCAAGATCGATGACCGTATCGATATCGACCTCGACGTGCTCGGCTACATCGACAGCAACATCACTGTCAATCTGGTCAAAGACGGCCAGCTGGAAAAGAAGCTGCACCTCGAGCTGCCGCAGACCCTGCGCAATGTGATCAAGTGCAAGAATCCGCGCTGTATCACCACTGTCGAGCAGGAGATCGTCCACACCTTCCGCCTCACAGACCGCAGCAAAAAGGCATATCGCTGCATCTACTGCGACGCGGAGCACCGGGTAAAATAGGAGGGCGAGCATACAGAGGAATCGCCCCCCCAAAAATGAAAAAGGAAAAGGTATGAATCAACACATCGAAAAAGCGAAAGCACTTCGCGCGCAGGTGCCGCCTGCCGGTAATTGCGCGCAAACGATCCTGCGGGTTTACGCTGCGGAGCTGGGACTTTCAGAGGAGCAGGCAGCAGCCATCGCCGCGAATTTTGGCGGCGGCATGAAACGCGGCAGCGTGTGCGGCGCTGTGACCGCGGCTCTGATGGTCCTTGGCGCAGCCGGCATCACTGACGCGGCATCTGCCCAACAGTTTCAGACAGCGTTTGCCCAAAAGCATGACGGTATGCTCTGCTGCGCCGATCTGCTCAAAGCGAACATGGAAAAAGGCGGAAACAAAAAGGCACACTGCGACGGCCTGATCCTGGAATCCATCGAGCTGATAGACAAGCTGATGGAAGCAGAAGAGAAGTAAACTTACGCAGTAAACGAGCCCCACGATATGGCAGATCGTGGGGTTTTCGTAATACTGTGATTTAGGTAAAATCAAAACATCGTTTTTTTAGTCCTGCAGCGTTTGAAATAACGGCATTTCCTTAATTCGCCGAAATGCTTCTGCAATTGCATCGACAGAGACTGTGCATGCCATACGGATGTAGCCCTCGCCGCAGGCGCCGAAACAGTTTCCGGGGAGAAACAGAACATGAGCCTGTTCCAAAATTCTGGCACAGACTTCTTCGGAAGAAAGGCCGGTGCGCTTGATATTGATAAAAAGATAGATGCTGCCCTTTGGCGGATAAAGGATACTCATATTCGGAGTTTCCTGAATCTGCTCAGCGGCAAAGAACATGCGCTCACGAAATATTTCACGGACTTCCGATTCCAGTTCTTTACGGTGCTGCAGAGCAAAGATGGCAGCGCGCTGCGAGATCGACGGAGCGGTAAACACTACATTTTCGTTGATCTCCTGCACGACCTCGATGATTTCTTTCGGAGCGATCAGGTTGCCGATCCGCCAGCCGGTCATCGCAAAATTCTTAGAAAAAGAGTTGATGACGATCGTTCGCTCCCGCATGCCGTCTACACCCAAGAGCGGACGGAACGGTTGCTCATAGCTGAAAGCGGTGTAAATGTCATCCGCGATCACAAGCAGGTCGTGTTTGATAACGACTTCCGAAATTCTCTGCAGGGTATCCATGCTGAGACACATACCGGTCGGATTCGAGGGTGAATTGAGAACCAGAGCTTTGGTCTTCGGCGTGATTAAGGACTCCAGTTTGGTAATGTTGATCTGAAAATCCTCTGCTTCATAAGTCGGCAGTTCTACCGGAACTCCACGTGCCAGTGTGACCTGTTGCGGATAAGGCGTGAAGTAAGGCGCTTGAAGGATCACCTCGTCCCCGTCGTTTAGAATTGCTTCTAACGCCAGATACATACCGAGGCAACCGGAGGCCGTCACAAAAATTTCTTTATCCGAAAGCGGGATCTGATATTCTTCCGCGTAGAACTTTCGGATCTCTTCGCGCAGCTGCGGGTCACCGCGAAAATCCGTATATTTGGTGTGTCCGGCTCTTGCATCAGCAAAGGCCTGCGCAATAATCGGTTCCGGAGTTGTGAAATCCGGATCCCCCAGACTCAAATTAATGCAATCGTCATATTGATTTGCAGCTTCATCGGAAGCTCCCATGGCGGTCTGCTTGGAAATGCGGTAACGCTCTGCAACTTTCTTACTTCTCATTTATTTCAGAACCTTTCTGTAAGCTTCATAATCCTGTGTGATTTCTTCCGTTGCACCGCCAGTAGCCTTGCTGACCAGGAAAAGCGCCAGAGTGCTTGCAATCCAGCCAGGGAATACTTCAAACAGATAATTGGACAGGCCGGAGTAGAACCAAACAATGACCACGAGCAGACCAGTCAAGATGCTGGCAACGGCGCCCTTGTAATTGATCTTGTTTCCGTACAGGCTGGCAATGACTGTCGGTCCGAAAGATGCACCAAGCCCAGAAGCTGCAAACATAGCGACCGTATGAACACTTCCTCCATTAAAGGCCAGATAATAAGCAAGCAGTGCAATAATTACCATGGAAATCTTTTCGATTTTGACGATTTTGTGTTCGTCCTCAATCTTTGTAAAGTTTTTGATGACACTGCCGCCGAGGGAAGCCGTTGCCACAATCAGATAAGCACAGACCGAAGAAAGAATCGCTGCCATGACCGCTGCTGCCATAACTGCAAAGAGGGCATTGTTAAAGTAGGTCTCCGACAATACCAGGAAAGTCTGCTCCGGATCGGCAATATCGGAAAGCAAAGCTCTTCCTGCAAAGCCAATCAGAGAAGCACCACCGAGCGCAGCGCAGCCCCAAATGGTTGCGATTAGACCGGCATCCTTAATCTCCTGAGGGTCTTTGATCGCAATTAGACCAGTCAGTGCGTGTACCATGCCCGGATACATGAAGCCGATGCCCAGACCGCCGGATACTAGAACAACGATCTGTACCGGATCGGTTGTCCCATGCAGGAAATTGAAAAATTCCGGATCTAGAGACGCGAGATTTTGTGCAAGGACACCGAAGCCACCCATGTGGAAGATCGCATAGAGAGGAACCAGCAGCAGTGCGACAAACATCAGCGCGCCCTGAAGCAGATTACTCCAGCTGACGGCCATATATCCGCCGAGGAAGGTATAGACCACGACGATAACCAGACCGATGGTTACCGCAGTCGTAAAATTGATGCCGAATGCAGCCTGAATGAGCTTGCCGCAGCCAATCAGCTCTCCGGAAGAATTGATGGTCATCAAAATGATGATAGAAATACCGGAGACTAGGCCGATGAGACCTTTTTTGTCACCGGTTCTTTTCTCAAAGAATTCAACAACGGTTACGGAATCATAGCTTTCGGTTGCGATACGGAGCCGCTTCGCTAAGACGATCCAGTTGAAGAGGGAGCCGCTCATCCAGCCGATCAGCCACCAGATGGCGGCAAAACCGTAAGTGAATGCCAGACCCGGCATGGCTAAAAGCATCCAGCCGCTGGTCGAAGAGGATTGCGTGGAAATTCCGGCGATCCATTTGTTGTTTCCTCTTGCTGCCAGATTGTATTCTGCGTATGATTTTGCTTTTTTTGATGTATAAACGCCAATTCCCAGAAGAATGGCGAAATATAATATCAGTACGATAATTCTAATAACCATGACGTCCTCCTATTTTTTTAAGAAATTTGCGAGTGCTAGCAGAAAACCTCCCCAAAGAGGTGAAAAATAAACGATAAATTTCAGTAAGACAGTCATATCTTTTCCCTCCATACTATTCAAATTCTTTGCGGATGACCGGAATCAAAGTATTCAGAAGCGCATTCCATGCACAGGCGCCTTTTTCCTTTGTCGCTAGGGTCGCTTTCCACAGACTGCCGCTCGGCGTTGTGAAACGCTGTTCGATTGGAAGCACATCGTAGAATGCTTTATCTTCTACTTCACCGTCGACAGCACGTTCCATGTGTACCAATTCTGGTGCGATGTGCAGCATGATTGCTGTTTCGAACATAGCCGCATGCTCCAATCCCCAGCCAGGGAATCCATCCGGATAGAGTACTGCCATGGTTTGGTCGTCAAAGCTGTCAAATGGAGTTTCCATGACTACGACTTTGACATCCATGCGAGTGCCGCGTTCCGTTGCGCGATAAGCTGCTTCATACAGAAAATTGGAATTCTCCATATGCCAGTTAAAGATGACTATTTTTTTGAAGCCGTGGCGAAGAAACTCGCGCAGAATGTCTTCAACCTGATGAACCAGTGTGATGCCTGTCACGGAAGTTGTTCCGATGAAGCCTTGTCCGCCTCCGCTCTGTGGTCTGGAATAGGTGCCATAGGAAACCGGAGCAGCCACAATCATATTCGTATTCTCAGCAATCTCCGTACATAAACGTGTCGGAATGATGGTATCGGTCACTAACGGAAGATGACAGCCATGCTGCTCAATGGCACCAACCGGGAGCATCACACCCATACCGTTTTCAATCGCCTCCTGCACTTCAGGCCACGTCATTTCCCACATTTTTTTTGTTCTCATAAAAATTCTCCTCCTGCATTTTTCTCTTGCGGATCAGGCAAGAACGAAACAAGCTTGCTTTGTAATTAAAAAATAGCATGAGATTTTTTCAAAAAAACAGAAAAGAAACGGATTTTTTTTCAAAAAAATAGAAAAGGGAATTTCGCCTTGCCTGACCGATTCGGTCAGCAGTACGAAAATCCCCACATGTTTCAGGTCGTTACTTTAATCTGCGCAGTAGCGAATCTTGCAGAATCCAGTCCGCATAGACTGCCAGTTTCGCCTCCGCATAAAACTGTGTGGAGGAATGTAGTCCGAGAATTTCATAGATCTTGTTCAAACGGTAGCGCACGGTGCTTTCGTGAATAAAAAGCTCATTGCTGATGCTGGTGTAATCGCCGTCTTTTTTTACATAAAGCTCCATCAAGTGAAGCAAATCAAGTTTCGCATTAAGGTCTGATTCTTGCAACGGTACATAAAAGACATCTCGCCACTCCCTCAGACAGTCAGATCCATTCAGCTGCAGCAGAAGTCGGTATTCCCGCAGATCAGCGTAGTGGCAGCTGTTTTTTTTAAGAAAATCCGCAAAGCTGAATGCGTGCAGGCTTTCCTGCAGGGTACGTTTCAGCGCATCGCTTTCATGGATGCTGCCGATCCCCAGACGATAAGAAGTCGAAGAGGAGCGGAGCTTGTGCACAAACGCGCTACGTTTCTCGTTTAGATGCTGTTCATTTTTTCCGTTTATAAAATACAGCATGCCGTCAAACAGTGGGAGCAGGAAATCTTCTGAGGCAATTCGAAAAGAGTTGAGCGGGATGTTTTCTTTTGTCCGTACAAAAACACTTTGTGAAAATGGTTCTAGCACGCCTGTCAGTTCTGTGATTTGACGATGATAGTCCGACTCCGCAGCATCCCTACAAAGAAGATTTTCCAAATTGGCAGTTCGGATTTGCGTGATTCCATCTTGAATGATTAGATCAATGATATGGTAAGTCAGTTCCGTGAGGCCAACATCGTTGTTGATGGCGACGATCGGGATGTGATAAGCGTTTGCTTTTTTCAAAAACTCGGAATCCAAGGCAGAAACATCTTTTTGATATGTGATTAGGCCACTGCTTTTAGTTTCGCGCATGAATTCCAGTTCTGCATGCAACTTTTCCTTGGCGTCATGAAACGCATAGAGCATTGAAAAATAGACATCATGTGGCTGGGCCACTCGGTAGCAGTAGTCAGGATGATCGACAAACGGCTTTTCAATCGTTGCGATCCGGCATACGGCCTTATCCAGTCCGTCCGCACCGGCAAGCACGACCGCACTCTGTAATTCTTCCACTTGAAGCAGTTCTCGCATTGTGATCGACATCCGCGTTCCTCCTTATCTCTTGCACTCTTTTTTTGATGCTTGTAATGATATTGTGGTTTTGTAGTATTTAAAATATTGTATCGGAAAAATGATTGTATTTCAAGAAGTTTTCGTGCAGACGCTTGTATTCTAGGCTGGTTGCATTTTTGTCGGTTTCTGTCTCTCCCATTCATGGAGATAGTGGTAAGTCAACCATGCGGTGACGTTTTTTTATGAAAAAAGGAAAAAAGGTATTTACAACAACCACTACAAAGGCTAGATTGTATTTACAACAATTGTTTAGAAAAAAGCTTGTAGTGACTACAAATGGAATCTTTGAGACAGGAATGCGCGGCCTTATTACGGGGAAATGCATTTTTTTACGGATTTTCGGTATTATGCACCCTCTCGACATCGTCAGAAAAAAATGATAGAATAAAGAAAGTTTAGAAAATGCTAAGATGAGTACACAGAGGCAGATCAGTTATAACTGCCCGATCTGAGGAGGGAGAAGCGGAGAATGAACAAAAATCGGACGCTTTTGTCTAAAATCCTGTTGATTTTAGGCATGAGCGCAGTTGTATTCACCTGTTTTGCGGTTTTCACAGAAATGAAATATGATATCAATTTTATAGAATACATCCGTTACTCCATGCCATATTCAGAAGAAGAATATGCTTATATGCGAAATAAGGGGACTATTATTTATTCTCCGGACAGCAATGCGCCGCCGCTTTCTTACATTGATAAGGAAACCGGAAAACATGAAGGGCTGATTATTGACTATATGTCATCAATTTCCATTGAAAGTGCCATGTCGGTAGTATGTCAACCGATGCCGTGGGGCGAAATCTTTGACCAACTGCGGCAAAAAAAAGTTGATACCAGTGACTTATATCGGACAAAGGAGAGGGAAAAAGATTTCCTGTTTACGCAGCCGATTTATAGTATGATCGGAACCATCGTTGTCACAGATGAAGATATACAAGAAAAGGAGGAGCTTTCAGGGAAAAGAATTGCTGTAATCAAGGATGATTTCGCACAGGAATTACTGGAAAAAGAGAATCAACAAAGCAGAAGGCCTAAGTATAAGCTGCTCATTGTCAAGAATATCGAGGAAGGTCTTAAGAAGCTGAAAAATGGAGAAGTCGAAGGTGTAGCAGGCGATGAACCGGTGATTGACTACTTGCTCAATAAACGAGATGATAAAGGAAGCTTTCATACCTTGAGGGAACCACTGTTTCAGCGGGATGTTGCTTTTGCTGTGAACAAAGAAGAAACAACTCTGCTTAAAATTTTAAATAAAACAATTTTACGCTTAAAAAAGAAAGATGTACTGGTGAAGGCACAGGAAAAATGGTTCGGCATATCTTCGCCGGTTATTAAGAAGGGTACGACTTATGATATCGCGCTGTATCTTTCCCTCGCGATTGCGGCTGCCACGCTTTTGATCGGCATTTGGAACATGACGATGCGACAAAAAATCCGTGAAAAAACTTTGCAGTTGGCGGTTAATGAAGAAAACCTGCACGCAATCATTGATTCCCTCTATGCGAAGTTGATTGTGATTGACGGAAAAGGGAGAATTGTGGAATGTAATCGTGCGCTTTTGGAAGAACTGAATGCTGAAGAAGAAGCATTGATAGGCACAGAAATCGAAGAATATCCGCTCCTGCACAGCCTTTTTTACCAGGAAGATGGGGAGACGGCACAGGAAAGCCACGAAAAACAACAGGTTATTTATCAAAATCGCTATTTTGATGTAACGAAGCACAGATTACAACCCTTTTTAGAAAATACGCTGATGGTTTTTGAAGATGTTACGGACAAAGTCATTTATGAGCAGCAAATGCGACAGGAAGTGAAAATGGATGCTATCAATCATCTTTCCGTAGGCTTTGCACATGAGGTGCGTAATCCTTTGGGCATCATCCGTAACTATCTGTTTATTTTGCGCGGAGAAGTGCGGAGCTCTGTTGGATTGAACGCTGTGGAGGCAGCCGAAAAAGCGGTAAACCGAATTAACAGCTTGATTACCAACCTTCTGCATTTTGCCAGAATCGAAAAGGATTGTCGTGCAGAAATCGACTTGAGAAAGCTGATGAACGAAATCCTCGCTTTGGAAGAAAAACGTCTGCGGGAGCATCAGATTCTTGTCGAACTTACCGGGGAAGAAAACGTATTGCTGCAATCCAATACAGAATCGCTCAAGGTGATTTTTCTGAATCTGATAGAAAATTCCATTGATGCAATTGAGGCGAAAAAGAATACGCAGGGGAAAATACAGATTACCATCGACAGAGATGGGCGAAATGTGAAGGTGTTTCTTCGGGATAACGGCGGCGGAATTCCAAAAGCAGTACGAGAGCAGGTTTTTAATGCTTTCTTTACAACGAAGGAAAAAGGCACCGGTTTAGGATTATACCTTGTGCAGAACGAGGTAAAAAAGATTGGCGGTGATGTGCAGCTGCAGAGCCGAAGCGGAGAAGGAACCGCCTTTACTATCCGATTACCTGAGAAATAGAGGAGAGAAAAATGAATCGAAAAGAATTTAACATTCTCATTGTAGATGATGAGCAGGAATTTAGACAGACACTTTCGATGATTGTAGAAGGGGTCGGATATAAAACAATGACTGCCGCAAATAGCGAAGAAGCTCTGCGCATCATCGACGGAGAAGATGAAGTGAATCTGATGTTGACAGATTTGCGCATGCCGGGCATGAGTGGGATAGAACTGATTCGTGAAGCCCGCATCCGCAATCCCAAACTTGAAATCATTGTCATCACTGCTTATGGAACAATTGAAAGCGCGGTTGAAGCGGTTAAGGTCGGCGCAGGAAGTTATTTTGTCAAGAGCGAAGACCCAATGAACCTATTGGCAGACATCCATAGAGTTTATGAAATTTATAGATTGACGCGAGAAAATGAACTTCTAAAAAAACAGGACAGTCCGACAAGTGAGTTCTTTTTAGAAACAAAGAATTCCAAATATGCAGAGATCCTCGAGATTTGCCGCAAAGCAGCAGATTCAAACATTAACGTGTTGATTCTTGGAGAGTCCGGCGTTGGAAAGGAGATTATCGCTAAATATATTCACCAAAACAGTTCACGCGTACAAAAACGTTTTGTACCGGTCAACTGCCAGCGATTTCCGGACGGAACAATCGAATCCGAACTGTTTGGACATGAAAAAGGCGCATTTACCGGCGCATCCGGCAGACGCATCGGCAGATTTGAAGAAGCGAACGAAGGCACTTTATTTTTGGACGAAATTGGAGATCTTCCACTCGCAACACAAGGGAAGCTGCTGCGAACCCTCGAAAACAGAACTGTGGAGCGTGTTGGAAGTAATAAGCCGATTGCATTGGATATTCGTTTGATCTCCGCTACGAATAAGAATTTAGATGAATTAGTAAACGAAAACGTATTTCGAGAGGATTTGTTTTATCGTATTAACACACTGACTATTACGGTTCCGCCTTTACGAAAACGCAAGGAAGATTTACCGGAAATGATTGATTTTTTTGTTCAGAAGATCCAAACAGAACAAAAAAAGCAGATTCATGCAATTGAAGCGGAAACCATGCAGGAATTACTGCGCTATGATTATCCAGGCAACGTTCGGGAATTAAAAAATATTTTAGAGCGATTTATTGTGCTCAGTGATAACCACGTGATTCAAGGCTCTTTTCGTAAAAAAATAAGCAACCATAAAGATATATACGAAACGACAGCTTTAGGACTGAGGGAGGCGCGTGCACATTTTGAATGTGACTATATCACGCGTGCGTTGGAATCACATGGTTGGAATGTTACGCGTACGGCACAGGACTTAGGCATTACTGATCGCCAGCTTTGGAATAAGATTCACGAATATGAGATTAAAATTGAAAGATAAGTAAAGAAAATGCTAAGAAACTGCGAAAAAAATTTCGGGTCATGAAATTTTTTTCGTGGTTTTCTTTTTTTGCTTTTGTACGGAAACTGATAAAACAGCGAATCTGCTCGAAATTTTGCGTTGGCATATTTTTTGCTATTAAAGTGTATACGGAAATGCTTCATTTAATTTATTTTATTTTCAAGGAGGAGATCGCTATGGTTGAAATGATTTATAGCATCAACGGAAAAATCAATGATATCGTATGGGGCCCATACATGGTTTTCCTGCTGGTAGGCGTGGGCATTTTTATGACAATTCGTCTGAATTTTATTCAGTTCGGAAAATTTAAGTACATTTGGAAAAATACGATTGGGAAGGCATTCGAAAAATCAGAAGGAGACGGTTCGATTTCATCCGCGAAAGCAGGATTGACCTCAATTGCAGCTGTTGTCGGAACCGGTAATATCGCAGGAGTCGCGACTGCTGTTGCAATCGGCGGTCCCGGCGCTGTATTTTGGATGTGGGTATCTGCACTTTTTGGCATGGCAACAAAATTTTCTGAAATCACACTTGGTATCCATTTCAGAAAGAAAGAAGCGGATGGTACTTATGCAGGTGGTGCCATGTACTATATCGAGCAAGGTCTGCATTCAAAATTCCTGGCAGGTTTCTTTGCTGTTATGATTATTATTACCTACTTTGTAGTCGGTGCAATTGTTGATACCAATTCCATCTGCCTTTCCATAAAGGCACAATTTGGTATTCCGCCACTGGCAACCGGAATTGTATTTTCTATCTTGACTGCGGTGGTCATTCTCGGCGGAATCACCAGAATCGGTGATGTATGCCAGTTCCTTACACCGATTATGTCGATTATTTATGTTGTGGCAGGGCTTGCGGTCATTGTACTGAACATCAAGACTGTACCTGGCGCTTTTGTGGAAATATTTAAGTGTGCATTCACGCCTGCCGGCGCAACCGGTGGTTTTGCAGGCACCACTTTTATGCTGATGATGACAAAAGGTATGGCAAGAGGTTTGTTTTCTAACGAGGCTGGTTTAGGCAGTTCTCCAATTATCCACGCAAACGCGAAAGTAAATCATCCGGTCGAGCAAGGCATTTGGGGTGCAACCGAAGTTTTCGTTGATACATTGGTAATTGCAACCATTACGGGGCTTGCAATTGTTATCTCAGGTGAATGGACCTCCGGGTTGGATGGATCACCATTGACTATGAAAGCTTTTGAAACTGCGCTTCCGGGGAACTTGGGCAGTTATGTGGTCATGCTCAGTGCGGTATTGTTCGGCTATTCCTGCCTGATTACCGCAAACTATTACTGCGAAAAAGCAGGAGAGTATCTTTTCGGGAAAAAATGCATTCTTCCGATTCGTATCCTGTGGTGTGTTTTTATCATCATTGGCTCCATTGGCGGTCTGCGTTTTGTATGGGATCTTGCAGATACCTGCAACGGTTTGATGGCAATCCCGAACTTGATCGCGCTGTTGGCGCTCAGTCCGATTGTTGTTAAGCTGACCAGGGAATACTTCGGACAAATTAAAACAAAAGAAAAGCTGGATGACTAGCAGATCTTTGCTTGGCACAGTAAACAAAACCCCACGATATGGCAGATCGTGGGGTTTTCTGATGACTTGCTTTTAAGAGTCAGGCTACTCTTTTGGCTGGTTGCCCCTATGTCGGTTTCCGTTCAGCCATTTGCAGAGATAATGGAGTCAGATCTGCCAAAACGACAGACGCAGGGATGCGGCGTTTTTTGCGTGCTTACGACTTATCCCTATTTACCAAAAACGTAAAAAAATTATTTTTGGAAACCGAGAAGCCAATCTGCAATATCAACGATTCGAATACCTTCATATTGATATTCGTCGTGTCGAGTACGGGCAATTACCATTTTGGGATAAGCATCCCTGATCTGTAATAGAGGGGAGACCTCTCGTTCAAAAGTCTTTTCATCGCTGATATTATCGGAAACTTGGATATAAATCTTCTCATTGCGCTTGATGGCAACAAAATCAATTTCTTTTTTGTAAAGGACTCCAACATAGACCTCGTAACCTCGTCGCAACAGTTCAATGGCAACAATATTCTCCAAAATTCTGCCATAGTCCATATTTTTTGTGCCGAGTTTTGCATAGCGGAAAGTATGGTCGCTCAAATAATACTTATCATTGCTGGATAGGTATTTCTTTCCTTTAATGTCGTATCTGCGTATTTTATAGAATGCAAAGGCGTTGCACAGGTACTGCAGATAAGAACTGATGGTCACATGGTTGACCTTTTCCTGTACGCTGCTAAATGCATTCTTAATACTCCTTGCAGATGTCAAATTGGAGATATTATCCATCAGAAAATCGACCAATCTGTCCATCAACTGCATATTGCGGATTTTGTATTTCCTGCGAATGTCTCTAACAATTAAAGTATCGAAAACATCGGCAATATAGTCATACCTGGCTTCCTGATCTTTATATAAGTAAGAACCAGCCATGCCACCTTCCACCATGTATCTGTCAATCGCAGCATATTTGTCGTTGTGTCCGAAATACTGCATATATTCGCTGAAAGAGAACGGAAATACTTTGATTTCAAATGTTCTTCCGGTAAACAGCGTAGCAAGATCGGAGCTCAGCAGGAACGCATTGGAGCCGGTAATGTAAATATCAAACTTCTCCGTGGCGTGCAGACCGTTAATGGCTTTTTCAAAATCCACGCACATCTGCACCTCGTCAATAAGGACGAAATTCTGCTTACCCTTGATATATTGAGCTTTTACATAATCGTACAGCGGTCTGCATGCAAGCAAATGGTCATATTCCGGCAGATTAAAATTGATATGGACAATGTTACAGTCCGAAACTTCTGCTTCTACATAATCTTTGAACGCCTCAAGCAGCTTAGATTTGCCGCTGCGACGCACACCGGTGATGACCTTAATATCCGGTGTCCCGATTACGTTGATCAATTTATCTAAATATTGCTTACGCTCAATCAGTTTCATCTTATTTCACCTCACCACTATATTATACCCATTCAGATTAACAAAATCAATATTTTTTTAAAAATGGTAAATAGAACTTGTGATTTGAAATGTGCTGTGAAAATTCCCTCTCTATAAGAAAAAATGCCCCGGCTCTGCCAAAACGACAGATGCAGGGATGCGGCGTTTTTTGAACACAGATATCAGCTCCGCGGATCAAATGCGTAACGAGGCGGAGTGAAAAAGATGACTATGACTTTTTTCGTACACAAAATGTCATAGCATTCTGTTGAAAAATGTTGTAAGATGAAGATAGATAAAAAAGGTTTTACAGAATATGACCAAAATGTTTTGAGACTTTGTGTGGATAACCACATCGACCGTAAAGAAGGGGAACATCTTTAATACAGGAAAAGTATACGCGAAAACAATGAAACGAGATGAAAGACCGATGGATTTTTTAAGAACTGAAAAGACTCCGCATGAACAAGGAAAAAAGCAAAACGACAAATATTTGCATTCTTAGAAAGGAAAAAAGTCTTTGAAAATGGTGGAATAAATAGACATCTTTCGACAAATGTGATAAAATTAAAAATGAAGCGTGACCCTTAGAGATAGACCCATGACAATCTACCGAGGGAGTGTGTATCCATGAAGAACACAAATATCAACATAATATAGAAAAAAGAAACCAGAGCCAACCGGACGCATACGCAAGGCATATACATATAAATATGCCGGCAGAATCGAAGGCGCTGGTTTTTGTGCAAAAGGAAGGAGAATACTAATGAAACATTTGTTTTTACAATTAGGAGATTTACATATAGATGGTAATGATAATTCAAATGATTTAGAAAAAGTTTTTCATTTGAAAGAGATTCTAAACTCATTGAATGAATTCCCTGCTAAAGATATTGGTGGATGTTCAATTATACTAGTTGGAGATATTGCCAACAAGGCAACAACACAGGATTATCGTAGAGCGAAGAGAGTTTTACATAGCATAATTGAGGGCGTAAAACAAAAATATCAAAGAAGGTACATAAATGTTTTTACAGTCCCGGGAAACCATGATATAGATTTAAGGGATAGGGATTTAACCTATGCAAGAATATGTGAAGCATACAAAAATAACAGCATTCAAACAATTATTGATGGCGAAATAGATAGAATGAACAATTTTTGGGAATTGGCTAATAGAGAGAAGTGCTTTGCAAATAGTAAGCTGGTTGATTCCAAATCTATCATGGTTGGTAAAAAGAAGCTGAACTTTGTTCTGATAAATTCTGCTCCGTTATCTATGAAAGGTGGAAAGAAAGAGGATAAAGGGTGCCATTATGTACCTGATATAGCATCGATTGAAGATCAAATGATTGATGATGGGTTTAACTTTGTTGTGATGCACCATGATGCAGAGTGGTTTTATAAAACAGAGAGCCTAGAAAGAATTTTTACCCAAAATGCACAAATTGTGATTAGTGGACATGAACATTACGGAAAAAGTAAGCAAATCGCATTCGATAGTGAGATAGGATGCCTGCATGTACAAAGTCCAGCGCTTTCTGGTGATGTTGAACATAAACAAGGCTACAATGTATTAATGTTTGATTCGAATGCAGATACAATAGATGTGTATAATTTTACATGGGATTTAGAGAGTGAAGTATACAGAAGCAATGCAATAATAAAAAGTAAAAAAATTATTCACAATGTGAAGGCAATTAGACATGATGTAGACTTTATAAAGAGTTTAAAAAATCCGATAGATGAAAAAGATTATTTTGTTTGTCCGAATATGGAGTGTGAAATATTCACTGGCGAAAAAGTACATACATCTTCTTTTGATTCCATTGATAATTTAGTTCAAATGATTGTATAAACAACTCTGATTATCTCCAAAAAGCCCGGAAATACGGGCATTTCACGGGATATAAGAACTGAATTTACTACCGATTTACTACTTTCGGATTGAGCTTTGACACGCTTCTACTTTCCCGTGAAGCCCACCGCCCAAATAGTGACACATCGAAAATCAAATACGACACCGCAGACGGCGGCGTTCTCTTTTCCCCTTTGGGGAGATCAGGACGCCGCTTTTTTTGCGCCCAAAACCAGAAAGGAGGCGACCGCCTATGTACTTTACTTCCGGCAGCGACCGGGCCTTTGAACAGCTCATGCAGACGAGGCCGGGCGCAGATCATTTTGACAGTGGCGAGGCCGGAGCGCCGGAGGGCTGCGGCACCTGCCGTTTCTACCGCCCGCACTGGAAGTACCAGTTTTGTGTGTATGAGGAATGTCCCTACCAGCCGGGCAAGCTCACCGCCCTTGACGGCGCGGTGAAATTTCAAGTGAAAGGAGTGGACGACGAGATGGCAGTTTTTCGAGTGGAGAAAAACCGGGGCTACACGGTGATGTCCAACCACCACCTGCGGAACAAGGACTTGTCCCTGAAAGCCAAGGGCCTGCTGTCGCAAATGCTGTCCTTGCCGGAGGATTGGGATTTTACGCTGAAAGGCTTGTCCCTTATCAACCGGGAGCAGATCGACGCGATCCGGGCGGCTGTCCGGGAGCTGGAACAGGCGGGCTATATCGTGCGTTCCCGTGAGCGTGACAGCCAAGGCCGCCTGCGCGGGGCGGATTACATCATTTACGAACAGCCCCAGCCTGTGCCGGATTCACCTACATTGGAAAATCCAACATTGGATAATCCAACGCAGGAAAAGCCTACGCAGGAAAAACCAACGCAATTAAATAAAGATAGATCAAGTAAAGAGAAATCAATTACAGATGGATCAAATACCGATTCCATTCCTATCCTTTCCCCTCCCTCTCCTTTGGGGGAAGAAGCGGCTGCGCCGCCGGAACGGAAAGGAACGGGAGCGAAGTCACAGAGCGCCGTAGAGATTTATCGGGAGATCATCAAGGACAACATCGAGTATGAACACCTTTGCCAGTACGCCAAGGGGATTGACCGGGATATGCTGGACGAGATCGTGGACTTGCTGGTGGAAACCGTATGCAGCGCCCGAAAGACCATCCGCATTGCCGGGGACGATTACCCCGCCGAGCTGGTGAAATCCAAGCTGATGAAGCTGAACAGTTCTCACATTGAGTTTGTCTTTGACTGTATCAGAAAAAACACCACGGAAATACGGAACATCAAAAAATACCTGCTGGCGGTTCTGTTCAACGCCCCAAGCACCATCAACGGCTATTACACGGCGCTGGTGGCCCACGACATGAACACAGGCAGTTGGGGAACCCCGCAAAATCGGTGATTTTGTGGGGAGAGGAGGAACAGCGAAATGAGCGAGCTTTTCACGCTTGCGTGGAAACAAGCGATATGGAGCTTGTGACGACGAGAAAGGAGGACGGCCCTATGAAACAGGGTGCTTTGATTTTTGACGAGCAGACAGACCGCTACGACATCCGCTTTGACCTTGCGGACTATTACGGCGGCCTGCACTGCGGAGAAACTTTTGATGTGATGGTGGGCGGCAGATGGAGGCCGACCCGCATTGAAATGGCCGAGAACTGGTATCTGGTGGGAATCCATGCCAACGACCTCTCCGGCCTGCGGGTGCGGATTTAAGCCATCCGCCTGCCTGCTGACTTTCCAAAGGAGGGATAGCAGTTGCAGGAAGAAGTAGACCAGAAAACCATAGCGTTAGCGGTTAAGACGGGCAAGCTCACCGCCCAAGTGCTGCAAGCGGCCATCCGAAAATATCTGTCCGCCCGGCAGAAAGGGACGGGTAAGGCCCATCACGGCCAGCAGAGCTTACGGCAGCTCAAAAAGGACGGTTCCGCCCTGTCCAACATTGAGATCACCGACGCCAACATTGGCCTGTTTAAGCCCTGCGCCAAGAAATACGACATTGATTTTACCCTGCGGAAAGACCGCACTACCCATCCGCCCCGGTATATCGTGATCTTCAAATCCAAGCAGGCGGACAATCTGGAACAGGCGTTTAAGGAGTTTACAGCCAAGAAGCTCCAACAGCAGGAACGCCCCTCCATCCGAAAAACCCTTGCCGTCCTGAAAGAAAAGGCAGCGGCCAGAAGCAGCCAGCAGGCCAAGGAGAAAATCAAGGAAAGGGGGCTGTCACGATGAAGCCGGAAATGAAAAAGCTGATAATCGCCAACCTGCCCTATCTGCTGTTTGTGTACCTGTTCGGCAAGCTGGGACAGACCTACCGGCTGGCGGCTGGGGCGGACTTGTCGGAAAAGCTGCTGCACCTTGCGGACGGCTTTTCCCTTGCCTTTGAAAGCGCCGCCCCCAGCTTCCACCTGTTCGATCTGGCGGTGGGCGTGGCCGGTGCGGTGGCATTGCGGCTGATAGTGTACTGCAAGAGCAAGAACGCCAAGAAATACCGCCGGGGCGTCGAGTACGGCAGCGCCCGTTGGGGCGGCCCCAAAGATATAGCCCCGTACATCGACCCGGTGTTTGACAACAACATCCTCCTGACCCAGACGGAACGCCTCACCATGAACAACCGGCCCAAAGACCCCAAGACCGCCCGGAACAAAAATGTGCTGGTGATCGGCGGTTCCGGCAGCGGCAAGACGAGATTTTTTGTGAAACCCAACCTCATGCAGTGCGTGTCCAAGGACTACCCGACCTCATTCGTGATTACTGACCCGAAAGGAAGTCTGATCGGCGAGTTGGGCCAGCTCCTTGTGCGGTGCGGCTACCGGGTAAAAGTGCTGAATACCATTAACTTTTCCAAGAGTATGCGTTACAACCCGTTTCGCTACATCCATTCGGAAAAGGACATTTTGAAGCTGGTAAACACGCTGATCTGCAACACCAAGGGCGAGGGCGAAAAGAGCGCCGAGGATTTTTGGATCAAATCGGAACGGCTGCTGTATTCGGCCCTCATTGGCTATATCTGGTACGAAGCGCCGGACGATGAAATGAATTTCACTACGCTGCTTGAAATGATAAATGCCAGTGAAGCCCGCGAGGACGACCCAGAATTTCAATCCCCGGTAGACCAGATGTTTGAACGGCTGGAAGAAAAAGACCCGGAACATTTTGCGGTGCGCCAGTACCGTAAATTCCTGCTGTCGGCAGGCAAGACCCGCAGCTCCATCTTGATAAGCTGCGGAGCCAGATTAGCGCCTTTTGACATCAGGGAGGTGCGGGAGCTGATGGAGGACGACGAACTGGAACTTGATACCATCGGGGATAAAAAAACGGCCCTGTTCCTGATTATGTCGGACACGGACACGACCTTTAATTTCATTCTGGCAATGGTGCAAAGCCAGCTCATAAACCTTTTGTGTGACCGGGCCGATGACAAATACGGTGGGCGGCTGCCCGTCCATGTGCGGCTGATTCTGGACGAGTTCGCCAACATCGGCCAGATTCCAAACTTTGACAAGCTGATCGCCACTATCCGAAGCCGGGAAATCTCGGCTTCTATTATTTTGCAGAGCCAGTCGCAGCTAAAGGCCATTTACAAGGACGCGGCGGAAATCATTTCCGACAACTGCGACTGTACGCTGTTCCTTAGTGGCCGGGGCAAGAACGCCAAGGAGATTGCGGAGGTGCTGGGCAAGGAAACCATTGACAGCTACAACCAGAGCGAGAACCGGGGCGCGCAGACCTCCCACGGACTGAATTACCAAAAACTCGGAAAGGAGCTGATGAGCCAAGACGAAATTGCAACGATGGACGGAGGCAAGTGTATTTTGCAGGTGCGCGGCGTAAGGCCGTTTTTCAGTGAGAAATACGACATCACCCGCCACCCCCGCTATCAATACCTCTCGGACGCCGACAAAAAGAACACCTTTGATGTGGACAGCTACCTGTCGTCCCTGCGCCGGAAAAAGCGGCGCGTGATAACGGAGGACGAACCCTTTGACCTCTACGACATTGAGCTGTCGGAGGAAGATTTTGCCGCAGAATAAAGCGGCCATAGAGAAAGGAGCGTGACCGATGGGACACTCGGACGAATGGACATTTGCGGATTATTTCA